>SERZ01000116.1_pt1 | contig 49908 bp, 41 predicted proteins | sample 3171461 | NCBI WGS metagenome assembly SERZ01 (sample SAMN06051861, study PRJNA518727) | freshwater metagenome | biome: subpolar coniferous forest; feature: holomictic lake; material: water; isolation source: holomictic Lake 227, 6 m depth | place: Canada: near Kenora, Ontario | collected... | reverse complement strand
GCAAACATCGTAGCGCCCCGGATGAAAAACTGCTTTTGAATAGCCGCAGCAGATTTCTTGTCCGTTCCTATCCCCATCCCGGCCCTGTATAGAACATCAAGACCTTGTATCCGGGCATTGAAGAATGGGATGGTGGCAGTCAGGATACGGATCAGGGCAGAATTACCCTTCCTGTTGAAGTTCATCACCTCCATAGCCCTGAAAACCGCTTCTGCCACGTTCCCATTAGGGTAAGCATTGGACTTGGTTCTCTCCAAGACTTCCTTATAGATCTGCTGACGGGTCGCAGAATCAGAGGCTGTAGTGCCCTTCTCTAAGGCATCCCACAAGCCGGTCACCGGGCTGAGAAGAGTCTCTGTTGTAGTCTTCTGCCCCGTTATCTTTCTCAAATCCCTAGCAAATGCCTTCCCGCTATGAATGATGTCCTTGGAGTACTCATGCCCGCCAAGAAGACCCGCGTTCATCAGAGCTTTAAACTCTGGTGATTTACCAGCCAAGGCAGATGCAAAGTTTGCCAGGGTAGTGGCAGGATTTACAGTCTTGTAGTCCGAGGCCACCATCGCCTGCATGGAGTCCCTCATCATGTTAGCCAACATGAACCCAGGATCTTTGGTAACCATAGCCCGAAGGAGGTTTGCCGGGTGGGTAAAGATGCCTATGAACGGAACATCAGGCAGATTTAAACTTGTGATGGCAGAAAGCCACAACATATCATTAGACCTGAAAGACCTCTGCATTCCATCTACCAAGATGGTCACGGTGTCAGGCTTGTTCGTTACTACGTTTAAAGGCTCTATGACATCAGTCTTGCCTACGGAATTTAAATCCATAGCAACAAGGACAGCCCGCTGAGCAGCGACGTTCTTGATGCCCATTTGGACAGCAGACTGCGTGTTCCTGATGATGGTCTCCAAGAAGTCAGCCAGAGGGGCTTCAGTGCCTCCCTTGCGCTTCTTAGGTGGTTTGACCCCAGCTATAGCCTGAAGGAGCTTAGGACCGATAGTCTCAGTGTCATCGACTTGGCGGTAGAACGGAATGTAGTCCCCGTACTTAACCCATTGATCCTTGTTCTTTTGGCTGATAACGCCCGTGTCAACTAGGTACTGAGCAAGCTTGTCGTTGTACTTGATCCATTCTTTTTGAATGTTTGCAAACTCAGGGTATTGTTTAAATATCTCATCAGCCCGAAGAATCTCTGACGGTGTAAACGTAATGTCAGTGCCTTGGGGATTGGCATGGGATGGCATAATCCGTTTAGCTATGTTTGTAGCAGCCCAAAACTGATAGTACCTATAGATCTCTGTGTCGCCTTTGCCTAATCTTTCCAGTTCAGCAAAGATTTGCAACGGGCCTTTAACAGTACCACCAAAGTTACTGAGGGTAGTAATGCCACCAGAATAAACCGGGGCTCCACCATCCGGCCCCAAGATGGCAGCAGTCAATGATGAGCCAAGGTCGGACAGGAGAGCAGCAGATTCCGAGCTTGCATCAGCCAATAGACCAAAACCGCCCATCTTCTCAGCGCGGCGACGGTCATAGATGCCAAGTGCGTTGTACCTGTTAATAAGGGCAGCACGAAGCGCAGACTTGCTCTCAGGGGCTATCCATTTAGCAAACCTATCACCCCAAGTAACGTCTTCCCTGACGGTCGTAGTCCTATCCACCGCAGCATTGACAGAGGCAGAGAAGGTGTTACGGAGACTGAACTTTATATCAGCTTCCCCGCCAAAGTTGTTTTGCAAAGCTTTCTTGTATTTGTAGCTTATTGGTATGGCGTCTGAAGAGTAGAAACCTTTGGGGGCTTGCCCATCGGTAAAAATTTGTGGCTTAAAGTAAGGCTCTTCAATATATGGGGCATTTTCAATTGCAACATCAAAAGGTGTAATTTCTAGAACAACAGGAACTCCATCATCAACGCCCGCATCTCTCAGAGCCATCATCCGATGCCGACCTTCATGGCCGATAATTTGGAAAACACCTTCTTTTATTTGTTCTACTCGTAAAAAAATAGGTTGAGTTTGTTTTCTCAAATCATCAACGTTAAGGGGCTTCCGTTCAGCTTCTAAAACTTTTCTGTATTCTTTGGTAGAGGTTGCATCCAAAAAGTCTTTAGGCTTAACAAGAATTGCATACGCTTTGGCATCGCCTTCTCTTCTGTCTTGGAAGTAAGCATACTTGTCTAACAAATACTCAATGCGCTCATCAGTCCATTGCGTGTTGGGAGCGCGGAGACTGAACTTAGGCAGGCCGGTAGTCTCAACCTTCTGCTTCATCTCAGGGGTTACATCAAACCCAGGTTGATGTAAAACATTCCTTAAAGTAAAAGGTTCCTTTATATCTACATTGACTAGTTCTTTGCCGCCAACTTTTGGCAATAACTTCTTTAAAGCAATTGGGACTATCTGGTCATAGAAGACCTTCATACCTTTGCCTTCACCAACTTCTAAATCGACGTTAGATAAGGTATGCCAATCTCTGTAAGAACTAACGTTGTTTGATTTTTCGCCTTCCCCGGCCTCTATCTTCTTTGCTATGTCTTTCCCAACAAGTTCTTCAATTTCAGACAAAGAGATTTCTTCTTTTTCATAAACTGTTTTGCCTTCTTTATCTGTAGCAACAAACTCATATGTACCTTGATCATCTTTTTCGTAATCAATGGTATCAATGTAGGTTGCAAGGTTATACCTTTGGGCAGATTGCTTACCATTTATAAAAGCCACCTTGTCATAGTCTCCTTCAGCAGCTATAACCATGATGCGTTTAAGAGCAAGGTTTAACCAGCCTTCTGTTTTGCCAATGAAAGGGGCATTGGGCGTCTGTTTTTCTATGCCTTCACGCAACATCTTTGAATTGGGGTGTTCAGCTAACCGTTTAAGGTTGGTTTTGCGTTCCTGCCCCCAATCAGATTGAACCTCCTCAACAAACAACACTTTCTTGCCATCTGTATCTATGCGGTCATTGATGCGGATATGGGCCAGAACGTTAGGCTGATCCCAATGGCGGTGCCGATATTCAATGTTAGCCATCTTTTTAATGGCATTTATTTTTAACTGTCGCTCCGGGGTTATTACAAGATACCTTTCTTCATCCAATAGTTTTTGAATTCGGGGGTCTTTAGTATAAGGCAATTGCAACAGCATTTCTCGGTAGTTAGTCCCACCGGGCAATATTAATTTCCCATAATTGTATTTTGGGCTATTGCTTTTTTGTTTTCTGCTTTCTTCAATATAACTAACCGCATAATTTTCAGCGGCATCTTTTGACGATGCAATAGTAAGTAAATAAATACCATTGCTATCAATATCCCATGACCCATCAGATCTTAAACCAATACTTACTTTTTCAATTTCGTCTTTGTCATTTGTAAATGTTGTTTCGTAATACTCTCCTTTAGAATCATCATTTTTAACAAGCTTCCATGTTAACTTCAGGGGTGTTGTCTCTTGAAGGGTAGTCTCTTCAACCTTAACGCCACCCTCCTTTAAATACTCCAGCAACGCAGCCTTGGACACCTTGCCCTCTTGCAGATCAAGGTAGTCGTTTACACCAGACCATTCGATTTCTTCAGGCTTTACACCCTTCTGCACCATGCCTTTGATCATGGCCTTCCATTGGGGCGCAGGAGCCTGATTAGGCCCGACAGCTTCTATCTTGTTCTCAAGCTCGCTGTACAGGCCAAGCTTGTCACGCAGGCTATACCTGATATCAGGGTTTTCTTTGGAGTATGTGCCTATGTTTTCAGTGGCAGACTTGATTTGGTTGGGTTCAAAAGCTATCCAAGTACCCCCGCTCCCCGGAGATTCCTCTGGGGTGTAGTGGATAATTCCGTCAAACCCCTGTGAAGCAAGCTCAATACGCACCGCATCTTGCAAAGAATTAGCAGCTTTGTATTTTGGGTTTAAATCGTAATTGTTTTCAATTTTACGAGCAACCCGGTAACCCTGTTCTGCCGAAGCGGGATTTTTAATTGCTATATAGAATGCGCGGACAGTACCGTGTGGCATGTCCTCCTCGGGTTTCCCGGAAAACCAGAACCCATTGTAAGGTGCGTCTTGATCATTGGGGGTTATTCTTTTTTTGTCAAACTCATTAAACAAGCCATTTGATTTTGGAGAGTAGTGGTAAACAACTAAAGGCTCACCATTCTCATCCACAACTTTGCTGTCATCAAAGAACTGTTTAAACTCTTTAGTGTCGGGGGCGCGGAGACTTAGCTTTGGCTTCTTTCGGTCTGTGAGGAACTTTGTTCGTTCTTCTCCGGTAAGGGCATTAGGTCTTTCAGGTTTTTGACCAGCCTCACTATCTCCGGTTTGCTCATTGCGTCTAACCAGTCGTTGTACGAATCTTGATCCAGATTTTCCTGCTGCGCTGAGTTCTGTTCCACTATAGCCTCCTTCTGTTAACAATGAATTTAAAGCTTTTGCGTAGTCTGTACTTGTGACCTTGAGTCTGACTCCAAGGCTCTTGTACAACTCCTGCTCAGGATACCAGATCAATGCCTGCATGGATGCGGCAGGGATGTCTTTTCCTGTTTTTTCTTTGACAATCGCCAACGTCTTAGCCACTACGTCGCGTAGCTGCCTGCGTTCTGTGCCGTTGGCGGGTACGTCTCTGGGCTTATCAATGGACTGCAACAGCCGATCAGCGGTAAGAACAAGAGTGCTTTTCTTACGGATCTTCTCTGTGTAGAACTCCCTCAAGTTCTTGTAGTCACCCTCATGGACGCTCATCACAACGCGGGCAAGCTTTACAGCATCATCAACATTGGTCTTAGCGCTTTCGACTAGATCATCAGAGAACTCATCGGCAAAGATACCTTCCTCACCACGTTCTTCAAATGAATTTCTAAATTTATCAAGTTGAGCATCAAACTTATTTTGATTGAATAACCGCAGCTTGCCCGTTAAACGCCCAATGGTTCGCATGAACCACATATCCATTGTTACTGGATCAAAGTTGCCGCTCAGGTTTGAATAGAACCCAAACCCAATCTTAGGCCCAAAGATAGAAGAGCCAAGAATATTTTCGGTTCCAAGCTCGCCACTGATATTAAAACCAGCAGCCCTTAACTCTTTGACTGTAAATGATGTTTCTAAAAACCTTCTAGTAGTGTTCTCCCCGTATTCTTTAATCATAGCATTAGCCATAATAAAGTTAGAGATCATGGCATTTCCATTCTTGCCAGATCCCATTTCTGGAAATTTGCCTACACCATTTACTTTATTGTTGCGATAGCTTTCATATTGCTTGATGGCAAACTTTAAATTCTCAACAACATTTAAGTTTTGAGATGTTATTGCCATTCCAAGCCTAAATACCATCCTTGCGTTTACATTTTTCTTCAACTCTGGAAAGCGCAATGCCATCATGCCAAGAGTTTTAGAAATGGTCTGGTCATACCATTCCAAAGATTTACCACTAACATCAATAGCAGCCAAAGCTTCAGCCGCCATAAGCCTGGAAATCTGCGTTCTGTCATCTTCATTTGCCACATCTAGCGGCGGCAACCCAGAAAGCAAACGTTGTGATTGGAGGTAATCAACAACCGCAGGCAACTTGCCAATAGTCTCAGTATCAAATGCTTTGTCCCCGCCCAAGCCTGTACGAAGTTTTAATACAGTGGAGTTAATTTCTTCTTCAGTTAAGTTAAGCTGTCTTGCAACTTTCTTTGCCACAGCATGACTATTGCGTAGGCTATACCTAATGTCAGGATTTCCCCTGTCGTATGTGCCTATGTTTCCAATGGCAGATTTGATTTGCCCTGGATATAAAGCAATATAGCTATCGCCGCCACCTTCAAATTTGTTATCATAAACTATGCCGTCATAGCCATAAGTCTTTAACCATGCCTTTAATATCTTACTGCGCTCACCCGGCTGCCATAAGTATGTTTCTTGCCAAGATCTGCTATCTTCTTCGTTTGTTAATCCTGCCTCATATTCCAATTGTGAGTTGTCTTCATAAAAAGCGTCTATCCAATCACCCTTGGGAGAAATACCGGCAAATTTGTCTTGTTCAACAGCTTTTGCAATAGCTTGAAAAACATCATCTACCCCCCACCGTCCAGTACGGTTTTCTTCCAGCCGCAACGGGTTCTGTATGCTTAAAAATACAGGGACCATATTTGCACCAACTTTTCCACTAGATCTTTTGTCTCTCTTGTCTTCTGCTAGTTTTAATTCAAATTTATTTTCAGCCGCTTCCGTTGGGCCAAAATGTGCGCCAAATCGACTTTCTTCGTCTTCCGGGTGCGTTGTTTTAAATTTATCTATGTCAGAGTACGTTGCGTGATAAACAACTAACGGATCACCGTCCTCATCCACCACTTTGCTGTCATCAAAGAACACTTTAAATTCTTTAGTGTCGGGGGCACGAAGGCTTAGCTTTTCTTGAGATTTTACCCAGTTTGATATGGGTTCTGCAAAAATTACTTTTTCGCCTTCAATGGTTTTAACATCAACGGCTTGCAAATTAATTGTTTTATTTTCTGTGTGCCATGTCCTTGGCTTACCATATCTTATAGTTTTGCCTGTTTTTGAAACATACCACCCATCCCTTGATGGAGTTTTAATTACAACAACTGCTGTTTGTGGTTTTCTGGCAGTTCCTTCTGCTGTTGTTTCTCTAACAGTTTCATCTTGAGAAAAATATACTCCTTTTCCTTCAGCCCCCTGTGGCCCAGGTTGTAAAACAAATTTGTCACCATTTTTAACGCTAGAAAGTTTGTCAAGATTGCTTCTGTGATACAAATATCCAGGCACAGCAAGGCTAAGCTTCTCCTCCCCAACCTTAGCTTCCCCAGCCTTAAGCTCGCCCCGTTCAATCTTGCCAAAGAGTTGCTCAACAGCTTGGTCTGAGGTCAGGAACCCAGCACCGTTTAAAGCACGTTTGAGCCCATCAAAGAAGTCCCTCATCCGTTTAAGGATGGCCTGGATCATTCCTGGGGGAGACTTGGTAGCATCAAAATCACCAAACGCATCAGCAATAGCTTCTTCAATGATGGCGTTAGGATCTGCTTTAAACTCTTCTCCCTCCATGTAGGCATCGTACCTAGACTTCTCACCTTCTTTGAGTGGCCCGCCTCCAACACCCTTGTTCTTCAGGTACTTGTCTATCCAGACATCATTGGCCTGCTTGGTCAGAACCTTCCATTGGTTCTCACTGAAGAAGCCCAGTTCCTTCAGAGCATGGATAGCCTCATGGCGCAGAGTCCTGACAGGCTTGTCTGCGTTTAAAGCTATCTTGATGAGCCTTTCCGAATAAGACCCTTCTGCCTTTTCAGATTCAATGTCATCCATCAGCTTGACGGCAACATCTTTAAGACCCATGTTGCTAAGGATCTTACCCAAGATGTTCTTAAACTGTTCCTTCTTCTCAGCAATACGAGCCGGGGCTTCTGCTGTAGCAACCCTCTCAAATTGAGCCTTAGCCTTCTGCTGCTGTTCTTCTTCCCCAGTCAGTCCCAGGTCAATCTGACCCTTCTGAACCCTCTTAGACTGCTTGGGATATTCCTTGCCCTCTTTAATACCTTGGGTTATGTCTTCCTTGGTAGGCTTAGGAACAGCATCACCGAACATATCCTGCTCTTCAGTGTTGGCATGGTGATAAGCATAGTTTGCTGCTTCTTTTAAGATCCTTGCCATCCTTTTGGCAGATCTAATGTTGTTAGCAAATCCGGTAAGGATGTTATGAACATTAGGATCTTCGCCAATGGTGACCTGGGCAACCATGTCAGGCGTACTGATCCCCGCCTTCTTGGCGGTGACCACTTGTTCAGCAGCGGCCACAACATCATTACGGAAGTCCAGCGCCCCGGCACCCTCTAGCCGTGCCATCTGCGGAGCGGCTTGAGATAGGGCGTTTAAAACATTCTTTGCATCAGGGTCTACCGCTTGAGAGTACAAGCGTAGTAACTTGTCGTTCTGATATGCCTGGGCAAAGATGGCAGCATGAAGCCTAGCTCTGGCTGTAGTGGTTGGTTGCCCATCGTCATCAATCAGTTTCCCATGCTCGTTTGTGGGCATAGATCTGATGAATTGCATAACGGAATAATCCGTTACATCCCCATCTTCGTTGTAACTAATGTCGTTTACATCTACCCGTTTGGCATCGTTCTTTGCTTGGTCAACGGTAGATAGATCTAATGTTCCAGTGGTGTTGGTTATGTCACCAATGTTCTTAGTGACTTCTGATGCGGGCATAACCCTGACCAAAACAGGATTCTTAACGCCCTTAATTACATCCGGACTAATGCCATGAAGGTCATCGCCAAGCAATTCAGTGACATAACCAGCGGCAGTGTTGTTCCTATATGCGTTCTGTAACCCGGCAATACGGGCGTTGCCGCCCACAACCCTAGTCTTATCAACAGCAGTGCTGTACTCCGGAACAATAGATCCATCTGCGTTATTGGATGCAATTACATCGTTAACATTCATCACCGCATACTGGACGGGAATCTTCTTATCCCCGGCAGCAACTACATCCGCTTTGCCAAGCTGTTGGGTTGGAATATTTCCACCAAAAACAACAGGGGCTCCAGTAGTAATGTCCCTGCTAAAGCCAAGTCTTGTGTAGTCGGGTCGGGCAGAGATGTCTTGCATCTGTGCAATAGACGCAGGAGTAGCCCTGTTCCTGTTTTGCAGGATGACAGGTTCTACTGAAGCGGATGCCTCTCCTTCTCCTCCAGCAGTGCCTGCAGCATCCTGCCCAATAAGAACCACTCCATCTGGCTGAGTGGTATCAACTCCTGCGGCGGTGCCTCCTGTACCGGGGACGCCAGCCAAGAGAGTGCCTTCTCCACCTGGGGCTGCGTTAGCTGTTCCAACATTTAAATTCCCCTCAGAGAAAAGGCTACCCTGTGGTGCGTTTACAAACGGAGCTACAACAGGATCAATCGGGGCTCCACTAACTTCCGTTATAACTTTCTCAGCAGTTGAGACTGGACGGATTAATTTCTCGTTCTCCCTTATCTCAGACTGCAATCTCTGCGCAGCTTGAGCAAGGGACTCACCATAGTTCTGCCCCGGCATCAATTCAGGATCAGGGGCACGATGACCTATAGCAGCCCCAAGAGCACCGCCGCCTATAGCACCCAGGCCAGCAGCAGTTCCTACCCCGGCAGTCAAAGATTTGTTAGGGTCGATCTGTTGAAGGTTTACATTGGATGCAAACTTACCGCCACCCTCTTCAAGCAATTCACCGGCAGCTTCACCTAGACCAGAACGGATTCGGCCTTCACCGGGCATCCCCGCCATGCGACGTTCAATTGCTTTAGCGCCAGGGAGATTCTGAGCCCCAAGGGAAACAATGCCAGCCTCTAACGCTGCTGACCTAGCTGCACTTAAAGCAATGTCTTGGATCTCTTCTGGAGACTTATTGGGGTACTGAGCCTTGGCTAAATCCAATGCTTCTTTGTAGGTGTCAGAGCCAATATCTGCACCTTGCTGTACAGCGCCCGTGGCTATGCCCGTTCTAGTTGCAATCTTGGCTGCGTTTGCTGCTGCTTCCTTTGCTCCTAGCTTGGCTACTTGAGAAGCCCCGGTAGTGAATAGCTTACTAATCCCCCCAGTCAACAGCATGGGGAGCATCTCCGGAACTTGCTCCGTGATGAACGTAGAAATTAACGCAGGGTCTTTTAAAGTCTGGGTGATGGCTGTGTAGAACTCAGCAGCAATACCACGCTTCTCTGCCTCAGACATGGCTTTATCACGCAAGGCTTCACGAACGTGTAAACCCTCGGACTGAAGGGACTTGGCGTACTCTTGAAGCTGCTCTGGCCCCCGCATAGCGGCAGTGTCAAAGTCCCCAGTAGCCAATCCATACAACTGCCCAGGAAGCTGGGCCATAGCCCCTGCACCCTTTACTAACCCTAGTAATGGGTCGGTAACCGCTTCCCCCCAGGTGCGTCCTGTGCTTTGAGGAACAGGCTTGGGGGCAAATTGTGGGTATGCCTTATAAATCCTTTGTTTTGCCTCTGACTGACTAACATCATCAGGAACTTCAATAACGTCACCATTAGGCAATTCAACGTCATAAGACATAACTTAATTACCTCAGTTGATCAAGTTTAATTCTATTGCCGCTAGATGGTTTAACCGGGGCAGGAATATCAAGGCCACGCTCAGCATACTTCTTTTGCATAGCCAGTTGAATTTGATAACTCAAACCATCGTACATTGCAGTTTCTTTAGCTATATCACTATCGCGTTGAGCGGTCACCTTATCATATAAGGCTTTTGCATCACCAGTCAATTCCGTACCGCCAGCTATTTGCGCGGTAAGCATCTTTATGTTGGGGAAGTTATCAAAAGCCGTGTTAATCTTTGCCAGCGCATTAGCCTTAGAATTTAAATTGTTGGTCAATGCGTTTTGCATATGCACTATGTTGGCATCTGCTTTTGTAGCACTGTTGGTTTCAGCCTGAGCTTTCTCCCTCATCTGCTCTACGGCTATCAAAGTCTGATTGTGTTCGCGTTGGACTCGTTCTCCAACATCCGCGCCATAGATGTGAGAGTAAGCAGCTGCAGCAGCATCCTGAGTCTTAGCCAAGCGTTCTGCATTGCCAGCTTTAAGTGCATTGATCTCTTTGATCGAAGCAATTTCGGCAGCTTTGTTGCCAGCCAGTTTAGCATTCTGCAAGTCAACAATGGCACCACTAAGTTGGGCGCGGGCTTCTTCATCCGTAATTGCCCCCTTCCTACGGGCAGCTTCAGAGTTTAAATAGGTAAGCTCTTGTGCGCCTTCATTCCTGTTCATCAGGCCTGTGCCATAGGACAGTAAATGCCTTATCCACTCATCTTTGTCTTGGCTTTGGTTAAGCTTATCCATTGCTGCCTGGGCTTTACGATGGGCAGCAAGTTGCTCCATGCTCTGTGGTGGTTGAGCAGCCAGCAGGGCATTATGCTCCGCTGAAGCCTTTTCTAAGCTGGATGTATCAACAGAAGGCGTATTGGCTTGCATGGCTCTAACAGCCGACATCATGCCATCTACGCCGGATTGCTGAACAGGTTTATTAGCTGGCGGGCCACCTACAGGTCCACTTGTAGGACGAGGAGCGACAGGGGCACTAACTACATTTTCTTTTACAGGAGGAGGTGTGTCTGCCGGAGCTAAAGAACCTAACCCAGCACGTTGAGCCTTTTGAATAGACATCAGCCTATCGGCCATAGCAGAAGCATCAACTTTCTCACCAAACACTGGCACTTTCCCACGGGCCATTGCGCTGGCTTGATCTTGTGGGAGCCTTGGTTCAGCAAATGGAGCCCCAGATAACAAAGCCTTTAATTGCTCTTCATTCATGTTTGGAAGAGCCGCCATAATTTGTTTGGCTTTAGCTCGTTCCGCATCAGATTGATTCATGAATAACCCAGCCCCAGAAGAACGTGGGCCATATTCCATTTGGGCTTTTTCTTGCAACAACAATAATTGTCTTGCTTTCTCACTGTTTTGGTTAAATTCATCTAAAGCCCTGCCAATAGGCGATGAACTTTCTTCTTTGGGCTCTTCAGTTTGAGACTCTTTAGCTTTAGGAACTTCCTCTCCTCTGGCAAATCCCAGCACTCCACCTTCTTTAAACCCATGCATGTTATGTGCGGTTAAACCAGCAATGCCGCCCTTAGCCATCTGCTGGGGTTGAGCCTGTTGAGCCTGGGCCATCATCGCCTGTTGAGCCGCCTGCTGCTGTTGGGCTTGAATCTGAGCCCCAGTGCCTGCATTCTGCGCAATTCCAGCAATGCCATTCTGCTGGGGCTGTGGTTGCCCTTGCGGCGGCGCAGGTTGACCTTCCGGAGGAGGTGGAGTCTGTTGAGCAGAAGGCTGAACCGCTGCCCGTGCTGCCTGCTCAGCTTGTTCAGCAATGGTTGGCCCCGCTGGGCCTTGCATCGAAACGGCAGACTTGGCTTTGACCTTATTAAATTGTTCTAATGCCTTGGTTAAGTTAACAAAAGCAGTAAGACTATCCGGAACAGCATCTTGCAGGGGGGGAGTCATTTGCTATTCCTTTAAGGGCCAACTAATTTATCAACAAGGTTATTTACTTGAGTGCCGGTGGTCGTTGCTTGGTTAACTGCTTGACCAAATTGCTGGGCAGGGGTAGTAGCCGTACTAGATGTTGCAGTGGAGACCGGCAGGCTTTGATACAGACCTTGCTCAAAAGTAACCATATCAAATGGATTCTTGCGTTGAGTTTCAAACTCTGCTTTCCGAGCCGCAACATTTTGAGCCTCAATCCCCTGCTGAGTAGCGCCAGCACTAGACAATGCGCCAAGGTTAGCAATCCCAACGGCATTCTGCATAGAACCTATGTTTGCTGCTGCGTTGTTTGCCCCCAACTGTTGCGTCAATGCGTTCATCCCAAAGTTAGAACCAAACTGAGCTTCTTGTGCCTTGCGGGTTTGATCTGCATTGAACTGAGAAGTCGCCTTATCGTATGCAGTATTGTAGCCTGCGCCGGTTATTCCAGCCAAGTTGGTTCCAAGATTTCTCTGGGCTTCTGCGTTCATCAAAGCGCCCCGGCTACCCCCAAATGCTCCAGCTTGGGTTGCCCTGGTGTCATTGCCCATTTGAGTAATTTGAGATTGCCGCCGAGCTTCTGCCAATTGAGGGTCAAGAGAAGCTTGCAAGTACGGGTTCATGTACTGCTTCGCTGTATCAGCATCCATCGTAGAGCCAACAGGGGAGTAGCTCATAGCCCCCATCTTGTTGCCAATGTCTGCTGCTGTGGTTCCTGCTGTTGTAAGACTTGTAGGAGTTGTAAGATTGCTTGCTGCTTTAAACGATTGTTGCTGTAAAGGGGAAGCACCAGCAGTTAATGGGCCTGTATAGACTTGCTGCGGAGCTTTGGCAAGCGCAGTTCCTCTTTGGATGTAATCAGCAACTCCGGGGCCAGCCCAGGAAGATAAGTTAGATTCTGTAGTAACAGGCACAGACGAAGCAGTTCCTTGAGTTCCAGATGCAGCAGAAGTAACAGCACTTCCAGTTGTTCCATCAAAGCCTATAACACCACCATTAGCATAAGCAGACAAAGAAGCCAGCCCACCGGGCATAAACTTTTCAGGGTTGATCTGCTTACCTTGCTTAGGATTGCCTGTCCGGGCTTTACGAACCCGATCCATCATCCTGTACAGGACATCAGCGCCCGCAGTGGAGTTGCCATTCCCAAGATGAGAAACAACATCCGCAGGTATAACAAACTCACCATGACTTAGCTTAGCTGCTTGTGTACCATCGATAGTGGTATCAAGCTTATCAGCCATACCGTCAGTGGGTCCGTTTAAATACCTACCACCATGAGCCAAGCTAGCAACACCGCCCGCTGCCATAGGATGAGCCATTGGCTGACCACTTTCATCAAAATCCTTTGACCCACCCAAATACGATAGACCGTCATCATATCCCCGGCCAACCGATTCCTCTGGACGCAATGGCCCAGCTTGGTCATTTTCTTTAGGGCCAAAGTCTTTAGGCAATGATCCAATACCCTTCTTAGCCAAGTAATCAGCCAATGGAACACCATTGACCGTGGGTGCATATGCTGTGCCTTTAGGGTTTACAGCCAAGTCTGTAAACTGATTACTACCCATAACAGGTTTGTCGCTATATGGTTCGTACGCTGGCTGGGGGATTTGTTGACGTTGTGCTTCTAGATTTGGGTCAATCACTCCATGCCACCCAGGAGTTGTTCCAGGCTTATTAGCCCCCATTGCCGCAGCTATTAACGCCCCCAATGTTCCAATTCCACCAGCAGTCCCCAGTTTGCTTAGATCAAAACCGCCTGCCGCTGTTGTATTGCTTGTGTCAACAGGAGTTCCAGTACTATCCACTATGGAAACAGTGCCATCTGGGTTCTTAACACCGGTATAACTAGTGCCTGCACCGCCAGCCCCCGTGCCTGGAAGCGTGCCACCAGCATCCGTGCCATAGTCCGTAGGCGTTCCTAAAACCGTAAGGTCAGGTAAAATGAAATCAAGTTCATCAGACATAATTAACTCCTATATCCAAGTTCATTAAGCAGCGCTATCATTTTGGCATCGCTGCTTTGTTTCTTTTGAGCTTGATGATAAGCAAAAAGCTCCGGCTCCAACAATTCTTCTAGATCCCTTTTTGGCAGGTTCATCAACGTTTGCTGCCACTGCGTTTGGGTTCCGGGTATTGTATAGCTTGCCCCTGGCGTAGTAGTAGAGGTGGTCACTCCACCTTTGGGAATTACAGGCTTAACCACCGGCTTAGTAGGGTCTACCCCTGGCTCCTCTGGCTTTACTTCAGGAGGAGTCTCTTCACCAGGGTGGATGTACGGAAACTCTTTGGGGCCATTTTCAAGAGACGAGTAATCAAGCGGAATATTAGGCGTTTGGCCGGTTATCTCAACTTCTTGAGTTAAGTCATCTGTTAACTTGTCAGGGGCAACAACTGCTGGGCCTTCGTTATACGCACCCAAATCCAACCCAGCATCTGTAGGCAAAGGTTCTTTTGGCGTTGTGCCTGCTACTTCTACCCTTTGGGTTTTATCATTCGGGCTTAACAATGACATTAGCTCATCCATAGATGAAGCGGGTAAAGTGCCTTGTTCTGGTGCTTTGCCAGAGATAAGAATTTTCTGAGCGTCATCAGGAGAAAGCCCATTAGCCTCAAGAAACTTTATTAACTCTATATCGGAAGTGGGACTATGCCCTGTAATTTCTACAGGAGGGGCTGTTTTTGCATTTATTTGATCTGTAGCTTGATTTTGTAACACCCCTACATCGTCCCCTGAAAGACTTGGCACAAACCCCCTGTCCAATAAACTTTGAACAGTATCATCTTTGGTTGCTAAAGGACGACCATCTAGGTTAATTGGATTTACACCAAAATCTTGTGTGATGGTGGAATTAACATCTTTAGCTACATCTTCTTTTGAGTAAAGACTGCCAATTAATTTCCCAGCATTAACGCCTCTTTCGGGTCTTGCTACAGTAAGAATAGACCCATCAGGTTGTGGGTACTCTCCAGGCTCTGTAATACCACTCATCAAGTCTTTTGGGGCAGCTACGCCAGGGGTTGTTTGTTTGCCCTCGGCAGCAGAACCCTTGATAGCCCCTGTAATCTCCCCTACAGCAGCTTTTAAAGCAGCCCCGGTAGGGTCTTTCCCCATCAACTCAGCAATCACTGCTGGGCCTAAGATGTTTAAAGCAGCGGGCGGTAACCCTGTACTGTTAGCAGCATCGCTTATTACGCTGTTAGCCCCAGACCCAGCAGCAGCACCAGCGCCAGCCATCAAAGCATCTTGAAGGATGTTCTTGTTGCCAGTCAGAAGAGACGTTACCCCACTGCCAGCAGCGGACTGCATACCTTTGGTAAGGGCTGTGTCTAAAGACCTTATGCCAGTAGGTGCTATGTCTTTGGGTAACGCATCGCCAATGGTGGAGCCTATGAAAGATGTAGCCCCGCCTTTAAGACCGGCCTTTAGGGCATCCCCCAGGTCTCCACCCATAGCTGCTGTTTTACCAGCGCCAACAAGACCTTGGCCTATCGCCATCTGAGCCCCGGCCCCAAGCCCCGGCGCAGCTAAGGCACCTAGTTGCCCTGCTAATGGCCCCAGCAACGCCGCAGAACCCATTTGTATGAGCGCACCAAACAACGGGTTGTCATCGTTTAAACCATACTTTACGGTACTTGATTTGCCAACTAACCCATTGGGACCATACTCTTGAATTTCGTAAGTTGTGTTGCCTTGTTTGTCTTGTGCTAGGGGCCGATAGGCCATGTTCTTGCCGGTGGATGGGTCTGTGCCCGGAATCCACTGTTCACTGTCGGTATAGGCATTGGCGGTTTCACTAAAATCATGTAACGTTCCCAATGATCCGCTAGACCAACCTTTTGGTACTGCTATAGTTTTATTTTGAGCAGTAAACCAATTGGCAGAATCATGGCTTGGGTTATATGTTGTGTCGTAGGCCTCTTGCGCAGGGGTGACATTTACACTGTTCTCACCCCCGCTAACTTGTTCCGGTGTCGCTGCCATGTGCTGGGGCACAAACGCAGCTTTCTGAGCTGCCAGGAACTCATCAAGGGTTTCACCTGGGTGATAGGCTAATGGGTCCATTTAAACAGCCTCCCCGCCACTGGCTGTAATAGTCAACCCAGTAGAAGAAGCTTTAACCTGTAGGGTTTCCCCAGCGTTCATAACCTGAATGCCCTTCCACTGAAGAACACTATTAGCAGCTACTGAGAACGTGTAATAGATAGCGTTGGCTGTGCTCGCCGAACCGCTTACAGGGACAAGATGGACGTTTACAGTCAATGCCCCAGCCGTGGTGTTGCAGATGTCAAGCTGCTTGACATAGGTCTTGGACAAAGCGGGAGTCGTGTAAAGCGTAGCGATAGCGCCCGTAATAGCAGCTTGGCCCAGCTTTACAGCAGTGATGGTCTGATAGTTTGCCATGCTAAGCCCAAGTGTTAAGCCAGATCAGCGCCTGGTTAGATGAGACTTGCTCGTTGATGATCAGGTTCTGGTTGTCCAGAAGAGCAAAGTAAATCCGCTCAGCGTTCCTAAACCTTTCCTCCATGCTCCGCTCATATTCTTCAGAAGCCAAAGGCAAGTTAGGCGCAACAAAAGAAGTTGGGATGCTCATCGTCTGCCATCAGGTTTGATATCAAGGCGGGGAGACCCAAGCTGCCATTGAACACCAAGAGTATTTGATTGTACTTTGATAGACAACTGCCGGCCCCGGACTCGCGTGTAAACAATGCCTGTGAACTGCTCAACAGGGATGATCGCCGTTCTTGTAACGGTTGCGGAACTTTGATCAGCCACCGAATGGTTCGCATCAGTACCAGTGTTTACAGTGTACCCAGACCCAGAGTTAGCCAGTGGCAACAAGTACATTATTAAAGAAGGATTGATTTCTGGATCAGAGCCCCGGAAAGTTACATCAGGCAACATGCGCCAGATAAACGCAAAGTTGTTACCATCATCTAAGTCAAACTCTGAGGAAGTTATAAAAGAAGTAATGGGTACTGCTGTGTTTGTTGAAACATCATCCGTCCCCGTTTCTTGATACATCAGCTTTTTATTTACATCATCTGCCGCAATGGGCAAATGGTTAATAACACTTGAATCAATCCATGCAGTACGAATCATGGTGCCGTAGTACCAAAGCTTTTCTGTGTAATTAAACACAGCGTAGCGATTAGCAACAGTACTATCATGGGAGCAGTAGAACCACCACACCTCGTTAAACTTTTCTACTGTGGAAGAAAATATCTGCGCATTTTGTGCGTTGTTAATGCCTGGGAGATCGTCAAAGATGTATTGCCGAAGGTCACATACCAACGTGCTAGTAGAGCCTTCATAGACATAAAACTTGTCTACGCCCATCCAATATGTTTTGCCAGATGCAGTAGCCCAAGCCCTATCACTCAGGATTGAAATGTTGTCGGTGAGAAGAGTAGAACTCCAAACAATGGGGGCTCCTACATACTGCAATGAGTACAAGGAAGTATCAGTCCAAACAAGGATTTCCTGACGGGTCTGGGCTACAGCAATAATGGCTGACCCATGAGAAAGCCTGATGCTGCCTGCTTGATTGGTGGCCGCAGGAGTCCAATTGACGGCGCTTTCTTGGTCAGACCACCGGATAAGCATTGGGTCTTGTTCAGTTAACCCATAGTCATTGGTGCCGAAAGCAAACACAAACCTAGATGTGTCTGAAACAAGCAGCAGGTTTTGCATCAAGGGAACGTTTGATGCCCCCGACAACGATGATAAAGCTACACCGCGTGTAGTTAACGGCGACCCTGTTGTAGACCAGTAATATATGGCCCCACCTTTAGGGCCGTAAATCAGGTCTTGCCCAAAGTTCTGCGCATTCCATATGCGTATGGGACTTGCGGATGTAGTGCCGGTGCCCCAAGGCCCAGCGCCCCATGTGCCCGCACCCCACCCAAAAAGAGAAACGCTGATTGGGTATCCAACAGGGATTTCATACGCACCAACTGTAATTGTGCCCCCTGGTAACGTATCAAGAATACTTGTTGCGGCTGCGGTTGTAATAGTATAAGAATTTACGGTAAGAACAGAAGCTATCTGGTAGTTTTGATTTAGCACCGCAGCAACTATGTTGCCGCCAAGAGTGGTAGCCCCAGAGAATGTTACAAAATCCCCCGCGCTAGAACCAAAAGCGTTATCTAAAACAGTCAGAGTATAAGAACCAACCCCGTCACCAGAAGAATGAGCCGCTGCTGTACTTCCGTTATAGCCCCGACCAGCAATGCTTAATAAAGTTAAAACATTACCAGCCCTAGTGTCATACCTAATTTGCTCTGTCCCTATTAAAATAACAGCCCCGCCGCTAGCAGGGAAGTTTGCCCCTGCCGCAACAGTTATTGAAAGGGCTGTAGCAGTGATTGGTGCAGACAGCGTACTGTAGGCAGGCAAAAATGTTACGTCCCCTGGGGCGGTTGCTGGGACTCTTAAAGGGGTGATGTCGTTGTAAACACCCCCCGACACAATGTAGTACTTGAGATTAGTACCTACCCCAAGATAGGGGAAACTATTGTTTGTTGTCCAAGGCCACATAGACCGGGCAACACCCTGATAGTTGTACCCAAACGTTGTAGCTGGAACCCACCCACCAATCTTCTCAGGGGTGCCTTGACGGAACCTAATCTTGTCGCAGTCGTACCAGCCGCCCTCATTGGTGTACCGAGTGTTCTCCCGGTTCACACCAGGTTTTAAGGAAATCTTTTTGAGCGGCATGGTATCCCCTTAAGCAACCCAAGGCAGCGGTTGGGGCTGGGGTATTACCGGAGGAGTCAGGATAGTGTTAATTTTACCTTGGAGGCATAGCTCAATATTGTTTACACCAACTGACGTTAGATCAGCCTGAATCCACCCAATAACTTGTTCTTGAGTTAGCTGATCAAATGGTGTAAACGAACTTCCAGTGTATGTAAACATCTGCATATTTGTCAGGTTTGTCACAATAGAAGCGTCAGTAGCCGTTACCGTGTACATTGCGGTTACAACAACATCGGTTTGCCCATCAACCATTGGAAGCGTTGAGAGGGAATTAATAGTCCAAACAAAAGTAGTCATTACTTGCCTTCAAGTTCTGCAACGCGGGCGGTAAGTTCTTGGATTGCCTTAACCAACACCGGAATCAGCTTGCCATAAGAAGCCTCAAGCTTGTCAGGGTTTGATTCGTAAACAAGCCCAGGGATAAATTCTTGCGTTAGGTTTTGACAAGACTTCAAGTCTTGAGCAATGAACCCTGTGTCAGCAACACCGACCTTCCCTCCGTCTCGCATGTTCCAATCAAAGGAAACAGGGTTGAGCCGGTTAATAAAGTTTAAACCAGGAATCAAGGGTTGGATGTTGGTCTTGTCTCTAGCATCAGAAAGAGCAGTAATGCTGGTAACTTGGCAACGCAATGTAGTTATTGAGCTATTGCCAAGCGTAATCTCATTGCTAACAGTTGCCGTAGAAGAAACTGCATTACTGCCAATCACTATAACATTATTTCCGGAAGACCCGGTTGACAAATACCCAATACTAATACTATCGTCCCCAGAAACCCTAACGCCAGCAAAATAACCAACGCCTACATTTCTAACACCAGAAATATTGCTCCCCAAAGTATCCGACCCTATGGCAGTGTTATATGAAGCACTGCTAGCGCTATACATTGAACCATTTCCAATGCAAGTGTTATAAACGCCAGAATCTAAAAAATAAAGGGCTTGAGTTCCAATGGCAACGTTATGATCGCCGCTAGTTATAACCGATCCAGCATTCCAACCTACAGCGTTGTTATAGCCCCCTGTGTTTACTTTAGATAACGCACCACTTCCAACTGCGGTGTTGTATGATGAGGTAGTTGACGGAACTGAAAAAGAACCTAAAGTTGATGCGCCGATAGCCGTATTGTTGCTTCCACTCGTAATATTTTGCCCAGCATAGTAACCCAAAGCCGTTAAGTTAAACCCTGATGAAGCTTTCTGTAATGCTTGGGAGCCAACAGCAGTATTGCCAAGTACTCCACCTGAAAATGATTCCAACGCATTTGGGCCAATGGCTAAGTTTGCCGCAGCAGTACTAACTGCGCCGCGCCCTATCTTTACACCATTGACTGTAAGGCTTGTGCCATCAAATATAAGGTTGGCAGAAGCGCCAGGGGCTCCTGCATTGTTGTATTGAACTTGTGTGTCTGAACCAGCTACCGTAGATGAGACAGCAGTTACAACAGTGGTCCCGTTACAGTACAGCGCTACCTTTGTGCCATTTGCTACAGAGACGCCCGCACCAGAAGGAGTTTTTATAGTTATGCCAAACGTGGCAGCAGTCACTGTCCCCGCTACAGTCTGAGCCCCAGTGGTGGTGCTAGCATATGACACCGTTGTAGTGGTGCTGCCTGTAACTACATAAGTGCCGTTGTAGCCTGTCGGCGTAACACTTGCAACAGTAATGGTCTGCCCTATTGTGTAGGGAGCTACCGTTTGAACGGCAAATGTCAGAGTGGCTGTACTACCTGTGCCTGAAGCCCCCGTGGTCGTCAAGACTGGAATCGTGGTGGCATTGTTTACAAAGTACAGCTTTGAGACCGCTGGGCAGATGATGTTGGTAGCACCATTGGGCGTTCCTGTAATGTTCAGGAACATCTTGCGGGCTTCATTGGGGGCAGAGCCATCCCCGCTGGTAAGGACACGATCAGCAGTGCCCGCTGGTAGAACAATATTTTGGGTGCCTGCAACAGCCTCATCAACAAGGGACGTTACACCATTGTTGACTAACGAGCCCCAGCTAGTGTCTCCATCAGCAGGGAGCGTCAATTTAAGGCTTGTGGTATAGGTATCAGGCATTTCAGTTCCTAGTTAACTACAGGTTGCCAACTTGGCGTTTGTGGGTTTGAGACTGCTGCCCAAGTAGGGGTCTGCCCATCTGCAATGATAGTCCAGTTTGGTACTTGCCCATCGATTACCAGCCCCCAAACATTGACCGGGCCTATCAGTCCGTAAGCTACAACGCCTATGGGGTAAACAAAAGCAGTACCAGTGACTACAACATCACCAATCACTCCAATGACTTGGACGCCGGTAGCTGAGACTACAAGTAGCAAGTAAATAGTAACATCCCCAATTACACCTGTAGCAGAAACGCCGGTGACTGGAACTAGTACAAGCCCGCGCCAGCCAGTGTTGTTACCTGCGTCTACATTGGTTGCTGAAGTAGCATCCCATACAGCCCCGCCAGTAGCATTGCTATCTTGTATAGATAAGTACGTTGCCGTGTTGGTTCCAGATATGTCAGATATAGTAGCCTGTACACCTGGGGTGGTACTTTGCAAATACTTTAGGGTAGTGCCCGTTGTTACAAATGAACCTACGGTGGTAGTTGCCCCAGACTTTAATTGCAAAGTACCATTAGTAAACGTTAACGCCCCGTTAGTAGTTAAAGCATCGGCGAGTGTGACGGTAATGCCTGATCCGTTAACTGTTAATGCACTAATGGTTTTACTGTTAGTAGTCAGCGTTCCAGATGTTAAAAATATGAAAACAGCACCGGCGTATGTGCCGCCTGAAGCAAGGGTAAGATCACCACAAACGCTACAGGTGCCCGTTACAATACAAGTGGAGCCAGTGAAATCTACGTTTTTAAAGTAACTATTCGAAGTAATTGTTAAGGTAGAAGCCCCCGCATTAACCGTCAGATTGGGAGCATTTGTAGTTGACCCGCCAGTGAACCCAAAAAATACAGTTGCTGTTGCTGCTTGATTGCGAACAAACCCACCAGTGCCTGTAAAAGTAAAGTTGGTGGCAGTTGCCATTGATAAGACGGTGTTACCAGCGACTGTACTAGAAAGTGTGATGTTTCCCGTTCCAAATGCAATAGCGCGGGTATTGGCGTTGTTTGAACTAAAATTACCTGTACTTAGATTAAAACCGGCAAGGTCAAGAGTACCATTGGTGAGTGTAACTGTAGCCGTTACTCCTGAAGTTAAAGCATCTCCAAGTGTAACAGTACCACCTGAGGCATTAATTGTTACATTGCCTAACGATTGGCCGTTAGATGTTATTGTTGCGGAAGAACCGAACGTAGGGCTAAGACTGCTAGAAGAAACTGACCCAAGGGTAAGATCACCAAAAGCACTATAACTACCAATTCCACTCACATTACCATTAAGAGTTACATTCTTAAACCAAGAACTAGTGAGGGTAATTGAAGTATTTGTAAAAACACCAGTTACATTTATGTTGGGCGCGTTAGTCGATGCCCCCCCAGAAAAGCTACCAAAAGCAAAAGTAGCACTGCTTGGACCGATGCCTTGCGTTCTTGCAAACCCGCCAGTGCCAGTCCAAGTAAAGTTGTCGGCCTGAGCCATGTTTATAACAGTGCCTGAACCACCCGTCAAAGTTATATTGCTAGAACCAAATATAACAGACCGAACAGTGGTATTATTTGAACTAAAAGTTCCTGCGCTTAATACAAACCCACCAAGGTTAAGAGTGCCAGCACTAAGGGTAAATGTGCCCGTTAAACCTATATCACTTCCAAATGTAACAGTACCGCCGGGGGCATTTATTACCAACCCACTTGGTGCTGCCCCACTTCCAATTAACGTGCCCGACGTTAGAAACGTAATTTGCGGATAAGTAATAGAAGAAATAAGCGTAAGATTTCCACAAACGTTAAAGTTACCTGTTACCGTGCAAGTGCTACCTGTAAAATTTACGTTTCGGAAATAACTTCCGGTAGTAACTGTCAACAATGAAGCGCCAGCGTTAACAGTTAAGTTAGGCGCATTAGTTGTTGTACCTCCAGTTGTGCCAAAAGTAACTGTAGTCGTGTTAATCTGAGAACGAACAAAACCACCAGTTCCAGTCCAAGAAAAATTGGTTGCGTTTGGCATAGATAAGGTAACGCTGGAAGGCCCAGCAGTAAGTACAATATTACTTGTACCAAACGCAATGGCGCGGGCACTAGTACCACTACCGCTAAAGTAGTCTACGCTTAAAGTAAACCCATTAAGGTCAAGAGTGCCAGCAAAAAGAGTAAACGCACCAAGAGAAGGTAAAGTAAAATTGCCGCCAAGCGTAATAGTACTGCCCGGTGCGTTTATTAATATCCCACCAACTTGGGGGCTAAAATTAGTTAGTGTCGCAGGTGATATATACACAAGGGTAAGTCCGGTGTACACACCCCCTGCGGCAACGGTAATAGTCCCACAAACAGAATATTGACCAGATACTGTAGAAAAACTCCCCGTAAAATTTACATTCTTAAAGAAACTAGTCGCCGAAATTGTTAAATCACTAGAACCCGCATTAACTGTTAAGTTAGGCGCATTAGTTGCTGAACCACCTCCAGTTGTGCCAAAAGTAACTGTAGCTGTAGCTACTTGGTTACGAACAAAACTTCCTGTACCCGTCCAAGTAAACCCAGTGGCGGTAGCCATTGACAGGACAGCGGTTGCCGCTGTAGTGCTGGTAAGCGCAATGTTTCCAGAGCCAAAAGCAATAGCGCGGGTATTGGCGTTGTTTGAACTAAAAATACCTGTACTTAGTGTAAACCCAGCTAAATTAATTGTCCCCGCAGTAAACGTTAAAGTTCCTGCGGTGGTGCAAAGAGTAGGGCTACCTGACAGCGTTAGGGTTATATCAGCTTTATTAACAGTGGTACTTAGAGAAACTGCGGTCGCCGCAACTGTTACCGTCGCTGCCGCACCAGAATTAGCATCAAAGGTTGCAGTATCCGCAGCCGTTGGAGAATTGCCGCTGGCACCGCCACCAGACGTTGTTGCCCAGTTAAAAGACAAGCCAGTGCTCCAAGTGCCTGACCCGCCAACCCAAAAGTAAGCTGCCATGACTTGCCCCGTTAGGCAATACGGATCAGTGCAGTGGAAGCGCCGGCAAGAGGCATCTGAACAGTAAACGTACCCGCAGTGGATGTCTTATCCGCACCAAAGTCCAAGACTGCAATTGCTGCGTTTGACCTGCTGCTGTCGTAGATCAATGCGCCACGGGCTGTAAACGTGGCTGTAGTCCAGCTACTATTGTCGAAAGTAATCCAAGCTGTAGTGCCGCCAGAGCTAATGGCATTACCTGCTAGCGTATTGCCCCCAACCGTGTAGTTTGTCCCCGTAGTGGAGACTTCGCCTGTAGACGTAGGAGAAGCAGCAGGATTAGAGGGAGCGGTATAGACTAAAGTCGTTGCATCCAACGTAGCGGTGTTGGTGTACAGAGCAATCTTCATCGTGTCGGTCAGCGGGGTGTATAAGCCCGACAAGAAGCCAACTTTAGCTGAAGTGCAAAAAGCGTTACCCGAAAAAGCCATGATAGTTCCTTAGATAACCTGTGTGCGGACCTGCCCGCTGCGGTATGCATCCTGACGCAACTTACCATCACTCAGGTTCTTGAGAAGAGTAAGCGACTGCTTGTAAGCGTCAGCGTACAGCTTAACCATATCGTCTTCACCCTTCATAAACCGGATAGCTTCAACCATCACCGCGTTAAACAACGCAGAGTCAAAGTTGTCACCAAGCCAGGAAGTACCCGCTGTCACAATGGAGACAGGGTAGTAGAAGTAATGAAGCTCTGCCGTCAGGCCAGCACTAGGCGTCGGCCCAAGGATGAGTGTCAGTTCTTGTAACGTAGCGCTATCGGGCCCAAACACTGCGTAATACTTAGGAGTGCCCGTGTCTGTAGGGGTGGGATATGCTTCTCGGATAAAGTTAACATCTTTGTTAAGCAGGTATATGTACGCACCCGTACCATCAACTACTGCCAAACTAAAGACTGATAAGAAATCGCTAGGCAACAGGAGGTACTGATTGGTAGCCGTAAGAGCCCCCGTCACGTTCTTACGCAACGAGGGTAACTGCACCGAGTTGTAAATCTTCTGCTCTGCCAACTGCGTCATAGTGGCGAAGTCAGCAGTAGTAAAAGTGTTCTCGCAGTAGTCTTGTACTGCGGTTTGCAACTGGGTGTAGTTCATAATTTACGCCATCGGTCCACGGGACATGAAGCCCCTAGTTGCAGCGCCAGACCCGCGCATCTTAATGCCACTTGTCTTGGGTTCCTTAAGTTCACCAATGGTCACGGGAGTGCTGTGCTTGACAGTGCCTTTTTCGTTGAAGACATTGATAGCAGCGACACGTTGCAGGAACGTAGACGGTTGCACAATAGTTTGACCGTTGTCCGCTTCAACTTGTTTGTACCCTGGAACTTTTTGTTTCGCGGGGAAGTTTGTAGACTTTGTAGCCATGATTAGCCTCCTTGGTTCATAGCACGGGCGATGTTCCGACCATACTTCTTCATAGCGTCGTTAGCCACACCAAGATTTTTACACTTGGGTTGAGCATTGTTAGCCACACGGTCACCAGAGGTGGTAGCGAAGTCGTTGCCAATCTTCAGTTCATCATGTTCCACGGGCTTGTACCCAGCGATCTTCATGCTGGATGGGAAGTTAGCTGATTTGGTAGCCATAGTAGTTCCTTACGTTATGCTTACAGTGACAGTGCCGATTGATCCAACGGCAACAAGAGGGTTAGGCGTCAATGGGACATCAAACAACCTAGCCCCACCAACAGGGTTCCAGCCCCAGAAAATACTCCGACTACCTTCACCCAAATAACCCGTAACAAGTAGTCCAGAAGTAACGTAGCTACGGTCAGGACGAGGGTTACGCAAAGCTTGAGGGTCATCAACCGGGTACATCCCCAAAAGAAGCTGTGGATGATCTTCCTCCCAGCATTCGTTACAGACTAGGATGTTAACCTTTTTAGTCTTGATTACAAGCTCTTTTAAATCTTTGAGCTTAAAACGGAAACCACATCGGTCACATTCCGATATAGCCCGTTTACCTTGAGTAAACCTGTTACCCATGATTAGCCAATAAACTGTTGCCGGGGGACAAACCTTACTGCGGCCTTCTCCCGGTCTTCACCAGCCGCTAACTCCCAGGCAGCATCATACTGAGCCTGGAGCATTTGATTGCGTTCTAGACCCCCTGGAACCTTCAGAGAAAGGTATGCCGCTAACCCAGCAATCATGCAAGGCAGGAACCGGAACGGTACATCCATTGTGTTTACACCGTTACCAGCATCCTCAATCCTACGAAGTCTCCAATACACGAACGTGTAGGTCTGGGAGTTGTCAGGAGTGGGCCAAACGGTGATCGTCGGCGTGGGGGACAAGCGGTCAATGTAGACCTGAATGGGCCTAGCCTGGGTCAGCTTGTTGGGGATCGTCGCATAGGTAGACACGCTGATCCGCGTGATGTTCAAATCTGCCTGCGTGGAAGCGTTACCTGCTCCGGTGCGGATAACATGCTCAAGCAAGTCAACTGTGTAGATTGGTAGGTCATACGTCGCCGTGCCCGGAACAAGAGTGATAGACCCTTGGTCAACAGTCCACAGATTGATGCCACGATTAGCCCAGTCAGCAAACAATAGGTTAAGACTTCTACGAGCAGTACGAAGGTCATAGCCAGTCCTAAGCTCTGCACCGCAACGCTCAAACGCTTCCTCGACAATCTCACTGAGGTCTAGGTTGAATGATTGGGTGCCTGATGTTGCCATTAGATGATTCTACCTTTTGTGTGGCCGCGCTGAGCAATGCCATCTCCACGATGAGAAACAGAACCACCTTTGGCATAAGTTTTTACTTTGCCGCCGCGCTTCATCACATTTACAGATGCAAACTCATCATCTTGGGTTTTGCCACCGCCACCCCCGCCGCCACCACTGCCTTGTTCAGTTAATGAGGGGGTTACGTCTTGGAAAGGAGTAGGCTCTTGACTATCGGCATTAAAATAATTGTAAGCTTTCCTTGCTAGCGAGGGAACTTTAGACAAAGCAATGTCTTCTGCTGCGCCAGCCAAATCACCATTTATTGCCTTGCCAATTGTTTTACCATAGGGAGCTATACCCAAAAGTGCATTTCCAACGCCACTAGCATTGTTTTGACTTGCTTGGTCAATTGCGTTACCAACACCCATAGCCACCCGAGTTGGTGGAAACATATTAAGAGCAGAAACTACCATTGGGTAGTCGTTCTGTGCTTGTTGGAATTTAGACGTTGCCATTTAGCACTTCCATTTCCTAAGACTTTTGTTAATCCTGCTATCCGGATCATTCGCTGTCTTTGAGCTAGTCAGCTTCTTCTTCATGCCTGACATCCGGGCACAGAATGACTTCTTGCGGGGACCGCCTTCTGGCTGCGGGGCTTTTAGTCCAGGCTTACCCGGATTGGCCCTATTGTAAGAGGCACGGCCAGCAGCGTTTAAACCACCGCTCTCAGACTTGCCTTCCTTACGTTGCCACGCTGGGCTAACCGAGCCGCCTTCAGCAAACTGCTCAAAGTCAGTACTATCCCGGCGTTGAACCCGCTTGCCTTTAGGCATCTTAGAGGGGTTGATGTCCCCCATACCCCGGCTAGCCCGCATGATTACCTCATCATTCCACGGGTCTTACCCCGCTGGGCACAGCCATCACCACGGCTGGAAGCAGAGACTGACCCGCCTTTAGCAAAAGCTTTAGTCTTACCTCGCTGGGCAATACCGTCCCGACCAGTAGAACCACCTTTGGAAAAAGCTTTAATCTTGCCGCCATGCTTCATGCCGCCGCCAGCCATGTCCATGCCGCCATAATCCATCGGTTGATCTTGCGGGGCATAAACTTCAGGCGGCAACCCTCTGCCCGCAATAGCAGTACCAATTCCAGAAGCTGGGCCATTGCCTATAGCGGCATTTGAAGGAGCCATAGCCCCCATCCCTTGAGGGCCACCTTGCGAATTAGCCCCCATCATTGGGGTTCCCATAGCCCCCATGCCTTGCGGACCACCTGGGGCTGTGTACTGTCCTTTTAGCTGGGAAATAGCATCTTGCAATGAGTAGTTGTTAGTGTTGGGGTTTAAACCAACAATAGAACGCATCATGTCCATTGCTTTTTGTTTGTTGGCCGCTTCATCACTAGGCGGCAAACCAACTGTATTGCGCATTGCTGCGGATTGAGCAACAGGGTCTGAGTTGTCCATAAAGTCGTTCATAATTTACCTCATTGTCCCACGGGTTTTGCCACGTTGAGCGCAGCCATCGCCGCGACTAGATGCAGAAACTGAACCACCTTTGGCGTAAGCTTTGACACCGCCGCCACGTTTGTAATCGCCTCTTGCGTTGGGATTTCGCTCCTGGGGACGCTCTTGCGGGCGAAGCGACTTTGCATACTTCTCATCCTGAGCTATCAGAATCTGCGCTGTCTTGCGATCCCTAACAGCCCGCGAATCCAAATTGGCAAGTTCTCCAACAATAGGGGGTTTGGTGCCCCGTTTCATAATGTCTGGATTGTCTACCAAAAAAGTTTCTTTGCCGGTCCCCCTAGGATATATATCAGTTTCGATTCCAGTATCTTTAGGATACCTACCAGTTTCTTTTTCGGTTTCTTTAATTGAACCGCCACCAGCATATTTCTTTACTTTGCCGCCGCCAGCCATGCCAGTCTTTTTTCTAAACTCCTCTTTACGGAGTTCTTCTTCAGTAACGTCGTCAGCCGGCATCCCTAAAAGGCGGTTTAATCTGTTGACGCGCCTTACTTCTTTGTAATCACCAGGGATCTTATACCGCTCAGGAGTTGGCACAGGGCTAGCCACTGTCCCTTCTTCTTCGCTTTTGTTCCAATGAGATGCAGCAGTGACTTTAGGAGCAACTATAGACTTAGTTTTGGTTTTAGCTAAGTTTGCCAATACTTTATTAGGAGTAGTGTAATCAGCATTGTAGATTGATCTGTTACCTTCCGGCGGTAAATCTTCCCCACGATCAGCGTAACTAGGTGGTTTTGCTGCTGGTTTATTTTCTACCGGCTCAGGTTTAAACCCCTCATCAGGCTCCCGTTTAATAGCTTGACGTTCTGCCGCCGCTGGAATGTTGGCAACTTTGCCCCGGCCCGCACCAAACTTTTCATAAGCCTCTGAACCGGGCTGGTCAATATTGCCCATGCTAAGGCGTTTAAAGAAGCCTACGTCTTCACCCTTTGATGCTTTAAGACCAGCAGCTTTATCAGATGCTTCCGTTTCATTTACAGGCTCTACATCCATGATTTCACCGCCACGGGCATAGCGGCGTTTAATAGAACCACCCCGCTTCTTGCCTTCTGGATCATATGGCGGTTCTTTCATCTTGCCCCCTGAGCGTTGAAGCATCTCTTCTGTAAAGACACCAGCATCTTTAGGATTAGGCTTAGGCGGTGGAGATGGAGCAAATTTCCATTTCCCTTCCTTGGGAGGAACATACTTCTTTTCAGGGTTTTGACCATCAGGCGCATCGCCTGTGATGTCGTTTACAGGTTTGCCCATGATAGTCCTTAGCAGCCGCCGCCGCGTTTCATTTTAATCTGCGTTGCTTGTGTTTTGCCTCGTTGGGCAATCCCATCAGCAGCACTTGTAAATCCACCAGCAGAGAACTTAGCCATGCCGCCCTTCTTCATGGGAGCAGAGTTCCGTAGCTTGGCAGCAAGAACGGCCGCACGGGGGTCAACAGCTTGACGGGCAGGAGCAGCCTTAGCAGCCAACATCGCAGCGATACGGGGGTCTGCTGAGCGTCTAGGAGCCCCTTGGGACATCTTAGCTGCCAACATAGCCGCCATGCGTGGGTCAATCTGCCCACCGCCAGCCATTTTGTATTCCTTGCCTTCGCCTTCTGCGTATTGCTTGGGTGTTACCCGGCCAGACTTAATAGCCTTGCCTTCTTGCAGCTCTTCTTTAAACGATTCTTTCTTGCCCCGGCCCATAGGTTTTTCAGACTCTTCCCCCCGAGCATACTGAGCCGGAGTCATACGGCCAGACTTTACAGCCTTGGCTTCCCCCATCTCTTCAGAGTAAGACTCTTTTCCACCAAACAGTCGTTTAGTAGCCATATCACCGCCTTTAGCAAATTTACGGCCCTTGTCGGCCTTGGCAAAATCAGAGCCCACGCTCTGGGGAACTCCCACCTTCTTGGCAAAGGAAGGATTGTGAGCAATAGCTTCCATGAAGTTATGCTGCTTCTTGCTTGTGCTGGGCATTACTTGTCTGCCTTGTTGTCAAGTCTATCAAAGATTTTGCCCAGCATGTCTTTGATTTCCTTGAGGTCTGACCGGTAGTCGTCCCGTGTGACGTAAGTTTTGGGTAGCTCAACGGATAGCGTAGTCAAGTCTTCTTTCAAATCCTTGACCGCAGACCAAAGCTCACGGGCAAGCCACCCAAAGACAGCACTGGAGACGCCCAGCGCCACGTTGATAAACTGTTGGAATTCCACGGTCATGTTCTGCTCGCTTAGACCGGAACTTCTTCCCAGGAAATCGACGCAAAGAAGCTAGTTGCTACCGACGCGGTGCTTCCGTAGAAGGCCAAGTAAGAGCCGGGGGGCATGACAATGGCACCTTCCAAGTCCAAGAAGTTGGTGTTGTGAATAACTGTGGTGGTAGCGCCAATGTCAATTGTACCAAGCACTGTATTCAAGATCGGCGCTGTGGGGAACGTCACCGAAGATGCCACCAAACATTGGGGGGCCGCACCGCCTAAGAACTGATTCCGGCCTGTGATTGCGGTGGTCTGGGTAACTGCGGTGGTGCTGTTGTTGAATGCCAGCCCAAGCACAATGACCGCTACGGGGGTCGTGTTGACGCCCCAGCCCACTTTGTTCACCACCACGTTAACGGTAGAGGTCGTTGGGTTGGTCAGGATCAGGCCCGTAGTAGCCGTTGCAAGGCCAGCAGACAATGTAACAGCCGCCTGGGTAGCCGCTGAAAACAAATTACGCCGGTAAGCAGTTTCGTAGTACCTGCCATGCAACTCAGAAACAATAACGTCCCCAAGCTGCCCTTGACGGATGGTTGGGGTAGTACCCGGCTGGATGGATGTGGTGCTTGGTTGCCCAACAGAACCTTGGATCAGCATGATGTTTATCCTTTAATTGGATGAGAATTGATCGTTGTAGAAAGAATCAGGCTCATCCTGCATGGAAGACGCCCCACTGGTCAAAGGTGACGCAGACTGACAAAGTAACGCTGTGGCTGCGGGTAGTTCCCGCAGGTAGTAATTATGGGCTTTCATCTCAATGAGCAGCTTCTGCAATAGGTCTTGCACCGACTCCTGCCCGTTGGTAGACCGCTCCAGACGGACATTGACTGGATAGGTCTTGTCTTCCGCAAGGAACGGCTGCGGGCCTGCAACACCCATTGAACCAGACAAGTCGAAGTAGGCGTTGCGGGCGTATGGGCCGTTGGTCAGGTAGTTTTGTGCAACACCACCAGCGCCGGCAGCGCCAAGCAACTCAGAGCGGACAACAGACCTGTCTGTACCCCCAAAAATTAACGGGGGAAACGTATCAGGCACGGTTGCCGCGTTCTTCATTGTGCCGCCAGTAGGGAGCCCGTTACCGCCCTGCTGCGCAATATTTGTGTACGCTTCCGTTAAGTAAGTAAACGGAGTCATGCGGAGCATTGTAGAAAATTGTAATGTCCCCGTATTAGTCATAGCTGCGGTGGCCCTGACCCGGAAATAACGGAACATTAAACTACCGCCATAAATACCCGTAGCCCCAATGTTTACAGGGTTAAAATTTACTACCTCATTTATGCCTACAACAGCACCGCCCGACAAACGAACTAAAGAAACGCTCATCCAATTAACAAGGTCGTTACTTGCTTCAAAAGCTAAATTGCCGTTGGGGGTTACGGTTGAACTGTATTGGAAGTAGATACTACGGTACTGCAAACAGTCCAGCGAAGCCGCATTGTTGTTGGTGGCCGAAGCGGCATCAAGCAGGATATTGGCATTTATCGGCACGTTGGCGTTTATGTACGCCTTACCAAAGAAGTGCTTGTCGAGTACCTGCTCATTCGGCAGCGCCACCGGCAAGGAGTTGGCTGCGTTCTGCTGACCCGGTCCTTGGAAGCCTTGGAAACCAACATTGATCGGCGTACCGTTTGCCTGATCCATCGCTTGCGTCAGCATTGTTTCGCCAATGCCCGCAAGACTTTGCTGTCTCAAATACGATACCGTTGCTACCGTTCCACTTTTGTAATTGCTTACAACAACTTGGAAATAACGGCCAGTCACCGGAAAAATGTAAACACCGTTATCTTGCGCGGTGTTCGTTGAGTTCATGTAGTTATTGAACGTGTACCCTTGTACGTTTGCCCAATACACGCCATCATTTGAAACCTGAAACGTACACAACGCTTGCCAGTCACCCGACAGTTGGATAGAGATTGTGTTTGCGCCCAGCGTTTCAGTTGTAAACAGAACCCCATTAGCAGCCAACGATCCCGTAATAGCCGTTGAGCTTTCTGCAATATTAACCGTGCTATCTGAGGACAGGGCAACCCGTTGTGTTCCAGCATTGGAAACACCTACGCCTGTAGCAACCGCCGTCCCAGCAACTTCCGTCAGGTTTGTGTCCTGAACAGAGCCTGGGGCCGGGGTAACAGTTACAGACAGTAGTTCGGTTAGACCGACAACGGATGACATTTACAGCCCTCGGATAAACGCTTCGTGCTTGGCGATGATGTCATCCTTAGCTGCCTGCGTCTCTGCCGTTAACGCATCCACTGTCACCTGGGAAGCAACTAGAACTTTGAGCTTCTGGTTGTACTCAGCAATACGTTGGTTGGCTACGGCTGTTGCCTGTTTGGCATCAGCTAGAGCTTGTGACGTTTTAGCTAGGTTGTTTTCCGCATCAGCATTCTTTGCCTCCGCAGCCGCAACAATCGCAGCAGCCTTAGCCTTTGCTGTATCAAGTGTTTCTTTCTGTTGGGCAGTTGCCTCTTTCTGAGCACTTGAAGCATCGGATTGAGTCTTAGCTATCAACGCTGCAAGCTCTTGCTTGTCAGCCTTCATCTGAGCAACTAGGGAAGGGATTTCACTCGCAGGGGCAATTGCATCAACGTACTTCTTGTTTTCTGCGGTTGCCTTAGCTAGAGCATCAATCTTTTCCTTGTATGCGTCAGCATTAGACAGCAAATCAAGTAGCTGGTTCGCTGCTCCAGCACTATCCCCTGTAATGCTGGTTGCGATCATGCTAACCCTCCACCACCCGCTTGGATGATTACAAACTTCACAGAACCCGTCCCAGCCGTTGTGATGATCCGGACTGCCGTTACAGGGTATGCAATGTTTGAGTTAAGGGATGCAGACCCCACTAGGGTAGGGTGATCAAACCAAGTGGATGTTCCAGCCGTGGGATCATAGCCCTTAGCAAAAACATCGTCGAAGGTGTACTGCACTTTATAGGTGGTAGTCCCAGTAACGATTACGGCCATGCCAAGGTTGCTTGGAGAGACGTAACTATCAATAGGGACTGGGTTAGAGTTACTAACCCCCGATATAGTTATCGTTACTGGACGCATTATGCGCTCCTATTAGCTGGCAGCGCCGTAAGTACCATCAGCGTTGCGAACGATGTAGCTGATTTCCAGAATGCCAGCGCCAGTACCGCCGCTACCGTTAACCTGGGTAAAGGTAACCAGTGCATCCGTTGTTCCGACGTTTGCCACCAGCGACGGGTTTGCAGTGCCCAAAGTAAAGCCACCACGCCCAGTCGTACCAGCAGTCGTACCAGCAGGAGCAGTGGCAGCATTGATGGCCGTGCCGTTAACGTAAAAGATAAACGTTGGCGCTGTCGTGGTGTACGCAGTCGTAGTCAGGAACTGAATCTGTTGAATCACCGAACCAGCGGGAATAACGGCTAGCAGGGTCGCGGCAGTTGTGTCTGCATACGCAACAGCTTTGCTCTGAAGGGAGTGCGTTGCTCCGACGTTGCGGATCGTGCCTGCGGTCGTGCCGGTCGTGTCTTTGACAGTACCGAGCAGCCAGGGGCCAAGGTGGGTAGCTACAGCCATTTTTAGTGCCTCACATGCGAGTTAAGTACATCAATCTGCATGTCGCCCGACCGGAGCGGTTTGATGTACCGGGGGTCCGGTAAGTGTTTATAGCACATGCGTTGGAGGAATGCAAGGGGGTACAGACGTAAAAAAGCCCACCGAAGTGGGCTTTGCCTTGCAGTTTGATCAAGTCGAACCAGGGCTTCCGAAGATACCCAGCGGATCGCTGACGCCAAACGAATAACGCTCACGGGCCTTGTAGCGGGTATTGCCCGTGTCGAAGTCCCCGTCCATCGAGGTGCTCAGCGGAGTCCGCACAAAGTGCTTCAAGCCGTTAGGAACGTCGGTGGTCAGATACCAGCCGTTGGTGTCGGTCAAGAAGTGATTGACCGTGTAGCCTTCAGGGATCGATCCATTGTTCTTGATGGCGTTGATATCGTTGTCGGTCGTGCCAACACGCAGCGACGTTTCCAACAGACGGGTAGCAACGAACATCAGAGCAGGCGGGATGATCAGCTTCTTGGGCTTAGCGGCGATCAGCAACGAGCGCTCATCGGTCCATGCTGCGATTTGAATCACAGCGCTTTCCAGCGAGGTTTCGTTCAGGTCAGCACCAATCGTCGGACGGTTGCTGTTGGTGCCACCGGAGACGAGCGGGTGAGCCGTCGAGAACAGGGACACACCATCACCATAGGTAACAGCCGAGGTAAAGCCGTTATTGATGACAGCAGCAGCCTTGACCTGCTTGGTGTACGCCATACCGCGAGCCAGGGCCTTGGTGTAACGAGCAGACAAGCTGTCGTACAAGTTGTCTTCCATCGCCTCTTCAGTGATGGAGAAACCCAAAGCAATGGTTTCGTGGTTGTATCGAGCGGTCCAAGCTTCCTGACCATTGTCATAAGCAATGGCAGAGCCTTCGTTCTTCACCGGAGCGGCAGAGAAGCCAGACAGCTTGGTTTCCTCTTCGAACGAGCGTTCCGAGGTCTCGGTGTCGTAGATTTCCTTATGCTCTTCGCCGTAACGAGCATACTCCAGACCAAACAGGGCGTTCAGACCGGGCAGGAGTTCTTTAAGTAGTTGTGCGCGTGAAATAGCCATGATTTAGCTCCTTAGAATGGGGTAGCGTAGTAGTACTCATGGTTGCTGAAATTCAGCTTCACAAGCATTTCCGGGTATTGTGTAAACACAATAGTCGTACCAACCGAAGGAATAGCAGTACCAGTCGCGGCAGTACCACCAGCGGCAACCACACCATACTGAGCATTCAGAACAACGCTAGTTGTCGAGTTAGCAGTAATAGCGGTAGTAACGAACGAGCCGGTATTGATCACTTGACCGTTAGCAGCGATGAGCGAGACATCAGTGCCAACCGGAACAGCGAAGCCGACGTTTGCCTGGGTGGTCAGGGTAGTAGTACCCGACGCCCAAGTAGCAGTGCCCAATTGCACAGCAGTGTCAGGACTCACACCAACAACCCGGAACGGGAACGCAGCAGTAGCAATCGTCGCCGAGTACAGCAGAGCGTTGGTCGAATTGCCGTTGTTGACGTTGGCTGCGTTGTCAATGCCTTGGTAGTTCTGACCAACCATCGCCAGATTGCCCGAAGCAATAACAGTGGTAGCCGAGCAGACAACCGCTTTGAAGATCGTATCCGGATCATCAGCAACAATTGCTACCGCATCTCCAGCCAGTGTTGAAGCGGGCCAATACTGCGAGAACTGCTTCTGTTTCGTCAACGGGTTCGTGTACGAACAGCCGAGGAACACACCAACCATGCCAGAGCCGGGCCCACCAGTCGGAGCGGTAGCACCGGTGGTAGTAACCAGACGAGTAGCAAAGCCGCGCACCAGACCAACAACATCGCCATAACCGATATTGGTAGCATAGCCGTATTGGATCGGGAGGTTACGGGTGGAACCCGCAAACACCTGACCACCGATCAAGTTGATCGGCTTTAGCCCGTATGGGGCGTCAATCGTAGGGTAAGCCATTTAAGACTCCTAAAGTTAAGTACCTTTGCCAAAACTTACCTTGCTGCTTCGCTCTTTGAAGAGCGGCATACGAGGGTCGTTTTCACGCATGAAGTTGTTGTCAATCGAGTTCATCTGGGTATCAGACTGCTGCTGGTAGTATGCAGCACGCTGCTCCATGAATTCCTTTGGAATTTTGCAAAGCATGAGCCCGCCAACTTCGACACTGTCCGGATAACGCCCACGAGCGCTAGCCATGATGCCAAGTTCAGGGTGATCCACAGCTTTGACTGGTTCCCAGCCTTCGCGTAGCTTTCCGGAAATGTTCATGGGATCATCATTACCTAACGTACTAACACGAACCCATCGGAAGTCATAACCCGGAATAGGGCTTGGACTAGGGAGCTTCTCTGGTGGTGCCCAGCTTTTGGGACGTTCAAAGAAGTTACGGGTATCAAGTTCACGGGGGGTACGGACTTCAGCCATTCTGTTTCCTTAGATCTGACGCAACCTGCTTGGCATAGGCTTCCAGGGGAACTCCCAGCCGCTTGGCGATGTTCACTTGCGATTGAGTTAGCACGATTTTGCGCGGTGCTGTACTGCGGGTAGCAGAGGCCACAACCGTTGATTTTTTAACAGGCTTTTCCGAGGTGAACGCATCTGGAAAAATCTGTTGTACCCGAGAGTTGATCCTCTCGTAGTACTCATCGCTGGTAGGGTCAATGTTACTTTCAACAAGTTTCTTGTGTACCGTTAACGCCACGGCAGTCATCTCATCGTCGGAGCCAAACCAAGGATTCTTATCCTGCCACGCTCTTGCTTTGGTATCGACGTAAGGTGCTGTTGGTGAAATTACCGGTTCTGATCGGGTTTGTACAGGAACTTTATGCTCTTGTACAGGGGGTAACTTAAAATTGTTTACACGATCAGCTTTAATTGAGGCATTTGTTAATGCGTCTTGTGCATTTACCAACGCTTCTGAGTCACCGGTCTCATAAGCAGCCTTGTATAAACGCTTAGCATTTTCTACCTCCGCGCTCATAACTTTCTTGGCTTGGTCAAGTAAAGCTGCCTGTCCTTGGCCTAAAGAGCCCTGTAGGCGCTTGTTCTCTTCTACAAGGTTCTGGGCTAGGTTTACAGCCTCTTCCCTTTCCCTTAGCGCAGCTTCCTTGCTTCTGCGTTCTTCGTGGTATCCCTTGGTGAAGTGCTGAATGCGTTTCTTGACGCTTTCGCTGTACTGCTCTAGCTCATCATCAGAGACATCAACCGGGGCTTCCTTCATGGGCCGGCGATTCTTATCCTCTGCCGGGGTGTCATCAACGATCTCAATTTCCACCTCGGTGCCGGAAGTTTCCTTGTTGTTAACTACTTCTTCATCAGGGAATTTAAATTCTGTGTCTGCCATGATTGCTCCTTATGCGCGGCTAATGCCACGGGGGTCTTCAACAATTGCCTCAACCGAGTCATCATTGATGATGCGGAACTCCCTACCGTGGATTTTCACCCGAGTGCCTGAGTTAGGGCGCACCAGAACGAAATCTCCAACCTTGCAAGAAGGCCCACTAGGAAAGCGTTTCTTATCGCCATAGCAATCTGGACCCATCTTAACTACGAATAAAACTGGTGATAGCACCTCTTCAAAGTGCATAGTCTGCCCAGATTTAACCAAGCCACTATCGTATTTCTCCTCAGTTTCAGGAATAACACAAAGCAGATGGTATGTAGCTGGTTCAGGTAGTTGCCTAGCCTTATCCGTAGTAACCTCTGGTAAGGCTGTTGGGATACTAAACAAATTAGGTGCTATCAGGATTTCACTCATCGTCATGTTCCAATTTACGCACGAGGTCATTTACACATTGTTGAGCAAAGGAAAGACCCCGGATTTCCCCCACCAACATTACATACCCGTCATAAGACTTTGCCGCACCGTCAGCCAAAGCCCAAGTTAAATGTTCTTGCCTGTCTTTAATTTGTTTGATTAGGTATTCAAAGTACTTGTCCATCATTTACCTCCAGGCTTAGTTTGATTCCTAGTCAAGTTCTTAACCAGATCGGCTTGAATCTTTTGATTGTGTTGACGTTGCTGGGCTGCTAGTTTCATAGCCTCATTCTGAGAATCATTTTGATGTTGAACAGCGTATTTATGCGCGTCAGACTGAACTCGCATCTTTTCCTTCTCAATGTCAGCTTGAATCCGCTGAGCATCCAAAGCAAGGCGTTGCTGGGCAAGCTGGTTATCTGCCAGATCTTTCTGTTGCTTACGCTGTAAATCCTGCTGTTGGATCTGGATTTCAGCCTGTTGGAGTTGCATTGCAGGGTCTTGGGCCTGTTGCTGGGCCTGTTGTTGTTGGGCTTTCTGCTGATTAGCCTGCGACAACTGCTGAGCAGCCTGGGCTACCAACCTAGACAATTGAACTTCCATGTCGGGGGTAAGTTCAGAATCCGGGGCTGGCATCTCCACACCCAACTGTTTCTCAACATTTGCCCGGTAGGAGAAGGCTAAGTGTTGGGCAATATGAGCCTGAATTGCCCCTTGCATCTGTTGAGCCATTGGGTTTTGCCCAATCATCTGCATGATTGACGGATCTTGCATCATTGCCATGTGGGTGGCGATATGTGCATCATGGTCTTGATATATGAAGGCTTTGGTCGGTTTGCCCACAAGGAATGCCATGTTCTCGCTAACTGGGTCTTTTGGCGTCTGGTCATCCTCAATTGGAACAAGCTTATCTGCGTTCTTGATCCCCAACACTTCCAACATCTGCCGGTGAAGCTGGGGTAAGTCATAGATCTGGGGGGCACCTTGGGCTAATTGAATGGCGGCTTGATACTGCATGATCCGCTGAGCCATAGTGGCTGCGTTTGGATCACTGACAGGAATAACTTCCGTTGTGTCGTAGTCAGCCTGCTTGGCTTTACGGTCACCGCTTTCCGGGTCATAGCTATAAGACTTAGGGGCATAGTCCCGAATAATGCCTCGGAGCAGTTTAAATTCCATCCGCATTGAGGCATGAACACGGGCTTGGACCGCGCTCATCGTCTTTAACGTGCGCTCAAGCAAAGCCAGGGTAGTGCCGACAGGAGCGTTAGAACTCATGTCGCTGATGTTCATATCGCTGATAGCCCCAAGTCGTCGGCCTTCTTCAGTGATTTGATTTAACAAAGCCAGCAGAGTTTGGCTTGGCTCTTTATAAGGAAGCGGCATGATGTTGTCACGCACAGTTCCACTAGGAACGTCCACATCCCTAAACTCGCCCGGAGCAATAGGAGTGTCGTCGCCTTTGATTCTCAAACCACGGGCTTTTAAACCACCCGGCAGGTTACTTAAAGACCCCGCGTCCACCAACTGACGAATAAGAGAAGTGCCAGCCCTAGCATACCCACCAATAAGGTGAATAAGGCCCAAGCCGTAAGCACCAAACCCAGGTATATAAGTGTATTGAACAAAGTGCTGCCTCTTGAGTCTTTGTTTATCGTCTTGATTCCAATTCCGGCGAATCGACAATACCTCTTGAGTACCACGCTCAATGGTAATAACGTAAGGCAATGCTATACCGTCTTCATCCTCATACCCAGGCAGATCAAAGTCTGCGTGGATCTCAAGTAACTGATACCGGTCATCGTCAGTAAGGGAATACCCTTGCTCTTCTGCCTTCTTCTTTTCAACGTCAGAAAAGATATGGACAGGGTCGCCTAGGTCAATATCCCTGTAAAACCCTGCGACTTGCAGTTTCCTAACTTCATTTTCAGTCTTACGCATTACATGGGTAACACGTTCTGCGTTGTATATGTTGCTTGCCCCGTAAGGCATAACCATATCTTCAGCAGGAAGGAAAATGGCAGTCTGCCTTCCCTGGGCTGGGTCGTAGTAGACCTTTTTAAAAGCTGCTCCTGACAGACCTAGGCTGTACAAAAGCCTTTCATGTTCTGGACGATATTCGGTCATTACCTCCGTCAGTTGGTAGTTCATGTCATCTTTGACACGTTCTGCTGCTTCTTCTTTAAGTTTGTCCACCGCCCCGACAATTTGGGTCTTAACCGGGCCTTGAGCAGGGAAAGTCTCAGTGATCATCTCTGCCTGAAACCGTATTGCAGCTTCAGAAAGAAGGGTTGAAAAGACTCCACAAGCCCCATTCCAGGGCTCTGTACGCTCTTCATACTTCATTCCTAGAACATCTAAGCCTTTAACAAAGGCATCAACCCAGTCTTTACGGCTGTTAATGTCGGTCTCAACAAGGTCAATAAGCTCAGAAGCGATGGATTGAAGCTCTCCACCGGTCATATCCTCAGCTAAATTCTCATCAAAACCATCGTCTTCTTCCCCGTCAATCTCAACTTCCACGCCGCCCATGTCAATATGGACAGATTCCGGGTCTTCAATCTCAATCTCAATGTCCGGCCCCTCATTCATCCCTGCGTCTGTGTTGTAGGGGACCATAGCCTTGTCAAAGTTTGTAGCCATCTTTAATCCTTAGTAGTATTCAACCCGTCGCCGGGGGAGATCGTAATCTTTTTCATCAGATTCTATGGTGATGAAGCCGCCCTGCCTGAACCTGATCAAGGCCTGACTAGAGGAGTCCACAAGGTCATCATGGTCCCCGTTAGGAAACGATGCCATCTCTTCCATAACCTCATCTGCCCATCTTTTCTCTGGACACCAGACAATTCCAGAGGCAAAAAGGTCAGAAATAGAGTTTACACGGGCTATCTTATCGTTTCCTTTGCCCGGTGTGTACTCCGATAAAGGGATTCCCATCTTCCTCATCTCATAAATTAATGGAGCCCCGGCTGCTTTCTTCTCAACGATCAAGGTGTCAGGCTTCCACTCAATCCACATATCCAAAGCAGCCTTCTTTAGCTCTGGAAACTCCATCCGCTCTTTAAAAGCATTGAGCAAGATGATGTTCTGCTTTAAATTACCATGCTTATCCGGGTGGGAGAAGATTCCCCAAGTCGTACAAGCCGAATAGTCAGACCTGTTGGACTTCTCAAAGGCTGTATCCCAGGACTGGATCACATAACTACAGTCCGGAGGATCTTCATGGGGCCAGATCTGCCATTGATCCCTCTTAATGATCGCCCCTTCCTCAGAAGTGGGGTTCTGTTGGTACTGAGCCTCCCATTTAGACACCGGAAGCTCTGCTTTTAGAGCCTCAAGCTCAGTCTTACTCCAGAATCCAGGCCATAACGGTGTTCCAGAAGGCAAAATGGCAGGAAATTCAATGATTTCCCAGTCATCTACCCCTGTCTTATCAGAAGATTTAAGGATTTGACCCGTCAAGTCACGCTTAGACCATCGGGTCATGACAATGATGATGGCTCCTCCAGGCTGGAGCCGTTGTCTTGGACCCGAGGTGTACCACTCATACACGTTATCGAAGATAGCCGGGTTGCCCTGCTTGGCCTCCTGTTCACTATGAGGGTCATCGATGATCAAAAGATCAGCGCCCTTACCTGTTACAGCCCCTCCAACACCGATAGCGAAGTAGTCTCCACCCTTGTCAGTGTTCCACCGTCCCGCCGCCTTTGAATCACTTGAAAGCTTGGTATCAAAGACCTTAGAGTACTGCTCTGACGAGACTAAGTTCCTGACTTTTCTCCCAAAACCCACTGCTAGCTCTGCTGTGTGGGCAGTCTGGATGATTTTCTTCTCTGGGAACTTACCTAAAAACCAAGAAGGAAGTAAGAAAGACGCAAACTCCGACTTTGTGTGTCGGGGCGGCATATTAATGATCAGTCGCTTTAAATCTCCCGAAGCGACCCTTTCAAAAGCATCTGCCATGATCTGATGATGCTTCCCCGAGATAAAGATGGGCCACATCTGCTGAACAAAGAATAGATAGGACTCCCTACACCTCTCTACCCGGTCCATCTCCATAAGAGCAAAGATCTTGTTCCTCTCAGCCTCCGGCACCTTGTCAACAACCGCCAAGTACCCTGCAATCTCTTTCTTCGTAAGAAGGCTCATAGGTTGACTATCTCATTGACAGACTTGTCCACCAACTTAATAGAGTAGTACTTCCTAGTCTTGGTCTCCAGATGACCATCCTTCTCTAACCTCATCACAATCCTGTGCATGTTCGCCCTAGACTTCATCTTTAATCCACTTGCCAAGACCGCATAGGAAGGCCCAATCCCATGGATCTTTGTGTACGCCTTGATGAAATCTAAAACAATCCTCCATCTGGGACTCATATCATGGTTGGACACATCCATCCCCCTTTAAACGAGCATAGCATACAAGTGTATGTACATACAAATGTTTCCTAAAAATATATGTAGGGGGGGGTGGTTGGAGTGCGAACAGTTGGGGGGTGGTCTGGGGGAAATGTTTTGGAAGAGTGGATTAGAGCGTTACAGGCAGAGGGGCGACCGGCAGTCCATCGGGGCTCCCCTGGGGTGGGTACGGTCCAGCCATCACCGTTTACATCATCCCTCCGCAATCCCGCTACCCGTTTACATCATCATGCGCGTCACCCGTTTACATCAGCCGGCCTTCATCGGCTTGACGTTGTCCAGCAAGCGCAGATGGCCGGATAGCTCTCGTTTGAGCTGGTCCGCTGTTACTGTCTCGGGTGCGATGGTGGCGGCTTGTGTAAACGCCCCGCTGGCTTTGCCGAGGAGTTCCAGTGCTTTCAGTTTTGACCCTTCCTGGTTAGCGTCCTTCGCAACCGCAACCAACTGCCGCATCACCCACAACCTAGTCGCCGCCAGATCAACCGCCAGCACCTCAGCCGTTTGACCCCAAGCTGCCTCAAGCATTGCCGCAACCTTTGGCCGCTTGCTCAGTCGCCAAGCATTGGCACTCACGGCCGCGTCGCTTGTTTTATCGTTGGGGTAGGCTTGCCGGTACGCACTCCGGAGACTTTGCCCGGCAATCACCCCTTCTGCGAACCTTAGTTGAGCCGCAGGCATAGGCTTTAAACGGCTTGCTGCCGAACCCATTACATGCCCATCTGCCCGTCGACGCGGAGGTGCTGCCCCTTCTGCTAGCTGTTCCGCTTCGCTCTCACCGTCATCATCTACACAATCAAGATCTATGCCCTCATGGTCTGCGGCGTCCGCGCCACCATCAATTGCGTCCAGCGCCGCCATGTAGTCCAAGCTTCCGGTCTTTGCCATGCGTTACCCCTTAACAGTTTAAACATCCGGCATACTGTGCCATAGTATGCTTTGTATCCATCATACCCTATCCGATCATAGTATGGAAGCACTCTTATATAAGACCTAGACCCACTCTTATATAAGACCTGACCGACTTACCCACAGAGTCTTATAGAAGACTTTCCTGTGGATAACCTGTGGACAACTACTGTTTCACAATGTGAAAAATGCCCAGGAAGGCCAGGATCTATTTACGGTGCACCCTAGATACCTGCAAGCCTAGACCCCCCTCCACGGCGATCCTAGTGCGTCCTAGCGCCTGTCGGTCTATACAGTACACCACCCTTAAAATGCCCTGGCATAAGCCTTGCTACGCATGCGCCCGCATCCTTCATCTAGTCCAGATGGCCCGCCTCGCAGCCCGCTGGACCTGCCCCGTTGCTGCTAGCGCTATGCTGTTTGCACGAGCTAGCAATGTCGTGCTATGCTCGGGCCTGGAATTTTCCAGTGTCTGTTTATTAGGTGCCCTGATGACCCTCCCAGCGACCCACGCCAACCGTGACCCGATGACCCTCCCAACGCTTCACCTATCCCGTGAGGACTGGCTCACCGCCGCCGTCGAAGAGCTTCGCCCGAGCTTCGCCGCTATCTATGCCCCCGTCCCCAAGGCCATCCGGGTGGCCTGCGGGTTTCCGAGCAACGCCAGAAGGTCCGGTGCGATAGGCGAATGCTGGGCCGATACCGCATCAGCCGATGGCACCATCGAGATATTGATCTCGCCCACGGTCGCCGACCCCGCCCAGGTGTTCGAGGTCTTGGTCCACGAGTTGAGCCACAGCACTGCCGGAGCCATGAACCACGGCGCACCGTTTCAGGCTGTCGCCAGCGCCATGCACTTGGTGGCCTCAGGCACAGGAAAACAATCCTGGAAATCGACCGGCCCCGCCGCCGGTTTTTTTGACGCCTACAGCGCCATCATCTCAAGCCTCGGGGCATACCCCCACGCCGCGCTGTCGCTGGCCGAGAAACCCAAACAGGCAACCCGCATGCTCAAGGCCTCATGCCCGACTTGCGGGTATACGGTCAGGCTAACCCAGAAGTGGGCCAGCTTGAGCCTGCCCATCTGCGGCACCGATGGCGAATCGTTCATCCTTGAAACCGGAGCCGCAGAATGAGCCGCCATATCCCCATCATCCTGGCCATGGGCGGCACTCACGCCGTTGTCGGCGCAGCCCAGAATCTATTAGGGCGCGGCACCATGTCGAAACTGGAGGCCGCTCAGGCGCTGGCCGAGGCTGTCGACCAGGGCCGCATGACACTCGGCACGGTACGCCAGACTGTCGCCCTGGCCGCTGCCCCTGGCGCTGCCCAGATGCAGCCCTACACGCCGGAGTTGAGCAACCCGGCCCCGGCCAAGAGCAACGATATAGGCGCAGCACTGGCAAACACCGCCACCCAGGCCGTCGCCCTGCGGGCTGAATCCCTGGCCCTGCAGGCAACGCAAGAAATTGTCGGTTTGCGCAACACCGTTATGTTGATAGACGGCAGCGCCCGGACACAAGCCGACCACATGCAAGCCGCTAAAACGGCATTTGAGCAATTGCAACGGGATTTAGTGGCGCTCGACACATTGCTGGGCAACCGCATCGCCACGGTGCAGCGGGCAAGCGAACGAGCAGGAGACGCAGCCGCAGCCGCCAAGGCCGCAGCCACCCAGGCTGTCGCCGATGCTGCCCTAGTCAAGGTCGACCCCGCCGCTGTTTCGCAGGCTGTCGCCCAGGCTGTCGCCAATGCGTTTAAACCATTCCACGACCGCGTCACCGAAACCAGTACTCAGGTGGCTGTCGGTGCGATGGTCCAGGCGACTGTGGTCGGCCGTTTCCCATGCCTGCAGATTTTCGGGGTTGACCTGCTGGACCGCGCCGGCCAGCCGGTGATGGTCGATATTTGGGACCACTCCGACGCCCCGGCAGTTGACCCTTGCTTTATCTGGTCCGAGCCAATCCTGGCTCACCTGCTGCTGTCCCAAGACAGCGGGGAACCCATCTGGCTCGGCGGTGAAAAGGGCACAGGCAAAACCCAGACCGCGCAACAATGGGCCGCTCGCACTGGCCGAGGGTTTACCCGAATCAATTTCTCGAAATACACCAGCCCCGACGATTACATAGGCGCAACAGGATTAGATAACGGGAAAACAATATTCCAGCCGCAAGCATTTTTGAAAGCCTATAGCTGCCCCTCAAGCGTTGTTTTGCTTGATGAAATAACCAATGCGGACCAAGGAAACTTGGCGATTCTTAACGGACTGTTGGAAGTCAACGCAGCCGTCACCATCGGCGGCACGGTATGGCGCAAAGCACCCGGCGTAATGGTCATGGCCGCTGACAACACCCTGACCGCCGGAGACGACAGCGGACGATATGCCGGCACCCGGCCAATGAACCCCGCCCTAGCCGATAGATTTTCGAGGGTTGTCCCGTTTAAATATCTCCCGCTGGAGCAGGAAGTGGAAGCGGTGGTGCGGCACACCGCCTGCAATCCTGCCCTGGCCCGTCACATCCTTGCAGCCGTCACCCTATGCCGTGCCGGTGTCGACGCCGGTGATGTAGTTGACGCCCCCTCGATCCGCTCTGTGGTGGCCTATGTCCGCGCCCTGCGCTTGCTGTCCCCCGCCGACGCTTGGCTGTCAACGATCGCCAGCCGCCAACCCGTCGAAGGCCAAGCAGCCCTTGAAGCCATCCGCATCGCTTCGCTGGATGAAACCCTGATACTCAAATTGATCGGAGAATAAACAATGACCGGGATAGAAAAACTGTTGGGACGATCGACAATCGAAGGCTGGCAAATGCGAGCCGGTATCGAGGTGTTCGCCAAGCACTGCGCTGACGCCCTCGGGCTGTCAGGCATCCGGGTTACATGGACCCGCAACACCGAGACCGCAGCCATCTCTCAGGGCGGCGACCTGTATCTGTCCAACGTCCGAGACAGCGCCCGGATCGCCCGCCCGCTGTTTATCCGCTATGTCGGTTTTGTGGTGCACGAGCTATTGCACCGCCGGTATACCGACTGGAGCGCTGGCCGCAACTGTACGGGTGCATTTTTGGCAGCAATGCATAACGCCGTGGAAGATGTTTGGATCGAGAGATCGGGCATCCGGGACGGCTTTGTGGGCAACATATCCGGTGTCTTGACGGACCTGATAACCGGTATGGTGGTCGAAGCCCTGGCCGCTGTCAGTGACTGGACCGATCCGAAACAGTACCCGTTTGCCATGGCTGTCCACGGTCGCCGCTACGCCCCCGCCATCCCCCTGGCCGACGGCTTGCGGAAAATATTCGACGAAGCCAGTACGAAGATTGACGCCTGCGCCAACTCATGGGACACGCTCGCAGTGGCGCAGTGGATTGTCGACCAATTGCAACTGCCGCCCGCCGCCGACAGCCAGCCGGACAACACGCAGCCGAACCCGAACCCCGACCAGGGCAAGCCAGACCAGGACAAAGGCAACGACCAGGGCGACCAGGGCGACAGCCAACCCGGCGACCAGGGCGACGAACTAGGGCAAGGCAAGCCAGAGGGCAAGCAGACCGACGGCAAGCCCCAGAAAGGGCCTGGAAAGCCTCAGGAAGGCCAGTCAGCGGGCAAGGGCTCAGGACAGGGTAAAAGCGACACCAACGGCCCGCCAAGCCCCGGACAGCGCCGCTCAATTGCTGGTGCATTTAGGGATATATATGAGGTCGAGCCGACGATTGACCCCGGTAGCGCCCGTGACAAAAACACATTCTGTGAAGCCGATTCATTGGTCGACAGCGCCCGTCATCTCTGGCCCGGTGTCGTCAGCCGCTACGCCCCGGCCCCGGTGTCAGCAAAGCTGCGCACTGAAGTGCGCCGCATTTTTGACAACAGCGGCACCAGCGAATGGAGCATGAGCCGCAAGACTGGCGCGGTCCACCCTGGCGCTCTGGCAAGCACCGCAGCGGGCAACGTCCGACCGTTTAAACAGCGGCGTGACACTGAGGGCGTCGATTCTGCTGTCGTGCTGTTGGTTGACGTTAGCTCCAGCATGGCCGGTGACCGTGCAATGGCCGCTGTCCCGGCCTGCGCCGCACTGCTGGAGACCCTAGCCGCTGCTGGTGTTGACGTGGCAATCATGGCGTTCAACGGGGTTTGCTCGATCATCAAACCGTGGGCCATGCCGACCCGCAAAGCCCTGGGCTTGCTGCACAGACTCAAAATCGAGGGTGGCACAAGGGACTACAGCGCTCTACGCCACGCCCACGGCCTGCTGCTGCGGCACCCAGCACAGCGCCGCGTGGTGTTCGCCCTGAGCGACGGTGATGGCGACGTTACCGCAGCCCGTGCCCAAAACATCAGCGCCGCACGATTGGGCATTACGACAATTGGGGTCGGAATCAGGCACGACGTTTCAGCGGTCTATCAGCAATGCGTACGGGTTGACGATATGGCCGACCTGGGCCGCGTCATGTTTAAACATATCAAGCTGGCCGCATAAGGATGGCCGCACTTATGACCCTAGGTTATATCGCCACGGTGCTGGTTGCCGTGCTTGTCTGTTTCATCTATTTCGGAGAATGGTAATGATGAAGATAAAATTTTGGGGCGGGTTTCACAACACGCCGCCGGTCAACGTAGAGGCTAAGGTTATCGCCGACGGCCAAGGCCAAACCGCATGGCTCAGCCCCGGCCAACAGACCCGCCTCGCCCGCCGATTCTGCGGCCTGCGCGGCTGCGGCTGCGGCGGACCCCGACGCGCCGCCTACAGCCTGCCCCCCGGCTGGCGCTTAGGCTCGCTCGGCGTCATGCCGGTCGACTCGATGGTGGCCTACCGTCCTGAGCCGGGTCATCAACTTTCACTTTCACTGACTGGAGATCAATCGTGATTCTTGAATTCTTTGTTGCTGGGGCACGCTACACCCCTGAGGAGCTTGTCACATATTGCGGCAAGACCGGCTCGCTCTGGACTATGAGCGTGCTGACCAATGGCGCGTGGCGCTACATGGGCACCGGTTTTGTGCCGGGTCATCGACCCACTCGCTCGCAGGTTATCGAGCAGATACCAGTACTTCGCAGCCATGACATTTAAACGAAGCGCTGGTGTTTGGGCCTGCGCACCCAAAACCGCCACCGTATGGAGCCACACGCTCTACGGTATCGCCCTTATCGCCGACTGTCAGCAGTCATGGGCCAACATAGAGGCACAGCGGGCTAATGCTGCCCTTTGTGCTGCCGCCCCGGACTTGCTCAAAGCCTTGGCTGCGATTGTCGAAGCCTACCAAGCCCCATATAGCGACCCGCTGATAGCTGACGCCCTAGAGGCAATCAGCAAGGCTGTGCAGGGTCATCAATACACTGGAGATATTTAAATGGAAAGCTCAATTCACATCCCACGGGGTGATCCAGATTACCCTTTTCTGGAGGTTAACTGTGAAACCATTGGGAAAATTTACCAGGGATGCGACGGGACCGACCAATGGGTCAGATTCTGGTCAACAGAAGACGAGATCACGCCTGACGAGATCCACAATGCGTTCTTGCCAATGGTCTACCGGCAAACCAATGCGCCGGCTGGAGGCTATTTCTGCACTCGAATGAGGGCGTTTCAAAGTGACAACCCCAACGAAGTTATCTGTGTGATCCAGCACAGGTACGATGTTTAAACGTGTAAAGGTCGTCACAAACCGCGCCCCGTATTTCCTGAAAGAAACTTATCCGAACCAAAGGGTAGATTTAATTGACCACGCGGGTTTTGTGAAACGCAATGAACGGTATATAACATGGGACGGAATGTGGAGAGTGTGGAGAATGAGATTCCACAATGGGGAATTTATCCCGGTATACCAAGGGGTGTTTGACAATTTAAATAGCGCCATATTCCAGGCGTTGAAATAAACTAGGGGGCATAAGCCCCCTTTTCCATGTCAGAACATATCTAAATTCTCGGCATACGTTCCTGATGTTTTGTTGTAAAGCAGGGAAGTTTCACCCTGAGTCCCAACCCAACGATAGCGGCATTTCCAAACCGCTATCTCCACGAATTTGTCTTCGCCCCGGTGTACGGTGATCCCACAATCGGTTTTCGCCCACCATGCCATAGACCCCGATATGCTCATGCCGTCCGGCCTAGGCTGATCTACGCCCGCCCTGTTGATCTTTGACGGGTGAGCAACGAACCAAACATGTACATCATGGGCCTTGCAGAATTTCTGGACCTTGGTCAGCATGTTGCTGATCGCCTCAGTCTCGGTGAAGGTCTCACGGTTTAAATCAAGATAGTTATACGGGTCGATCACTAATCCCCGAATCCCTATCCGCTTGACTGCGACCCTGGCCCGTTCCAAAACACTCTCAAGGGTTGACGCCTCCTCACCGTTTGAATCAATGAACAGGAAGTGATCGTTCACCCATTTAAACGCATCATCCTTCTCTGCCTGGGTCATCCGGTCCTTCCCGTCGAAGAACCGTTTCTTGGTGTAAATCTCCATTAGCCGGCTGATATGAATCTCAGGCTGATTCTCAAAGGAACAGACCGCCAGCTTCCAGTCACTGTCACGGGCTAGGTTGACCATCAACTGATCCACGAAGTTAGACTTCCCCGACGAGGGATACCCTGTGACCACGGTCAACTGACCCGGAGCTACCGTGTAAACCATATCAACCGACTTGAACCCGGTCGAGAACCCCTTCCCTGTGCCCTTGGCGTAAAGGTCGTTTAAACGGTCTGCGTATGTTGCTGCGTCCGACAGCCCTGCAATCGGGTAGGCGACCGCCGCATCCAGCACCGCCCGTACTCTTGCCCCTTTCTCAGAGGGGTCACCATTCTCAGAGGGGTCACCGAGATAGACTTCGTTTAGATCCTTCTTGTCAAACTTGGCGACCCGGCATTTCTCCTTACCGATCCGTCTTGCAAGCTCTTCTGCCAACGCCTGCCCTGGTGCGTCTTGATCTGTCGCCAAGATGACATAGGGTGCCGCCTCTAGTAT
>SERZ01000115.1_pt1 | contig 50108 bp, 39 predicted proteins | sample 3171461 | NCBI WGS metagenome assembly SERZ01 (sample SAMN06051861, study PRJNA518727) | freshwater metagenome | biome: subpolar coniferous forest; feature: holomictic lake; material: water; isolation source: holomictic Lake 227, 6 m depth | place: Canada: near Kenora, Ontario | collected... | reverse complement strand
GACAGGACGTGCAATTTACTATCTTCATGGTGTTTCCCCAAAAAAATAAACGGGTATGGTTGCCCTCTCTTTTTCCTTCTGCAGAAAGCGGTTATTAATGGAAATGGTCAAATCCTTTGATCGATTCCAGATTGATCTTCATTCCGTAAATATCATTCATGAAGATGCCTGCATCAGCTTCGGTGGTTTCGCCAATGACCGATATCTCTTTGTTATCGGTAATGGTCGCGTAGTGCTCTTTCGGAATGGTAAAAAGCAATTCGTACTCTTCCCCGCCTGTCAGTGCCCAGGTTATGGGGTCGTCCTGCAGTTCCTCGGCAATCAGGCGTGTGCCGGAAAGGAGAGGAATTCGGCTTTCATCAATCAGTGCGCCGATGTTTGATTGTTGGCAGATATGATGAAGTTCCGGACTGAGGCCATCGGATATATCTATCATTGACGATGGCTGGATATTTCTTGAATGGAAAAACCTTACGACATCGATTCGGGCAATGGGAAGCAACTGGCGTTGTATGGCCTCACGGTACTCTTCCAGATCAGCCATGAGGTTTTTGGAATAAGGCTCGTTGTTTTCAATATGTTCCATCATGATCTCTTTTTCACGCATGAGGAGTTTCAGTCCGGCAGCAGCACCTCCAAGAGCGCCGGTAACACAGAGAAGTTCTCCGGGTTTTGCTCCGCTTCTGTGTGTGAGCTGATCACGGGATACTTCTCCGATCATGGAGATTGAAATGACCAGCCCCGAGCGTGACGAAGAGGTGTCGCCGCCAGCAATGGCAAGGCCGTACTCCTTTGCCGCATGGCTCATGCCCCGATAGAGCTCTTCGATCATTTCAACGGAAAATAAGGATGGTATGGCCAGGGAGACAAGGGCATAGCGGGGCAGGGCATTCATGGCGCAGATATCGGAGACGTTGACGCTGATGGCTTTGCTTCCGAGATGTTTCAGGGGAGTTGTCAGGAGATCGAAATGTATCTGGTCGACAAGCAGATCGGTTGTTGCAACCTGCAGAAGTTTTTCTGAAGGCTGATAGACTGCGCAGTCGTCCCCGATCCCGGTAAGCAGTTCCGGAATGGCGGTGAGGGTGGGTTCTGCAAGTGCAGCGATACGCTCGACAAGGCCGAATTCACCGATTCCCGAGATAGCTTTATATGGCATATTTTTATGTAAATTAAATTTATCTCTGAACTATGCTGTTGCGTGCTTTTACAGGTCAACCTGACCGCTGGATTTGAAATTTCAGTAACCAAAGATAATATCTCCTTTTTATGGGTTTTTTTGACAAGTTCAAATTATCAAGACTGAAGGAAGGGTTGGGAAAAACCCGTGAGACTCTTCGTGAAAAGCTCTCTGTCATTACACAGGGTAAAACTGAGATAGACGAAGAGTTCCTTGAAGGTCTTGAAACGATTCTTGTTGGAGCCGATGTTGGTGTGGAAACCACGCTTGGCATTGTTGATGCGATTACGGAGCGGGCTAAAAGGGAGACCTACCGTTCGGAAGAGGAGCTCAACGGAATGCTGATGGAGGAGATTCAGCACATGCTTCGAGAAACCGGAGAGGATCATCCTCTGGATTTTGAAGCATTGCTTCCAGCCAAACCTTATGTGATTTTAATTGTTGGGGTCAATGGTGTAGGCAAGACCACAAGTGTTGCCAAACTGGCCTATAACTATGAAAAAGCGGGCAAAAAGGTCATTATAGCCGCTGCGGATACTTTCAGGGCTGCAGCTTATGAACAACTCCAGATATGGGCAGACCGGGCAGGCGTTCCACTCATAGGCCAGGGACAGGGAGCCGATCCGGCATCGGTGGTCTATGATGCCGTCAGCGCTGCGGTCTCAAGAAATGCCGATGTCGTGCTGGTCGATACAGCAGGCCGTCTGCATAACAAAAACCATTTGATGGAAGAGCTGGCCAAGATCATGAGGGTGGCAAAAAAGAAAATTCCTGAAGCGCCTCATGAAGTGTTACTGGTACTTGATGGTACAACAGGGCAGAATGCCGTGATGCAGGCAAGGGAGTTTACACGGTTTGTCAGTGTGACCGGGCTTGTCGTTACCAAGCTTGACGGTACGGCCAAAGGAGGCATTGTGCTTTCCATTTCCCGTGACCTCAAGTTGCCGGTCAAGTATATAGGTGTCGGGGAAAAAATTGACGATCTTCAGTTGTTTGATCGTGCGGAGTTTGTTGAGGCGCTTCTTGGGCGATAGTTTTTATTGCTGATTTATGCACTCAGTTGTGGAATATGTTTTCGGAGCTGCGCCAGAATTTTTTTCTGATCGGTGCATTTGAGCAGATGGGTGCTGTTTCGTGTATCCTGAGCGCCGAGGCGAGAGGCAAGCGCAGAGGTTTCTTCGAGTGGTTCGAGAAGTTCCGAAATCTTATGCTCCAGTCTCTCCGGGCTGCGAATGATGACGATATGGGTGATCTCCGCTTCAGGCTGGTCAAGCAGATAATCGATATGCCAGCGGAGCTGTTTTTTTGAGGGTTTTATGGCGAAGGTTGCGATAAGGTCATTTTTCGAGAAAAGGGTTCTCATCGCTGTCCGGATTTCATGGGGATGCTTTTCGCCGGATCGTGAGGCGTGCCGAAGCAGTCGCCGGGCAAGGGGTGCTCCCGATTTGCCAAGCGCCGAGCCGATATAGAGATAGTTGCCTTTGGAAATGGTGAACAGCTTTCCCTGCTGAAATCTTCCGAATGCAAGCTTAAAAGGGCTGGAAACCCTTATCAGCAGGATGTAGGAGCCCATGAGGTATTTATTGCCAAAAATAGTAAACTGTCGATCGGACATTGTTTTTTGTGTTTTTTGAGGCAATATTAGCCGTTCATGTTTGAGCGTTGGGTGTGTGGTATGTTTGAATAGAAAAGTACAGGTTTTTTGAAGCTGTTGGAGGGTAATTGTTCAAAGGATTTTTTTCGATGAAAGAGTCGGAAAAACTTCTGGAGCAGAAGCGCCGGGAGATGGTTGACACTCTGAAACGGTACGGGATTGATAACCGACGTGTGCTGGATGCCTTTATGGAGGTTCCTCGGCACTGTTTTTTTGAAATTGAAACCAGGGAATTGGCCTATAGAGACGGGGCATTTCCAATAGGGTTTGGCCAGACCATTTCCCAGCCCTATACGGTGGCATATATGACGACCCTGCTCGTTGAGCGCTGCTCATCCGGGAAGGTGCTTGAAATTGGTACAGGATCAGGTTATCAGGCTGCAATTCTTGCGGCTCTCGGATACCGGGTCTTTACTGTAGAGAGGATTGAGGGGCTTTATGAAAAGGCTGAAAAGCTGCTTGCCTCACTTGGATTCAATGTTGCCTGTCGCCTTGGTGACGGGACGCTTGGATGGATTGAAGAAGCTCCTTTCGATGCTGTTATGGTTACTGCTGGAGCTCCGCAGGAGCCGGAGCCGCTTATGGGGCAGCTTGCTGAAAATGGTTGTATGGTGATACCTTTGGGTGGACATGATTCGCAGCAGATGACTGTTTTTCAGAGAAGGGGGGAAGATTTCAGCAGGGAGGTATTTGAGAATTTTACTTTTGTGCCATTGGTTGGCAAAAGTGGTTGGAATGAAGGTGTTTTTTAACAATATCTTAATCAGGGAAGATCTATGGCTGTAATGTCCAGCTTGCGCGATAAGACTCATATTATTTTATATACCCTTCTTGCGGCGTTTCTTGCGTTGATTGTTTTTGAGTGGGGCATGAATTTTAACGGGCCCAAAAGCAAGGCCAATCAGGCGGGCCAGGTTAACGGAGAGTCGATTCCCTATAGTCAGTATGATGAGGTCTACAAAGAGTTAACCGATAATTTCAGGAGAACCAGTCCTGGAGTTGAATTGACTCCGGAAACCGAGCTTGGGCTTCAGAATCAGGCATGGGATAATGTGGTCAAACGTCTGTTTGTTGAGCAGCAGTTCCAGAAATTCGGTATTACCCTTCAGGATCAGGAGGTGTTGGAGGCTCTTGAAAGTGCTGATCCGCCAATGGTGATTCGCCAGTTTTTCACTGATCCGGCGACAGGCGCCATTGATCGTAAAAAGCTCGAAAGTGCACGTCGTGATCCTCGTGCAAAGGAGTTATGGCTGCAGCTCGAAAAGTCTGCCCGTCAGGAGCTCAAGATAAAGAAGCTCATAAGGGTTTTTCAGACTCTTGATCATGTCACTGACCGTGAGCTTGATGATACGGTCAAAAGGGTGTTTTCGCGTTTTTCCGCCTCTTTTATTCCTGTTCCATTCAGCTTTGCCGGTGCTGACAGTAATTTCCCGGTTAAGGAAGAGGAGATCAAAAAGTATTATGATGAGCACAAGGAGCTTTTTAAACAGAGTGATGCTTTGCGCAAAGCGGATTTTGTTTTTTTCCCGCTCACTCCTTCTTCGAAAGATACTCTTGCTGTTCGTACCGAGCTTGAGTCGATCCGTGCAGATTTTTCCCGTTCTGTCAACGACAGTGACTATGTCAAAGTTCAGAGTGATCGACCGACTGGAGTCAATGTGCTATACACCCGTGCGGATTTTTCGGGTGCAGCGGGTGCGGCTGTTTTCACTTCTTCAAATCTCAAGCCTGGAACGATTGTCGGTCCGATAGCTGACAGGGGAGAATACCGGTTGATCAAGATCAGTAAGGTGGCCTCTTCCGCGCAGCCTGTTGCAAGGGCATCTCATATTCTCTTGCGCTTCAATCCAACAAGCAGTGATGATGTTCAGAAGGTTCGTGATCTCTCCATGCTTATTTTTAAACAGCTTCAGGCGGGTGTTTCTTTTGAGTCGCTTGCGAAAAAATATTCAGCAGATCCCGCAAGTGCCGTCAATGGGGGTGATGTAGGATGGTTTACAAAGGATCGTATGGTGCCTGAATTTGCTGCTGCGGTATTCAGTGCCCGTCCTGGTTCGGTAATCGGTCCGGTACAGACCCAGTTTGGTCTTCATATCATCAAGGTGACGGGTTTTGACCAGAGTGCCATTGTCTGTTCGGAGATTGTCCGTAACATCAAGTCGTCAACTGAAACTGTGGATAGCGAACGGCGTCGTGCCATGGCATTTCAGATGAATGCCAAAGAGAAGGGTTTTGAGAAAAGTGCCGCCAGTGAAAAGCTGCAGATTGAAAAGAGTGGTGAGTTTGGAAAGCATATGATGATCCCGCAGATTGGCTATAGTGAGAAAGTCAGTGCATTTGCCTTCAAGGCTGCTGAAGGAGAGCTGTCGGAGGTTCTTGAAACCGAAAAAGGGTTTTATGTCATGCGTCTGACTTCCAAAAACGATACTGGATATCGGCAGCTTGACCAGGATTTGAAAACCAGAATTACTGCGGAACTGGTAAGGGAAAAGAAAGGGGCATTCCTGGAGAAAAAACTTGCGGCTATGGCGAAAGGCTCAATGACGCTTGAGAAGATCGCGGCAGCCAATGCCGGTCTCAAGGTTGTTGCTGCCGACGATATCCGTTGGAGTGATGGTTTTATTCCCGGCTATGGTGTTGACCGGCTTCTTGTCGAGGCCATGTCTGGAGCAGTTCCTGGAAAGCTTTCTGCTCCGGTTAAAACAACCAATGGTTATGCTTTTGTGCAGGTCAGCAAGACAACGCTTCCTGCAGGACTTGACATGAAGGCTGAAAAATCAAGGCTTGCATTGCAACTTCTCCCGGCAAAACAGCAACAACTCATTGGGGAGTATTTTGATTATGTTCGCAAAAGTGCCACAGTCAAGGATGATCGTCCCTGAATCCTGCACTCTATGATCAATGTGCTGCCTGGAAAGCTGCCAGGCAGGCTTTGATTGCGGCTGAACTGCCAAGCTTCAGGCACTCATGTGCAAGTGCTTCGGTTTCAGCCAGTGAGTAGCGTGAGACCAGTGATTTGAGATTCGGAATATCTGACACAACAACACTGAATCTTCGGAGTCCGCATCCAATCAGGAATGGCAAGGCCAGAGGATCAGAACCCATATCACCGCAAATCATCGTCCTGCACCGGTTTTTCTGGGCAGTGCCTATAACTCTGAAGAGTTGGCGGATTATTGCCGGATGGAATTTTTCAAAGAGATCCTGAACAATGACATTGTTTCTGTCCACCGCCAGGCTGTACTGCGTAAGGTCGTTGGTCCCGATACTTATGAAATCAACATATTTCGTGATTTCGTCGATGAGTTCCACTGCTGCCGGCACCTCGATCATTGCTCCTATTTCCGGTTTTTCAACCGGTGGATCTGTTTCTTTGGCCAGTTCGGCATAATGTTTCTCGATGATCTCCCTGACGTGGCGGATCTCTTCGACCGAAATAATCATGGGAATGAGGATATCAATGTTGCCATGTGTATTTGCCCGTATTATGGCCCTGAGCTGGGCGTCAAGTATTTCGGGCAGGTCCATCAGGATTCTTATTCCCCTCCATCCAAGGTTTGGATTGGGCTCCTTGACCGGTGAATAGATCAGCTTGTCTCCTCCAATATCAAAAAGTCGGATGTCGAGAGGCATGGGAACAATCGTTTCAGCCATTTCCCGGTAGTAGGCGTACTGTTCTGCTTCCCGTGGCACTTTTGTGCCATCGGTAAAAAGGTTTTCGCTCCTGAAAAGCCCGACGCCTTCAGCGCCAGAGGCGCGTAAGGCATGGAGTTCCTCCTTGAAGTCAATATTGGCATAAAAAGTGATCCTGACGCCGCATTTTGTTGAGGCCGGAAGTTCGGCTGTCAGGGAGGCATTGTCTTCATGTTTTTTCTCGTTCTCTTTTTTTCTGGTGTAGTGTGCAATGGTTTTTTCTTCGGGGTTCGTTATGACCGTGCCGGTACTTCCGTCAATGATCATCTGCATTCCGGTCGATACCTTCTGGGAGAGGTTGCCAAGCCCGACAACAATAGGGATGTTGAGTGACTTGCATATCAGGGAGATATGCGAGGTCTTTCCCCCGGAATCAGTGATAAACCCTTTGATGTTGCTGCGGCTTAACAGGATGACATCCGCAGGAGAGAGGTGATAGGAGGAGACAATCACACCTTCGGGCAGCCATGAGTGCAGCTTTCTGATGTGAAGGTTCCGGATGATCCGGTCTTTTATATCGCGCAGGTCATCAGCCCGATCCTGGAAAATCAGGTCTTCGGAGTTGTTGAATTTTTCAAGATACTGGTCGAACTCTTCGGTAATGACAATATGTGCCGGTTTTCGTTCTGTTCGGATACGCAGGGAAATGGCATCGATCAGTACCGGATCGTGAAGCATCATGATCTGGGCCTGAAAAAGATTTGAGTAGCCTTTTCCGAGTTTTCTTGTCGTGACTCGTTCAATTTTTTTCAGCTCTTTTTCAGAGCGGTGCAGGGCGGCCATAAAGCGCTCAATCTCTTCGCTGATGGTTTTGTCGTTCAGCTCCTCGATTTCATGAATACCCTCTTCCTTGGCAAAGGTATAGCACTCTCCGATCGCGATACCTTTCGATCCACCGATTCCTGAATAGGTCGATTCTCGCTCGTGCAGCGGTTTTTCGGCATTATTGACAACTGATTCAGGTGTTGTAGTTCCACTTTCGGATTTGAGGTGCTCTGTTTTTTCTGGCATAATGTCGACTTAAAATGGTGCTTCGTCCTGGGTGATAAATGTGCTGACAGTTGATTTACCTGGTTCCGGCAAGGATGGAATATAACGCTCCTGTTCCTGTGACGCTCCTGTTCCTTCACCGCTGGTAACATAGGTATTGGCCATGGATTGAAAGCGTCCATAGTTTTTAAGGAATAAGAGTCGAATATCGCCGATAGGGCCGTTCCTTTGTTTTCCTATGACAATTTCAACAACATCTTTTGTTGAAGAACCATCCTCAAATGTTGTTTTGCCGTACATTTCCGGTCTGGAAAGGAACATGACCACATCGGCGTCCTGTTCGATAGATCCGGACTCCCTCAGATCGCTGAGCTGTGGCCTTCTGTCTCCCGAACGTTGCTCCACAGAGCGGTTAAGCTGTGCGAGGGCGATGACCGGAATATTGAGTTCCTTGGCCAGTGCTTTCAGTGAACGGGATATCTGGGCGATTTCCTGTTCACGGTTTGTTCTTCCATCCCTGACCGGTGTTACAAGCTGAAGGTAATCGACAACAAGCATGCCGATATTGTGTTCCTGTTTCATCCTGCGGGTTTTGGCCGCAAGTTCCATGATGGAAATGCCGGGTGTATCGTCAATAAAGAGCTTTGCCTCGTTGAGTTTGTCCATGCTGTTGATGATTCTGCCCATCATTTCCGGCGTTATACGACCGGTTCTGACCAGTTGGGATTCAACATAAGCTTCGGCACACATAAGCCTTATTGCAAGCTGTACTTCAGCCATTTCAAGGCTGAAAAAGAGTACCGGTGTATCGAAATCAACGGCGGCGTTACGGGCAACGGCAAGCGCCAATGCGGTTTTACCGGCAGATGGTCTGGCCGCAATGATAATCATGTCGGATGGCTGAAATCCGGCGGTAAGCTGATCGAGTTCGGAGAAGCCGGAGCCAACGCCGGTGACGGATGATTGAGATGCCCTGAGGCTTTCAAGCATCCGTATGCCGTTTTTGACGAGTTCCTTGATCAGGGAAGCTTTCTTTTTGATACCGGCCTGGGAGATATTGAAAAACTGCTGCGAGGCATGTTCGACAAGATCGAAAATGTCCATCGAAGAGTTGTAGGCGACACCCGATATTTTGGCCGATATGGAAATCATACGGCGGTAGAGATATTTTTCCTTGGCCAGACGTGCATAGTATTCAATGTTTGCAGCGCTGATAACTTTGCCGGATAGCTCTGCAAGGTAGTGCCGTCCTCCGATATTGTCAAGTTCGTTTATTTTCAGCAGCTCTTCACTGACCGTGATAATGTCGATAGCCTGCCGTTTATGGTAGAGCTGCATCATTGCCTTGAAGACAATCTGGTGACGCCTTTCATAAAAGACCTCCTCGCCGTTATCGCCGAATATCTGGATGACCTGTTCGATCGGGTCATCTTCAAGCAGAATACAGGCAAGAACTTCCTGCTCGATTTCTGTCGAATAGGGAGGAACCCTGCTTTCTTTGCTGAAATCGATATCCTTGCTGAAATCTATGGCGACGGGTGCTTTCTTGATCATCAGGTAGTTGCATTTTTGCGGTCACGTTCCTTCCCGCAGATTATTTCATAATGGCGCATCATCATTTGAATATCTTGCCAGCATCCCTTTTTCCATTCGGGGTTACGCAAGAGAGCTGCTGGATGATAGGTAATAAAACAGTCATATTCTTTCCATCTTGTCGGTTTTCCTCTCATTGCTCCCAGCGAAAGATTGTTTTCGAGGAGGGTATTGGCCGCAACTTTTCCAAGAACCAGAATGATTTTTGGTTTTATAATCTGCAGTTGCCCGATGAGCCAGGGGCTGCAGCTCCTGATTTCATCGTCGAGAGGGTTTCGGTTGCCGGGTGGACGGCATTTCAAAATATTGCAGATGAATACTTCCTGACGCGCAAATCCCGCTGCCAGAAGGATTTTATCAAGCAATTGGCCCGAACGGCCTACAAAAGGCCTGCCTGAAGCATCTTCTTCAGCTCCGGGTGCTTCTCCAATAACAACAAGATCAGCAGAAGGATTGCCCTCCCCAAATACAAAATTTATTCGGGTTGCAGCCAGACTGCATTGACGGCACTCTTTTGCCGTATCGAAGAGCCGCGAGAGTTTTTCAGATCGATCGCCTGTATTCTTTTCTGCAGGCAAGCGTTGCTCATCTTCGCTGAATAAAAAACCTTGCATGAAGAATTGTACGTTTTCAGGGGTTAATGCCGGTTTTCGGGCAGAGTTGCTCTATTGCATCAAGAAGTCTCGCGGCGGCAGCATCCTTTGTCAGTTGCGGCAGCTCAGTGGTTACACCGTCACGTTCTATCAGGGTAAGAATATTTGTATCGACTTCAAAGCCGGATGTTAGACGGTCAAAAAAATTGAATGCAATCAGGTCGAGGTTTTTGGTTGCCAGTTTTTCGCGTGCTTTGTCAAGACCGGTTTGTGTTTCAAGTGCAAATCCTATGGCAAGCTGTCCGGAAGCTTTCTGCATACCGAATTCGGCCAGAATATCGGGATTTTGCACAAGAGTGAGCTGAAGTTCACGATCGTTCTTTTTTAATTTTCCTTCGTAAGGTGATGCCGGACGGTAATCTGACACGGCTGCTGCACCGATGAAAAGGTCGCAGCTTGTAAAAAATTTCCGGGAAGCTTCATGCATTTCAGCAGCGCTTTCCACATCGATGCGACTAACGCCGAATGGGGTCTCAAGATTCACTGGCCCTGTAATGAGCGTGACCCTGGCTCCGCGTTTTGCTGCATCGCGGGCGATGGCAAATCCCATTTTTCCGGAAGAGTAGTTGGAGATAAAACGGACACCGTCAATCTTTTCCCGAGTTGGTCCTGCAGTGATTACCACGGATTTGTCATAGAGAGGAGAGGATTTGCCGCCGTAATGCAGGGCTTTTTCAAGAGAGTTCACTATTGCATCTGGTTCCGGCATACGGCCGAGTCCGCATTGTCCCGAAGCAAGCTCGCCGCTTTCAGGGCTGATGATGGTGCATCCCTGGGCCGCAAGGGTTGCCATGTTTCTCTGGACAGAAGGGGAGAGGAACATCTGCCCGTCCATGGCTGGAAAAATCAGCACCGGTTTGCCAGGTCGCAGGGTGATAAAAAAGGCGGAAAGCATGTCGTCACACAGTCCTGCACTGAGTTTTGCCAGGGTATTTGCTGTAGCCGGGGCTATAATGAGGGCATCGGCCCATTCTCCAAGTGATATGTGACGAGTATAGTCAGTTCCTGCGGTATTGGCAGGAGGAAACATTGTGCGGTATACAGGTTCCTGGGAAACTGTGGCAAGTGCAAGTTCACTGACAAAACGGGCTCCCCCTTCCGTGAGTGCCACTCGGACATTTGCGCCTCTTTTTTTTAAAAGTCTTACAAGGTGAGGTGTTTTATAGGCAGCAATGCCGCCGCAGATGCCCACGATAATGTTTTTTCCTATCAAGACGTTATCCTCCAGGGATTTATTGCAGATTGGTTTATCCATAAGTTATCAAAACCGGGAATTTATTTTTTGTTGCCGGATGAGGAAGGCAGAAGACTTTTCCAGAACTGATCCCAGGTGTGAAAACGTTCTCTGTAGGAGAGGCTGACCCCCCATGTTTCCGAAGGTTTCTGTAAATTGGTGCTTGATGTTGTATTGCCACTCTGTCCGTAAGAACGTGAGGCTTCAAGGTAGACTTTCGGAGTAACCCGGTATTCAATTTTTTGTGCTGTGCCGTAGTAATTGGAAAGGGCCGATTCCTGGAGTGAGGGGGAGCTTCCTGTACCGATAAAGCGGACTTTTCCGTCAGTGCCGGGGACATTAAGTGCAAAGTAAAGATCAAGTCCGCTCAAAGCTCCGCGTTTATCCATTCCGACATTGACATTGAAGCTTTCAAGTCCGGCGATATCCTGAATGACTTTTGAAATTCGGGATGAAACAATGCCGGTTCCAGCGGAAAAACCTACGCTTGAAACGGCAATATTGGCATTTTGACCGTTACTTCCCGGCCTGACATACCATTGCCGGGAAAGCAGCATGGAAATGACGTTCAGCTCAGCGTTGGGGTCGATCTGGCTGGACTGGTTTCCTATCATGTTTACCGAAGCATAAGGCTGCGTTTGTTCATTCAGGAAATAGCCCATTGCAACCTGGGGTTCATTGAGTGTACCGGTAATGGCAAGCAGCAGTTTGACATTGTCCCGTTCGCCGGTCTGCTGGTTTGAGGCACTCACATATTTGCTTCCGTAGAGATTGTCCATAACACCATTGCGGATGTCAATATTGTTCCAGGTGATTTTTCCACCATCCTGAAGGTCAAAGTTGGAGTTTGAAAATTTGTATTTACCCCCAGTAACATTGACCGAGCCGAAAAGCTGGAATTGCTGATTGTGTTTGCTGACAATCAGGGATAGATTGTTGATTGAGGTTTCAAGTTGTTCACCTCTGAGTCGGTCAAAAATAACAGTGTACCTGAGTGGTTCAACGCTGCTGAGTCTCAGCTCTTTTATCTGCAGGATGTCGATGAGGGAGTAATAAAATTCTGTGCGTTTGGCTGATTTTTCATTGCTTTCAATACCAGGAGCACTGCGTGAGGGGTTACGAGCAGCAAACTCGATAAATTTCTCCACGCCCAAATATTTCGCGCTTTCATTGGCACCTTTCCGGTACAGTGAAAAATCCGCTGCGTTGACTCTCAATTCTCCTTCGACAACTGGCGCGGAGAAATTACCGTGCAGCAGAATGTTGTCAGTTGTACCGGTAATGGTGCCGAAAGAGGTTTCGTCTTTCTTGTCTTTTTTGTTGAACAACAGCAGTTTCTCAAACCGGCCTTCGAGGGCAAGTTCTTTAGGCTCAAGCTTTTCAAGCGTTATTACCCCGTTTATTTTTCCTGTTCCATCAACGTTATCGCTGACGCTCAGATTTCTCAATTCGACCGCTTTCGGTGTGACATAGAGTTCTCCGTTGAGCAGGTAAGATACCTGTGTAGGTTCGATTTTAATTTTGGTATCACGCAGATGGGTGGTCAGAAATATATCGGGTTTCGGAGTGCGGCCTTCAATTCGGAGCGTTGAGGGAATAATACCTTCGGCTGATTCAAAGAAGGGTAGCAGGTATTCGAGAAAGCGGGCTGAAAGATTCTCTGAGCGAAACGAAGCGCTGATGGCCTGCTGTTCCGGACTCCTGAACTGCAGGGGATAGAAGCTGAGTTGAAGAGGAATGGTTCCGCTTCCTTCAATAGTGTTCATTGATGATGCAGCTTGTGCTGCGACATTATTGGATCCAGGAACACTGCTGTGCATTTCAAAACGAAGCTGGTTGCCACTGTGATGGGCATTACCCTGCAGGGTTCCTATCATGATTTTGTCATAACGGATGCCTTGGCCGTTCACTTTCAGTGAACTTGTTTTTGAACCAGGAGTTCCACTGACCGTCAGCGAAGCATTTATTGTGCCCGCAAGTTTGTCGAAAGAGGGATTCAGTGCAAACCTTTTCAGTTCGTTGAGCTCAATTCCGGACAGTGTGCATTGAAAATTGCCCGACTGCAGGTTGCTGAGTTCGCCGTCGAACACCGCCTGCTGTCTCTCTTTGGTAATGGTGAAGTGGTTGAATTTTACGGAAGACCTGTCCAGCATGAGCAGGGAGTTTTCTGCGGCCTTCCAGGCGCCGGAGCTGTCTTTAAGCCAAAGGTGGTTAAAGAGCAGTTCATAACTGTTGCCGACTTTTGTTGCTGAAAATTTTGTGGACATGTTTTGTGCCGGATCAGGTAAGGCGCATTCAAGTGTGGCATCAAGTCGAGAGTGAGTATAGTTGCCCGAAAAGAGTGTCTCAGCGGTTTTTTTGCCTGCGAGGGTGATTGATGAAGCCCTGCCGGTTATCGATGCTCTTGGCGCTTCGCTGCCACTGCATTCAACCTCTGCCTTCATGGAGAGGTTTTCAAAAAGAAAATCATTGGATGACTGAAGTTTGGCAAGGTTTATCGATGAATTGAGCAAACATTGCCCCTGACGGTAAATGGCTCGCCCTTCAGCGCTGCCTTGCAGGGTAAAGTTATGGACAGGAAAAAGCAATACCAGCGGAGAGATATCTTTGACAGCGATCTTGTAGTTGAGCGCAAATGGTTTTTTGAGCTTGCCTGATGGCACAAAAGGCGCGGGCAGGGTTGAGTGCCATATATTTTGTGCCGAGATTTCCCGGGAAATACCTGAAACTGTGAATTTTCCGATATTAATCAGATCATCAAACGTGTAATTGCCTTCAGCAAGAACATCAAGAAAGTCGCTGGTGATGCATGTTCGTGAAGATTGGGCAGTTTGTACAATTTCGGCAGTTGCTTTGGAACGCTCTTTAAGTTTGAATCCGTTGATGGTTGATGGGGAAAACTGCATCATGGCGGCAACATTGAGCATGTCGGATTCGAATCCTGAGCCCTGCAGGCTGAAAAGGCCGTTCAGATCAGTTTTAAACTCTTTTGAACCGAGGAGTTCAGAGATATCGAACTGTGTTGTGTTGCCGGAAATGTGGTAGCGGGGAGTTTTATCTTTCCACTCAATATCCGACACTATGTTGAGTGTTGTCTGGTTATTTTTCAACGAGAGTGATGCATTCAACACTTTTTCAGCGTATTTGCATGATATGGTACCCTCTTTTATCTGCTGATTCTGCCAGAAGGAATTGGCAAGCTTCATGTCAAGAGCCAGTTGGCTGATTTCCGTTTTACTCATTCTTCCCTCAAAACTGCCGGACGCATTGATGATACTTTTGGCGTTGTTCAGTCCTGTGAGTTTGTGGAGTTTAAACCCTTTCAACGTAAAAGTACCTTTCCCGGCGAGTTGTTCCGATTCAGCTTTTGTCGCTTCACCGTTCAGTGACGCTTCACCGAGAGCGGAAAGGATAGTCAGCTCTGTTTGCACAGCCTTTAGATTCCCCTTTGCTCGGCCACGAAAGGTAATATCCCCGGTTTGGCTGGCAATATCCTTGTGCGCACTCTCTTTGAGGAGCTCTTCAAGAAAGTTGCTGGTAATTTTGGAGCTGTCGCTTTCCAGGCGGAAAGCAAGGGCGTTTTTGTTCAGCAGGTTCAGTAACTCCCCCCTTACGGCCACTTTGCTTTTGAGGTGCGTCAGGAGTGCATCGAGAATTTCAACATTGTCCTCTTTTCCTTTGGCGTTTCCTTTCAGGGTGTAGATACCGGGAGGTATGGCAATTTCCGGGTACAATAATTTCAACTCGTCGCTATGAACGGCAAGCTCCTGCATATTCAGAAAGGATGTCGTGTGGGCAAGCTTTTTGAGCGGTTGATTTGAAAAAATATTAAAGTGTTCAACAGTGGCTGAAAGTTCGGCATTGCTTTTATTGCTCACAGCTTTGAGAGCAAGTATCTCCGAGCGGGTTTCAGAAAAAAGAAACTTGCCCGCCGCCTGTCGCAATGAGAAATGGTGTTGGGGGATGTTGAGATGCAGTTTATCGAGTGTTCCTGCCAGAAACTTCTTTTTTACGGTCAATGATGAAAGTTCAAGATCAATATCCTTCAGAGCAAGTTGCTGGTTGACAGGAAGTGAGTTGTTTCGGGAGTAGGAGATGCTGCTGTTCTTGATTCGCAGCTTTTTGCAGAAAAAATATTGTAATGGTGCTTTTGTCGAATCCGGGTCGCGTGAAGCAAAAACAAGAGCAAGATTGAGTTTTCCGTTTTCCTCTTCAATAATTCTTCCACTGAGAGAATCAAGCGACAGGTGACGTAAGTATATCCTTTTGATTTCAGGCTGAAGGATCGTTAAAAAGTTGAATTTCAGCGATACGGTACGAGCTTCAAGTGCCGGATTTTTTTCTCCCGGGCCATAAATGCGCGGATTGATCAGAGTGACATTGTTGGGAAATTTCAGGTGAAGTTCCTGTAGTTCAAGTCGGCCGAAAAATTTTTCATTAAACAGGGTAATAAGCCTCTCCTTGACAAATTGGTCAAGTATTCCGCTGTTCAGGACAATCAGGGTAGTGAGCGACAGCAGAAACACGAAAGCAGAAAATGCTGTCAGTAACCTGACCGTGTAGTGTTTAAGGCGTTCCACCACTGGTCGATGATTTTGAGTGGAGCTGAAGAATTTTTTCTATGATACCGGTCGTTGAACGACCTTCAAGTAATGGCAGGGTCAGTACCTTGCCACCATGCTCAAGCACCGCCCGCGCACCGGCAATCTGCTCGACTGCCCAGTCAGAACCTTTGACAAGAATGTCCGGCAAAAGTGAATTTATCAGTTCTTCTGGAGTATCTTCATCAAAGAGGGTGACAGCATCGACCGCCTGCAGTGCAGAAAGAAGTGCTGCACGATCCGATTCACCACAGACCGGACGTTCCGGGCCTTTAAGCCGACGAACCGAAGCATCGCTGTTAAGACCAATAAGCAGTACATCGCCAAGCTGTTTGGCTGCTGCCAGATACTCGACATGTCCGGCATGCAGTATATCGAAACATCCGTTTGAAAAGACAACCTTTTTGCCAGAAGCCTGCCATGCACGTACTTGTTCAAGAACTGCGCTTTTGCTCAGAAGCTTTCCGGAATTACTCATAGTCATCACTTGTTGGCCTGGGGATTTGCTTCAAGCCATTCGAAAGATTAAGTTCTGTATTTTTTTCCAATTTAGCGTATACTCTCCGATTGTCCGCATGGTAAAATAGAGGCTATTTCTATGAAACGAAACTGGGAAGATGACGATCAAATTACAGAGAGGGTTTACTATGGCCTCATTATGGTGCTTGGTTTTCTTGTAAGAAGCATCAGTCGCAAGAGATCAACCGCTGTAGCTCATCTTGTGGGCGATTTTGTCTTTAAGATTCTCAAGACCAGACGAAAACTTGTTGAAGAGAACCTTGCGATCACTTTTCCCGAAAAAAACAGCTCAGAAATCATTGCCATTGCACGCAGGGTATATCGCAACCAGGCCGAGAATATTATTGAAATGCTGCGTCTTCCCATGATCAAGACGGCAGAAGATGCTGAGCGCCTTCTTGACTTTGACAGCAAGGCTATTCTTGCCAAAACCATTGACCAGAAAAAAGGAGGGGTAATGGTCTCTGCACATTTTGGTAACTGGGAATTGCTGGCCCTCTGTGCCGGATTATTGATGGCACCCGTGACCATTGTCGTCAAGCCTGTGAAAAATCATGCCATTGACCGCCAGATCAATGCATGGAGAACGATGCGTGGTAATCGGATAGTTTATGACTGGCAGGCTCTTCGTGAGGGCTTGAAAGCCCTGCAAGAAGGCAGAATTGTGTCGCTTCTTGGTGATCAGTCCAATCCCGCTGCGGGATTTTTTACGGATTTTCTTGGCCGTCGTACGTCTGTGTTTCTCGGTCCAGCATTTCTTGCTCTCAAGGCAGGAGTTCCTCTTATTGTAGTCATGTGCTGCAGAGCCAGTGACGGGCGTTACACGGTCAATATTGAAGAAATAGAGATGACTGATCTTGGTACCGCCAAAGCAGACGTCGAAGAGCTTGCCCGCCGTTACACCAAAGTGATTGAACGTTTTATCTACCGTTATCCGGAAGAGTGGTTCTGGCTTCACAACCGCTGGAAAAGGTCAGAATTATGAAGTTACGTTATTGCTGAAATTTTTGTTCAACCAGGAGTTGATTCAGTGTAAGGAATTTCAGGTTATATGGCATTGAGAAGTACATTGCGAATAAATTCTCGAAATGGCTCAATTGATGGCGCGGTAAGTATTAAAGGCTGTTCTGCATAAGCTTCCAATTGTTTTTTTGAGTGCAAAATTTCACGTAAAACATCGGCGTTTCGCCACTCAATTTGTTCAAGATTGATAAAGGCTTTGGGGTTAAAATCAACGCCTACATTTTTGTCTGTCCAGGTTACAGGCAAGGTACCCCCAAGAAAGGCTTCAGGGACTTTCTCAGTGTAATAACCTGGGTATAACTTGTTTTCTGGACAAAGGTTAAATGAGTATTCCCTCAGAATGTCATATTTCACAAATCCGCTGCTGCTATGATTGGTGATATTGCGGTCAAAGTATTTGCCGAATCCATCTATTTCAATCACTTTTTTAACGGCATTATAAAAACTTTTTCTTGGTTCGGAGAGGTGAGAGGCAAATATTACGGCTTTTTGAGGTTTTGACAGGAAGTCATGTCCAAGGGGTTGCATCATTTTGTCAATACTGAAAAGTCTTCCGAATCGTTTGTTTTTATTTCCAACCAAACCTTCATGCGACCAATCGACCATTTCCATCCAGTATGGTAGTCTATAGTGTCTTTTTTTCTCTTCTGAAAAGTCAAACGAGATGGAGTAGTCTGATTTTACACAGTCATGACGAAGGTTCTCGCAGGTGTGAAAAAGCGTTAAAGGCTTGTAATGTCTGTCGTTAATATATTTATTGATAAAGTGATGTATTTGGTCGGGAAAAATCAGAACCCAGCCATTTTTTAGTAGCAATTTTACGGGGTTGACCGGTTTGCCAATTATCAGGAGATCACAATCAGCCGGATCAGTCCAGGTAATGGTATAGCCTGCATTTGTTATAAGCAGTGGTAATAAGGATTCTTCCTTGTAGGTATAATATTGCCCTATAGTGGATAGTTTTAATCGTTTCATAACAAAGTCGCAGGAACTTCTGGTTCAATAGTTATGGTTTCTCGTTCGTTATTTTTCTGAAAGCAGTTTTTGGAAGTACGCAATTGTTCGCTGTAATCCATTTTCAAGATTCACTGATGGTTGCCAGTCCAGTTCTTTTTTTGCCAGTGTGATATCTGGCTGACGCTGTTTGGGATCGTCAGAGGGCAGTGGACAGAAAAAAAGTTGTGAAGAACTGCCTGTGAGTGCTATAATTTTCTCTGCCAGCTCAAGCATGGTGAATTCTTCTGGATTCCCGATGTTAATGGGGCCAGTGAATCCTGCGGGTGTATTCATCATGCGGAGCAAGGCTTCTATCAGATCGTCAACATAGCAGAAGCTGCGTGTTTGAAGTCCTTCTCCATAGATGGTGATTTTTTCGCCTTTGAGTGCCTGAACAATAAAGTTGCTTACAACCCGGCCATCATTTGGATGCATGCGGGGCCCATAGGTATTGAAGATCCGGACAACCTTGATATCCAGTTGGTGCTGGCGGTGGTAATCGAAGAAGAGAGTCTCTGCGCAACGTTTCCCTTCATCATAACAACTGCGAATGCCGATGGGATTAACCTTGCCCCAATAGCTTTCAGGCTGAGGATGAATTTCAGGGTCGCCATAGACTTCACTGGTAGAGGCCTGCAGGATGCGTGCGTTCAATCGTTTTGCCAGACCAAGCATATTGATTGCTCCATGAACACTTGTTTTGGTGGTCTGCACCGGATCATGCTGGTAATGGACCGGAGAGGCTGGACAAGCAAGATTATAGATTTGATCCACCTCAACATAGAGAGGAAAAGTCACATCATGACGGATAATTTCGAAATAAGGATTGCTGGCAATATTGGCTATGTTTTTTTTGCGGCCTGTAAAAAAATTATCGACACATATTACCTCATTGCCTTCATTTAAGAGACGTTCACAAAGGTGTGAGCCAAGAAAACCAGCTCCTCCTGTTACTAAAATTCGTTTCATTTTTTGTTTCCAGGCAATATTGGAATTAAACTGAGTCGTTATTGGGTTGGTTTTGACATGGTCAGGTGATCCTGCCAGGTTTTTGACTTTAATCGTAACTTCAAAAGAGAGGGTAAATGTTTTTTTACTTTTAACAGTCCTCTCCAGGCAAAACTGTTTACCGGTATATCGGATATAAGGTGGCAGGAGTGGCCGTTACTTGTCAACTGCTTGCCATGCTTTTGCGCGAGATATTCAAGCGTTTGCATGCGAAAAAAACCAATATGCTGTCCATGCTCTTTGCCATAATACCACCATTTATCTTGTGCAGGCGTCGAGCCCCTGATAAGTTCGGTGGACAAAAGAATGTTTGGTGAAATAGTCAGCATGTTATCCAATTCTTCTGCTGGATTGACAAAATGCTCAAAGGCTTCAAACGCCGTTAACAAAGTCGCGCCACCTTTATCATATTCAAAACCACGGGCCAGAAGGTTTGGGCTGTATCGGTCGGACCAGAGCGCATCAATACCTTGATCACGCAAAAGCCGAACAAGAATTCCATATCCCCCGGCGTAATCTACCACCTGCCCGTCAAGCTTTCCAAAAGAGAGCAGTGTTGCCAGAACAATTTTTGAATTAGCGAGATTACGAGACATGATTCCCGTATCACTCACATTGATAGCTTCCGAATATGCACGTTCAAGCCAATAGGGATATTCCGTCTGAACATAACCACAGACATCGCACTCAAAATAACGTACAGCAGCTAAATCAAGCAACGCACTTTCCCACAAATATTGAGCAGTACCTCCGCATACCCGGCATCTATCGTTATTTGCAGCCATTATTTCAGGATCTTTTTTGTGCGTTGCAAAAGACTTCCTAACAAGAGAGGAGTTTGGCGTATTGCCAGTTTGATTTTCGCCATGTTATTCATTCCAAAAACCCGTCGATCAATCAACTCATCAGCTTCAACAGAGCGTTCAATAGACGGCGGATGATGCAAGGGAAATGTTAATGACTCAGGGATTGATTCTTCGACATAATCAGGCACTCCTTTCGTGTGGGTAGCATCTGTTCCGAAGCCTATGTTACGGGTCTGGTTATGAGCAGGCAGGGTGCTGAGCATTCCGTTGTACCAGCAGGTAAATGTCCATTGGTAATCCCAGTAATCGATCTTTCCATGACATGCTCGATCGAATCTTTTACCCCACGAATACTCAAACAGTTTACTGCCACCTGAAATTGACTTTAAGCCACCGTTGTCTCTCCATTCTGGCCAGGCTTGCAAGGTGCCGTCATAGAGTTTCCACGCCCTGCGCCATGTTGCCCAACCCCAAACATGATTGTATCGCGAAAAAAAGTAGCTGTCAGAGGGTGAAAAATGTTTGGAAATCAGATTACAACCGCTCACCACACCGACTTTTTCGTTGTGACGATAACGTTCCAGTAATTCGTCGCAATAAAGAAAAAAACTGGGCAGCGGTATAATATCATCTTCCAGGATGATTCCTTCTTCTTCATTTTCAAAAAGCCAACTGATTCCTTTAACCGGGCCTGAATTGCAACCGAGGTTTTCCTTATGGAACAAAGTTTTAAGTTCACAAGGCCAATCGACGGCCGTAGCGATTTGCCGGACTTTTTCGCAAAGTTCCCGTTCGCCGTCACGATCGGCTCGAGGGCCATCTGCTGCGACATAAAGGCGCGATGGTTTTGCCGACCGAATGGCATTGAAAACCTGGGAAGTAGAATCTGGCCGGTTAAAAACAAGCAACAATACGGCACTTTTCATGTGGTCACTTTTTTGGTAAATACAGTCAGTATTTTTTTCAACCAGCCCGTTACCCGGAAGAGGGTTCTGCCGATTGACCCTTCTTTCGGACTTGAGACTTATTCCAGGATGTAAGAACCCCCAATAACGGTATTAATGAGGTGTATCGTGTTGGTTGATAAAAAATTTAAAGTGTGAAAGCACAAGAAGCAACGGAAACAAAATTTATGGGTCAAGATAAAAGAGTTTGCTGCAAAATAAGAATACAAAATCAGAGCTGTTCAGACGATGAGGGAGATAAGAGTATGAGCTGCAACACTTGCATTGCTTGCAGAGTCAAGCTCTCTTGGGGCGCTAAGTCGCTAATGCCAGCGCTCATTGTGAGGGTGTGCAGATTTTACTGAACAAGAAATGCGTTTAAGACATTGTTTACAGTTCGCCTTGTTCATACAGGGTGCAGGCGTATTATCTGAACATGTTGAGATCGTTAAGAGCAATCAGATGGAAGGGGAGTTACGATAGTAGTGGCTGGAATGCTTTGGTACTCATTCATCTTTGCAGTTATAGAAGAGAGGAATTTGTTCACTGCCTGTGTCGCTTCGGGATGGTAACTATTGTTGTCGATGAGAACACCCCTGTGTTTTCGAGGAATTTTGTCTGGCGACACACTCAGGAGTGCGTCACCAGTGTCAAAACGTTCTTACCGGTAAAATTATCAAGTGAAAGCAGTTGTTGCCTTTTTCCCGGATTTACTCGTTCGCCGTGCCGAAGCTGAATGTGAAGCCCCATCCCTGCTTTTTCTTTGCAGGAAGACTTGGAACGGCATTGAATCCATAGCCGTAATCAAGTCCGATCTGACCGATAATAGGCAGATAGAGGCGAAGGCCAAGGCCGGCTGATTTTTTCAGGTCCGAGAAATTTACTGACTGGGTATTTTTCCAGAGATTGCCAGCTTCAACAAAAGCAAGTCCGTAAATGCTGACGGATTGTGACATGGTTAGGGGATAGCGCAGCTCCGAAGTGAACTTCGAGTATATCCTGCCCGCATACAGGTCAGATGTGGCACTGCTTGGGTCTAACTTTTCGCCAAGACTCCGGTCATCATATCCTCTAAGAGGTACGGATGCCAGAGTTGACATTCCACTGCCTCCCATGTAGAAGTACTCGGTGTAGGGGATATAGTCGCTGCTGGTAAAGGTCGCCAGATAGCCGTGCTGCGTTGAAATATTCCAGACAAGGTTTCTCGATATCGGGAAAAACCAGCTTGATGTTCCAATGAACTTGTAGAAATCAACCGTGCCGGGAAGTGGTCCGCCAGCCAGTTCAGCTGTTAAGGAGTTTTTGCTGCCTCTTCGTGGATAGATCGGGCTGTCGATGCTGTTACGGCCAATGGTTTGAGTTATCGAATATTCGTCGGCCTTGTTTGGCGCGTTGGTTGGTGCCTGAATAAAGCTCAGGAAGCCTCCTTTGCTGTTGAGGTATTTCAGTTTCCAGTTGACATAGCAGTAGTCATCAGGCCAGGTCAGACGTCTTCCGACGGAGAGGGTTGTGCCGTATTGGTCGATAACGGTTGGATCGTCTATGGAATTATTTGTGTAGTCGTATGCGCTGTGAGTCTTGAAGGCTGAAAATCCCACAGCTGTTGGTCCACCGAATGCCCATGGTTCAGTAAAGTTGAGGCTGATGGTGTTGTAGTTACTGCTGCCGAATTGCCATTGCACGCCAAGTTTCTGGCCGTCACCGTGTGGCAGGGGTTTGTAAGCTTCTCGATTGAAGATATCCTTCAGTGAAAAGTTGTTGAAGGTGACACCAAGCGCTCCGGTGAAACCGGTTCCGCTGTAGCCGACTGAAGCATTGAATGTATCGGTCTGTTTTTCGGTGACATGATAGGTCAGGTCAACCGTGTTGTGTTCAGGGTTTGTCTGGATATCGGGTGTAATCTGTTCCGGATCGAAGTAGTTGAGCATGCTGAGTTCCCTGATGCTGCGTACGACGTTTTGCCGACTGAACATGTCTCCCGGAATTGTGTGGAGTTCACGGCGGATGACGTGATCTTTTGTTTTGGTATTGCCTTTGATATTGATGGTATTCAACTGGAATTGCTCGCCTTCCGTAAGGGAGATATTCAGATCGACCTGATCGGGTTTGATGATTTGTTCTTCGAGTTTAACTCTGAAGGAGAGATAGCCGCGATCGAGATAGAGCGAACTGATATCGGCGTTGTCCTGTGAGAAGTTCAGTCGATCCTGGATCAGTTTGGCATTGTAGATATCCCCTTTTTTTATGTTGAAGGTATTATTGAGGATTTCCGTTGTGGCAAAATCTTTTGAATTACCAGCCCAACTGATATTTCTGACATGGTATTTCAGGCCTTCCTCAAGATAGATATCAATAAAGAGGCCTTTTTTGTCACTGGTGTAGCTGATCGAATCACGTAAAACCCGTGCGTCACGGTAGCCGTTGTTCCGGTAAAATTCAACAAGCAGGTTTTTGTCTTCGTTGAATTTTTCTGTGTCAAGCTTGGGGGTGCCGAAAATTTTGCGCCACCATGAGTTTTGATTGGTTTCTTTGAAAACCCCTCTCAGATTTTTCTGGCTGAAGGCATTGTTGCCGTGAAAGGTTATTTTTTCAATTGATACCTTTGTTCCTTCAGTTATCGTGAAAATTGCATTTACATGATTTTTTCCTGTTTGCTGCCGATGAAATTGTGCGGTAGCCGACATATAACCCTTTGAAGAGTAGAGCTTTTCCAATTTATTGGAGGCAGTAAGCAGATCCTGCTCGTTGACTTTCTTGCCAATTACAAGGTTGGCTGTTTTTTTGAGTTCATCACTGTCAAATTTCTTGTTGCCTTCAAACATAACCTTGTCAAGTACCGGGAGTTCATTGACAATGAATTTGAGGGCGATGTTATTTTGACCGAGATCAGTTTTTTCAACCTTGATATCGCTGAAAAGGTGGAGTTGCCAGAGGTATTGCATTGCTCCCGACAGTTCCGTTCCAGGGATTGTGATACGGTCCATTGCCTTGAGAGGAAGACTGTGTGCCAATTCCGTTTCGTTCAAAGTCTCAAGACCGCTGAAAGATATTGATGTGACAGTGTAGAGTTCTTTTATGGCTTCAGTGCTTTTAGCCACTTCTGTCACTACAGGTTGTTTGAGTTTTTGGGTTTTGGCTTCAACGGGATTTTCCGCAGCATTGAAGACAAGAGCAACCAGAACTAATAAGATCAGTTTTTGCGTGTTTTTCATGAAATTTCTGGAATCAATCGGGTTAAAGCTTGCTGGCTGCACTGTTTTTTGTCTGAATCTGGTCGCTTGTTTGTCCAAATCGTCTTTCTCTGCTTTGAAATTCTCTTATGGCATCATAGAGCTGAGAGCGGCGAAAATCAGGCCAGTAGGTGTTTGTTATGAAGATTTCTGAATATGCGCTTTGCCAAAGCATGAAATTACTGATACGGAACTCTCCGCTTGTTCGGATCAGGAGTTCGGGATCGGGCATGGAAGCTGTAGAAAGGTATGAAGCGAAAAGCTGTTCATCAACCGCTTCCGGCTTTACCAGTCCTGCCCGGATGTCAAATCCAATGGCCTGGCAAGCTTGTACAATATCCCATTGACCGCTGTAACTGAGCGCAATGTTCAACATGAGCTTGCTGTTATTCTTGGTGAGCTCCATGGTTTCCTGCATAACGGCACGGACTTTATCCGGAAGAAGATTTATGTTGCCGATGACATTGAGGCGGATGTTGTTGTCATGAAGCTTGCGGGTTTCCCGACCGATAACCCTTATAAGGAGTTGCATCAGTGCCGAGACCTCTTTTTCAGGTCGCTTCCAGTTTTCAGTCGAAAAAGTAAAAAGAGTAAGATATTTGACGCCGATCTGGGAAGAGGCTTCAACTACATCCCTGACTGACTCAACTCCCGCAACATGCCCCTCGATTCTTGTTTTCCCCTTTAACCTTGCCCAACGTCCGTTACCATCCATGATCACGGCAATATGCTGTGGAACCTGGCATGATGTTGTCAGTTCGGCCTGTATTCTTTTATCTTCAGCATCGGTGTCCGAAAAAAACCAGTGGGGGTTAAGCGTTGGTGAAAGGTCCATTGTTTTGATGAGTGCCATAAATCCTGTTTACTCCTTATCGCCTGACGGGCAGTCATGAACATAATTGCATGCATACTTTCTGCGGACTATAAAAAACCCCCGAATTGAATAATATGCAGTTATTTCTTATTATACAAACTTTACACAGAACGGAAATCCTGCCCTCTTGCCGGGTATTTTTTTCTTGAACATCAGATGCATCATTTTTCGGGCATTTTACATTTAAAATAATTCACAATTAACGTGCAATTAAGTAGTTACGAAGATCTTCGCTCCAGGCTTCTCTCCCATTCGATAACTTGTGAAGAGGTCATACGTTTTTATCTGGAACGTATCGATCATCACCGAGAAGATAACATCTATATAACGGTTTTTCATGACGCTGCTCTGGAACGGGCAAAAGCTCTTGACCGGAAACTCCAGGAAGGGGGTACTCCCGGAAGACTTTTCGGAATGCCGATGGCAATCAAGGATAATATTGCCATAAAAGGAGGTCGGCTTACTTGTGCGTCAAAAATCCTCGAGAATTACGAAAGTGTCTATGATGCCACTGTTGTTCAGAGGCTTGCAGAGGAAGATGCCGTTTTTTTGGGAAAAACCAACATGGATGAGTTTGCCATGGGCAGTTCGAATGAAAATTCGGCATTTGGCAATGTTCCCAATCCCTTTGATAAAAACAGGGTACCTGGTGGCAGTTCAGGTGGTTCGGCGGCAGCAGTTGCTGCTGGTCTTGCCATGGTTGCTCTCGGTTCGGATACAGGCGGTTCTGTTCGCCAGCCAGCCGGCTTCTGTGATATTGTTGGTTTGAAGCCCACCTACGGAAGGATTTCCCGTTTTGGACTTGTGGCCTTTGCTTCTTCATTCGATCAGATCGGTGTTCTTGCCCGCAACTGTGATGATGCATCTCTTGTTCTTGGTGTTATGGCAGGCAAGGATGGACGTGATGCTACCTCATCCTTGCATGACGTGCCGGATTATGGATCGGAAATGGCGAATGTTTCGGTTGAGGGACTGAGGATTGGTGTTCCAAAGTCGTTTTTCCCCGAGACTCTTAATGCGGATGTTGCCTGTATCGTGAAGGGAAAACTTCAGGAACTTCGTGACAGGGGAGCGGAACTTGTCGATATCACGCTTCCTGAGAGTGATTATGCCATTGCAGCTTACTATATTCTTGTCACTGCGGAAGCTTCATCCAATCTTGCCCGTTTTGATGGTGCGAGGTATGGTTATCGTTCGAAACATTCAGAAGATCTCTCTGCAATGTATGTGAATTCAAGGACAGAAGGTTTCGGCAGGGAGGTCAAACGCAGGATCATGCTTGGTACCTATGTTTTGTCTGCAGGTTATTATGATACCTACTATAAAAAGGCTCAGCAGGTCAGACGGGTGTTTCAGGACAGGTATCGGGAAGCGCTCGAAAAAGTCGATGTCATAGCCGGGCCAACATCACCCTATCCTCCATTTGGTATTGGTGACAAAACCGGGGATCCTCTTGAAATGTATCTTGCTGACGTTTTCACTGTTCCCGCCAGTATTGTCGGTATGCCAGCCATCAGTGTGCCTGTCGGGTTGGACAGCCTGAACCTGCCTGTCGGAATGCATCTTATCTGTAACTTTTTTGAGGAAGGAAAACTGCTTGGCATAGCCCGGCTTATGCAGCGTTCACTATAATGATCGAGGGGAGTATTTAGTAACCATTAATAATAATACGGCAATATGAGTGTATTAGTCAACAAGGATACCCGCCTGCTTGTGCAGGGGATTACCGGCGGGGAAGGGACTTTTCATACTTCCCAGATTCTCGAATACGGAACCAATGTGGTTGCCGGAGTCACTCCCGGAAAAGGTGGAGTGCTCTATAATGGTAACGACAAGGACAAGTTTTGCAGACCGGTACCGGTATTCAACACCGTACAGGAAGCTGTCGACAAGGCGGAAGCGAACGTTACGGTTATTTTCGTTCCAGCTCCCTTTGCTGCCGATGCCATTATGGAAGCTGCCAATGCCGGACTGAAAGTGATTATCTGCATTACCGAAGGCATTCCGGTCAACGATATGATGAAAGCCTATGCCTTTGTCAAGGCAAAAGGTGCTGTTCTTGTTGGACCGAATTGTCCAGGCGTTATTACTCCTGGTGAAGCCAAAGTCGGCATTATGCCCGGTTTTATTCATAAAAAAGGCTCTATCGGAGTTGTCTCCCGCAGTGGAACCCTCACCTATGAAGCTGTGCACCAGCTCACCAATGTAGGACTCGGTCAGTCAACCTGTATTGGTATTGGTGGTGATCCGATTATCGGTACCCGTTTTATTGATGCAATCAAACTTTTTGCCAAGGATGATGAGACAGAAGGGCTTGTGATGATCGGTGAAATCGGTGGCAGTGCCGAGGAAGAGGCTGCAGAGTACATCAAGAAGTATTTCAAAAAACCTGTCATTGGTTTTATTGCAGGTCGTACAGCGCCTCCAGGCCGCAGAATGGGTCATGCTGGTGCTATTGTATCCGGTGGTAAAGGTACTGCAGAAGACAAGATTAAAGCGATGGAAGCGGCAGGCATTCATGTTGTAGAAAGCCCCGCAGATATCGGCGAAGCCATGCTCAAGGCGCTTGGCAGATAAACAGGAAGAAAATTGCAGGAACAGGAGTTATAAGTCCCATGAGTCTTATAACTCCTGTTCCACCAATTCCAATTCCTCTTCTACAGCCCCAGTGTGATCAGGTCATGAATATGCACCAGTCCAACCGGATGCTGCTCACTGTCGCAGACAAGCAGTTGGGTTATCCGGTAGGTTTCAAGGATATCAAGACACTCTTTGGCCAGGGTGCTGGTCGTGACGGTTTTTGGGTTTGCTGTCATGACTGAACCTGCCGTGAGGTTGATGAAGTCGTTACCGCTCTGAACCAGACGGCGCAGGTCTCCATCGGTAAATATTCCGCAGAGTATTCCATCATCATTGACAACAGCGCTCACTCCATATCGTTTTGAGGTCATTTCAAGGATAAGATCGGTAACCGAGGCGTGTTCGGTTACGAGAGGCACTGCATTTTCCTTTGCCATGATATCTGACACCTTCAGGGTCAGCCGTCGTCCGAGAGAGCCTTTGGGATGGGTGAGAGCAAAATCCCTCTGCGTAAAATTCTTCTCTTGCATCAGGCAAATCGCAAGGGCGTCTCCCATGGCCAGCATTGCGGTTGTTGAGGTGGTCGGCGCAAGATCGTAAGGGCAAGCCTCCTGTTCTATTCCGGTATCGAGCGTGATGTCGGCGTTCAGGGCAAGAAAAGAGCGGCTGTTGCCGGTCATTGCAATGATCGATACCCCGATTTGGCGGAGTGCCGGTATAATAAAGTTTAACTCTTCCGTTGTCCCGCTTTTTGAAAGGCAGATAACAACGTCGTCATGACCGACAACGCCAAGGTCACCATGAGCCGCATCTGCAGGGTGCAGAAACAAGGCGGTTGAACCAGTTGAGGCCATGGTGGCCGCAATTTTCTGGCCGATGATACCTGATTTGCCCATGCCGGAGATGATGATTTTCCCTTTGCATGATCTCAATAGTTCCACTGCACCCGAAAAACTTTCATCAAGCCGTTCCGCTATCGACTGAATTGCCTGTGCTTCCTGTTCAAGAATTGTTTTTCCGGTTGTAGTAATTTCCCGGTTTCGGGCTGCTTGGTTCATAGTCTCCTGACAGAATAGATGCTTTAATGAAGAAAAGATAACCGCTTCCTGTTTTTATAAACTCGAATATCGGCTAAATTGCATAATTACTATTTGCTTTGCTAATCATAAAGCTGTCGATATGAATTCTGATTCCATGAGCTGGGTAATCATTCTGGTTTTTTCCCTTCTGGTCTTTTTTTTATTTATTTTTTTACTCAGAAAGTTTGTGGGTTATATGAAAAAAGAGCAGAACCTGCAAATAGAGTCATTTAAAGATTCTCTGATCGACAAGGATAATCCTGTCGGCTTGTATGGTGATGAGCTTGAAAAACTCAAACAGCAGCAACAGGAGGCCCAGCGTCATCTCAGGGATGTGATATCAAAGATTCCGGTCATTCAGAAGGATGGTCGGTTCCAGATCGATGAAGAAGAGTTGCGGCAGCGCCGGGAAGCCGCCAATGGTAACGGAGCTTCCGGGACGGTAAAAAAAGACACGGTTTAAGGCTTTCCTGATTTTTCTGCTGCATGTTTTCAAAACTCAAGCTTCTTTTCAAAGATACCGTTATCTACGGTTCGAGCACTATTCTTGCCCGCAGTCTCAACTATCTGCTGGTTCCACTCTACGCCAACAAACTCTCCACGTTTGACAATGGTGTTCAGACCATTATCTACGCCAATATCGCATTGGCCAATGTTTTGTTTTCCTATGGTCTCGAAACATCCTATCTCAAGGTTGTGTCCGATGCGTCCGATAAAGAGAGAGATGAAACCCGGTTTTTTTCAACGGCCTTTCTCTCTCTATTCATAACGTCAACACTTTTTGCGCTTTTCATTGCGGTTTTCGCACCTTCGATTTCCCGGCTTATCGGTCTGGCGCCCACAGATTATCTGTTTGTCCGATATGCCGCACTTATTTTGTGGATAGACACTCTTCTGGTTATTCCCTTTGCAGAGCTTCGTCTTAAAAGAAAGGCACTGCAGTTTGCCATCGCCAGAGTGGTCGGGGTGATAGCAGTCGTGATCAGCGCGGTTATCCTGATTATTCCTTTCAATGCAGGACTTCAGGGCGTTTTTATTTCCCAAGCATTTGGTTCGTTAGTCACTCTTCTTCTCGTTATTCCTGTTTTCAGTCAGTTCAGACTCTTCTTTTCCGGCGCAATGCTGCGTGACATGCTTCGTATAGGCTTGCCTTATGTGCCGACAGGGATAGCCGGACTTCTCATTCATCTGATAGACCGGAACATTTTAATCCGGATTTCAGCTTCAGAGATTGAACGAATTTATGGGAAAGGCTATCAGGCATCTGATATTGTAGGTATTTACGGACGTATTGCGGCCTTCGGGGTTGTGCTTCAGCTTTTTATCCAGGTATTTCGCTTCGCTTGGCAGCCGTTTTTTCTTCAACATGCCAAAGATCCCGACGCAAAAAGGATGTTTCAGCATGTGCTTAGTATTTCCACCCTTTTTACCATGTTTTTGGCGCTGGCGGCTTCCTTTTTTGTGCCCGATCTTGTTCGCTGCCACTACGGAGGACGCTTTTATCTGCTTCCGCCTCGTTACTGGATAGGGCTTTCAATTCTGCCCTGGATTTTTCTGAGCTATGTTTTTGACATGGTATCCACCAATCTTTCCGCAGGGCTGCTTATTACCGGCAACACGCGCTATTTGCCTGTTGTCACCTTTGCCGGTGCTGCCGTGACGGCTCTTTGCTGCTGGTGGCTTATTCCACTGAGCGGCATGGATGGAGCTGCCTTTGCCATTGTTGGTGGCACGCTTATCATGTGCCTCGTCATGGCATGGTACTCCCTCAAGCTCTATCCTGTCCACCATGACTGGCTCAAACTTATTCTGCTCCTGGTGACAGGTATTGCGCTTGCATGGGTTAACTCACTTGCAGGGTTGGAGCTGACTCAGGTTGTGGAAGGTATTGCATTGAAAACCTCCATGCTGGTTGTCTATCTTGTCATCGCCGTAGCTCTTTTCCGTGAAGAGGTTTCGATAGTTGCCCTGAAAGTGGGCAATAAATTCAGACGAAAATAATCGCTTCTCCAGGTGAGGCTTCTTTTTTTCTATTATTATGGCCTGGTCGTCTCTATCTAATAACGACCATGCATTTCACCCTTGCCTCCCGGCGGGGGAAATCCCCACTGCTCTTTTCTGTTAGAGAGTTTACGAGTGGCGACTTGTTCAAGTACTTTTTTCAGTGAATCCCGTTGTTCCGGGTTGCATATTTTGGCAAGTTCATGAAAATGAGTCGCCAGTTCACGCTCTATCGTTGCCTGCCGAGAGCCAATGCTTTCCGCAAAGCCTGCTATTTTTTGCGTATCAGGTCTGTCTTTCAATGATTCTTCCAGCAGTTGTTTTTTCAGGAGCGCAATAGCCTGCATTTCAGGCCAGACCTTCTGAAAATGTTCCTGACGCAGTTTGCGAAAACTGACAGTTTGTGACTCGCTGAGAGCAAGAGGCTCTGTAAAAGAGGGTTGATGGTTGAACTGACGGTTAAAGGCTCCCGATCCAGGCTCATGCCGACGGGTATGCTGCCACCACAGAAGGCCGAGCAGCGTTATATTGAGCACAACAAGAAAAACAAGCGCTGTTGAAATAAATCGTTTTGAAGTAAAAAAGTCCATGGTGTCGCCAGGTCAGGTTTTCCGTGTATTGTATCTGGATATCCAGTAATAAAAATATTAAAACCGTTTGTGCTGCACAGTGCAGGCTGCTCACTTTGGGACAGCCTGCTTGTGTAAACCAGGGGTCACTTATTGAAACCGCATTCCGCAATTACCCCGCATCGGGCGTGAATTGAACATTGCCCCCATCTTGTCGCGCTGTGAAGGGGTCAGTACCGAAGCAACTTCCTCAATATGAGAGCTTCTCATACGTGCAAGCTTTGCGTGCTCTTTGCCTATTTTCTCTGAAAGCCCCTCAATTTTTTTTCTGTCAGGAGTGGCTTTGAGTGACTCTTTCTGCAGTTCGATGTTTAATGACTGGAGTCCATTTCTCTCTGCAGCCATACTGTTGAAATGTTTCTGCTGAAGTGCCACGACCTGCTGGCTCTGCTTGTCGTTCAATCCAAGTTGTTGCTGCATAATGCCGATTCTGCAGTTTTGCACTCTGCCACCTGGCATTCTCATCGTTTGCATCCGATTGTCTGGCCCAAGCTCAGCCAGTCTTTTCTGCCATTCGTTATGATAGGCAATCCGGTCTTCGACGGGAGCGTTACGCATTGTTCCGCGAAGCTTGGCCAGTTCCTCATCAGAAGCATGGCTGTAATCTGTCGCGGCTGAAGCAGTGCCAAATCCAATCAGCAACGCAGTCATCATCATCATCATTGTTTTTTTCATCGTTTCTCCTTGTTGTTCATTATTGACATGCTCGGTCACTCATTTTTTCTTTCCTCTCTTTCCAGTTCAAGGTGTCGTCTGGTCATAGTAAGCAAACTCCTGACTGGTATAGTCCTCACCAAGGTTGTTTATCAGTTCACTGATACCTGCTATCGATTGCTTCTCATTATTGAGTACAGATACCACTGCTGAACCGAGATTGATGATAACAAGCACAACCATGAAGGCAAATTTCAAGTCAATACGCCTCCCGAAGCCAGTTGCCTGCTTTGAACCCTGGCCAAACTCCCTTTCTACTCTCTGCATAACCCGAACCCTGAAGAGATGATGCACCTCAAGAGGTTGCATCTCATCAAGCAGTTTCATGGTATTGGAGATCTCTCTCTCTATCTTTTCGTTACTCTGTTTCATCATTATGCTCCTGTTTCAATTAGTTTGACGACAGGTTGTTGAAAAACTTGTGGTTTTTTTTAAAAAATCAATGCTCTGTATAGAAAGCATAAAGTTTGTCATGAAGGTTTTTTTTAGCCCTGTGTACCAGAGATTCCACCGCAGATACCGATGTGTTGAGGATATCGGCTATTTCCTGGTTACTGAATCCATCCTGTTTGCTGAGAAGAAAGGCACTTTTCTGGTTGTCTGGCAACGAATTGAGGGCGTTCTGCAATACTATGGCCCGTTCGTTTCCGGCATAAGCTTCTGCGGGATTTTCACTGTGAGGTGCAGCAATCTCTGCCGAAGGGTCCTCCACACCGATCATTCTTTTAAGAGAACTGAACCGTTTTTGGCGTTTCAGGTGGCGCAGATGGTCAAGGGATTTTGTAACGGCAATTCTGTATATCCAGGTTGAAAGTTTTGCTTCCTCCCTGAACCGTTCCAGAGAACGAAAAACTTCGACAAACACATCCTGGGCAAGATCTTCGGCATCTTCACGATTGAAAACAAAACGATAACAGGTATTGATCACCATCTCCTGGTGTTCCGCAACGAGGCTTTTGAACAGCTCGTCCTTTGATGTCATACCTTTTTTTTGCGAGTGCACTTGTGTCAGTTCTTGAGAATATATCCGATAATAGATAAAGCCTGACGGTTGGACGTCAGGCTTTTCATTTTCCTGCTCTTTTTTTTACAAAACCCGCAATGAGCTGTTCTTCAATCTCACTTCTCAGGCAAGTTTTGTGGCAAAGGCAAGAACCTTGTCAACTTTCTCCTGTGAATCGGCTTCGCAATAGAGGCGCAGTACCGGTTCAGTACCCGATGGCCGGATCAGCATCCATCCACCTTCAAAATGATATTTGTAGCCGTCGAGATTGCTGAATTTCAAAACTTTGTATCCAGCGATGGAGGCAAGATCTCCTGCTGAAACGCGGTCAATCATGGCCTGTTTTTTGGCTTCGCTGACATGCAGGTCAACCCTGTTGAAACAGAAGAAGCCATACTCCTCATAAAGTTCATTGACAAGCTCCGAAAGGGTTTTCTCTTTGCGGGTCATCATTTCAAGGATCAAGAGACCGGTATAGACGCCGTCCCGTTCCGGCAGAAACGAGGTAATGCCTATGCCACCAGACTCTTCACCCCCGATAAGGATGTCATTGGTGGTCATGAGCTTGCTGACATGCTTGAACCCTATCTGTAGTTCATGCAGAATGAGATTGTTCTTGCGGCATATTTTGTCAATGACATCGGTCAGTGCAAATGTTTTGGCCACTTCGCCCCTCTGGTGCTTTTCCTCGACCAGGTACTTGAGAATAATGGCAAAAAGCTTGTGGGAATCGACAAACGCACCGTTTTCATCAAGCATGCCAATACGATCGGCATCACCGTCATTGATAATGGCGACATCGGTTTCAACCTCCTTGAAGAACTCTATAAACTCTGTGATATACTGAGGCATAGGCTCGGGATTGATGCCTCCGAAGCCAGGGTTGATGCTGCAATGGTAGCAATTGACCATTGACTCATCGAACAAGCCTTTGATGATATCCTGTCCGGCGCCGAACATGGCATTATGCGCAATCTTGATTCTTGACTCACGGATCAGGGGAAGGTCGATGCTGCTTTTCAGATAGCTTACATAAAACCCCTTCATGTCAACCATCTCGATCAGCTTTTTATCAGCCACGATCTCCGTTTGCGGATCAACAAGCGGAAGAAAGCTTTCGATTTCCGCGATAACTTCCGGGTGTGCCGGGCCGCCATAGGATGCCTTGACCTTGAACCCGTTATAGATCGCAGGATTATGGGATGCAGTGATAACAATACCGCCAGCAAGCTGCTTGGCTTTTGTAAAGAGAGAAACGGCGGGAGTCGAGGCAAAACTGTCGGAAAGATATACCTTCAGTCCCTGTGACGAAAAGACCTCCGCAGTATATTCAGCAAACTCTTTTGACATAAAGCGGGTATCGTACCCCACGCAGACCCCTTTCGCCTTGTTTGGATGGTCAAGAAAGTAGCGGGCGGATGCCAGCGCAGCAAGTTTCAGGTTATCAAACGTATAATCCTTTGCTATAATTGCCCGCCATCCGTCAGTACCGAATTTAACTTGCATTCTTTATTGATTTTGATATAATTGGAGCTTAAACCACTCAAGGACGTGGTAACGCAAAATAAATATATAAACGATAAAGTACGGTTTTCCTGTTGTTCATCCAATTATCTCTTTTTCGATGCCCAAGAAGCTTTTTGTTTTAGCAGGAGAGGTTTCCGGAGACATGCACGCTGCCGGAGTGATTGCTGAACTGCTTAAGGCAAAGCCTGACATCAGGGTATTCGGTATCGGTGGTCAGAAGCTTCAGGCGCTTGGCGCAGAGCTGCTCTATGACACCGCGCAGATGAGTATCATGGGCTTTGTTGATGTGCTCAAGCATCTCTTCTTTCTTCGTCGGGTTTTTCGGGATCTCAAGGAGGCTGTACTCAGGGAAAAACCCGACGCAGCTTTTCTGATTGATTATCCGGGCATGAACCTCATCATGGCCCGTTTTTGTCACGAACTCGGCATTCCGGTTATCTTCTATATCTCCCCGCAAGTCTGGGCCTGGAAAGAGGGGAGGGTAAAAGCGATCCGCCGAGACGTTGACCGGCTGCTCGTTATTTTCGATTTTGAAGTTGACTTTTTCCGTTGCCACGGTGTCACCGCCGAATTTGTCGGTCATCCCGTTATTGAACAGCTTGACGAACTCTCTCTTCCATCGCGGGAGAGTTTTGTAAAGCAGCACGAGCTTGCGCCTGAAACCCGTCTTGTCGGACTTCTTCCCGGCAGCCGCAAGCAGGAGATTGCCCACATTCTGCCCGACATGCTCAAAGCTTCACGCTTGCTGAGTCGCGACTACCAGGTTGTTTTTCTCATTGGCCGTGCTCCGCACCTTGACGAAGCGGCATACCATGCGCTGGCGCAATACCCTGACCTGACCATTATCAACTGCTCCGCTTATGAGGTCATGCAATACAGTGAGCTTGCACTGGTCACCTCCGGTACTGCAACCCTTGAGACGCTATGCTTTGGACTGCCAATGATTGTGCTCTACAGGACAGGCAGAGTGAACTATCTGATTGGCAAACAGTTGGTCAAACTGAAAAATATATCGCTCGCCAATATTGTCGCCAAAGGGCTTGGCAGCTCTGAAACGGCAGTGCCGGAACTTCTCCAGCATGACGCGAACGGCGCAGAGATATACCGTCAGGCACGCATGATTCTTGACGACCCGGAACTTGCCGCCGCCATGCGTCGTGAATTGCTTGCCGCACGTGACAAGCTTGCCTGCAGCTCTCCCTCAAACAAAGTCGCTGGTATCTTGCAGGAATACCTCTAACAGAAAAGTCTGGTTACAATGGAAAAAGCTGTTGATTACCTCGTCGCTCATCCGGTACTCTTTATCATGGCAGTAATCGTTGCCATCATGATAATGCTCTCCTTTTTCCGACGGGTCATGCGCCTCTTTCTTGTTGTCGCCGCCATGCTCGTACTCTACGCCGCATGGCTCCAGCTCACCGGCGGCCCGACTCACGAGATATTCCAGAATCTTGGACACATGCTCAACAACACCATTCGTTTTCTCGGCGACCTGTTCGGCCATCTCTTTGCCCTGCTGAAATTTCCCAAGAAGGGGTTGGTGTAGGGGGGCTGAGGCGAGAGCAGGGGTACTGAGAAAACAATATGAAGATGAGTCAGGCGTGTCTATATTGTGAAAAAAAGAAATGGCACCTGCAGCAAGAAAACATTTTCACATCCGTTAGCCGAGGTTTTTGGCTTTATGGTAACCGACCAATCCCCTAAAGCTCAACGCTACCGAGCACATCGGCTTTGCCCTTTCAACAACAAGGTTCCAAACTGTACCAAAGACAAGGCAAAAAATCCTCTCGGTGTGTGCTCTGTTTTGCAGAACAACATGCCAGTCATCACTTGCCCGGTACGCTTTCGTGAAGAGTGGCTTATTACCGATGATGCGGCTTCATTCTTTTTTGAAGAGGGCGCACTCTGGAGTTCATTGACAGAAGTTCGTCTGAATGATGCTTTTGGCAAATCTGCAGGAAATATCGATGTGGTGCTTGTTGCCTATGACAAACACGGCAAAGTGATCGACTTCGGAGCCCTTGAGGTTCAGGCTGTCTATATTTCAGGTAATGTCCGAGAACCTTTTGAGCACTACATGAAAGATCCAGGTGCACATGCACTGATGGACTGGACTGCGCAACCGAACTATCCACGTCCGGATTTTCTTTCCTCGTCGAGGAAACGGCTTGCCCCGCAACTGTTGTTTAAAGGCGGAATTTTGCATTCATGGCAGAAGAAAACAGTGGTAGCAATCAACAGAAGTTTTTTCGAAACACTTCCTCTTTTGAAGCCAGTTAAAAAGAGTGAAGCCGATATTGCCTGGTTCATTTACGATCTTGAGCCTGTTGTCGATGGAGATCAGGAACGATATCAGCTCAGAAAAGTTGACGTGGTGTATACGGAGTTTCAATCAGCCCTCCTCTCTATCACGACAGCTTCTCCCGGAAACGTTGCCGATTTTATGCGTTTGCTACAGGAAAAGCTTGATGAACAACTTGAAACAGCTCCAACCAACAAGAGTTTAGACAAACCATTTTGAGATGACGGTTATCCGACAGCAATATTTGTTTCCTCATATAAATGATGCAGCAGTATGCCAGCAAAAGCCGGTGAATGTCTCATCCATTCCGCAACGGAGCCCCTTTCGATACCCCGGAGGAAAAACATGGTTTGTACCTGCCTTCAGAAACTGGCTGGCTAACCGTTCGACAAAGCCAGCACTGCTTGTTGAACCCTTTGCAGGCGGCGGGATTATCGCTCTTACCGCATTGTTTGAAAACCTTGTTCACAACGTGGTGATGGTCGAACTTGATGAAGATATTGCGGCGGTGTGGCAGGCAATAGTTGACGGGCAAGCTGAGTGGCTTGCCGGAAGAATTATGGCTTTTGATCTTACCAGAGAGAACCTTAAGCTGGAATTGTCGAAAAGTGATGCAGAACTCAAAGAGCGGGCATTTCACACCATTCTGAAAAACAGAACCTCTCATGGCGGAATTATTGCTGGCGGCTCAGGATTGCTCAAGCATGGTGAAAACGGCAAAGGAATCCGGTCACGATGGTATCCACAAACGCTTGCAAGACGATTTTCAGGTATACACCACTATGCAGGCCGCATAGATTTCCGACAGGCAGACGGGATGAAAGTTATTGGGGAATATGCAGATCGGGAAGATGTTGTATTCTTTATCGACCCACCCTATACCGCCGGAGGGAAAAAAGCAGGTAAAAGGCTCTACCGTTATTCAGAGATAGACCATGAGCGACTGTTTGATCTTTGCGCATCACTTGCCGGTGATTTTTTGATGACATACGACAATTCGGAAGAGGTGAAGCAAATGGCAAGGAGGCACGGTTTTCAGATGCGGCTTATTGCCATGACCAACACCCATAATGCCACAATGGAGGAGTTGGTGATTGGCAAAGAGTTGTCATGGATGGATAGCTACCCGGCGGTGCCCGAGCCTGATGTTGCCTACCCGGTGTGACAAGTCACCAGACGCTTCTTGGCTTGGCGTTAAAGGTCAAACTTTTTTTCAATGATGTTTTAACGTTGTCAGGCATTTGACCAGATATCCCGCATTGGTAAAAGGGTTTTCGGTGTTCTTTGAGGTCAGGGGGGCGTTAACTTTTAACCGATCCGCATTGCTGTAAGCACTCTCAAGCTTCCCTTTCGACAACTCAAAACACCCTGTTGCTCCTTTCTCATATCCGGGAATTCTCCCTTTGGCTTTTAATTTTCTTGCAACATCATCCCGGTGAATGTAACTGGTAACAGGCATGAAATGCAGCAGAAACCACAACTCAAAACAAGGAATTGACGTGATTGCAATAAATCTTATCGCTTCATTATTGTCGTTCCTGAGTTTTTTATCTTTTGATATGGCGCTATGGATGGCATTGAGATAATTCGGATGATCGTCTCTGTCAAAAACACAAAACACCTGCTCCCACTCTTTTGTTTCCTTGCAGTAATTGTAGGCAAAATCGACAACCTGTTGAGGCGTAGTCCCATAGCCACTCTGCATGATCTGAACATTCGCAGTATGTAGTTTATAGGTGTGCTTTATTTCCTGAAAATATAGCGGCCCTGTTTTTTCCCCTTCAGTAACGATAAGGATACGATCATAACTTCCAGTAAGGGCTTTTTTTCGTTGCAGATCTCTTTTAAACTGCCGGGCCCTTGGATGATTATCCCGGCCCATGCTATTGCGGAATCTTGAAGTCGTTGAGGAAGGGGATTGCGCCGTATCGCCCGATAAGATAACCTCGTTCGAGCGCCTCTTTTTTTCGGGGACTGAAATCAGTCAGCGGATAAAGTTGCGTGGCCTGTGCCTGGTTTTTTTCAACAAACCAGAACTGGTCCCTGCGCAGGATATCAGTATCCATTATTGAGGTATCATGTGTTGTAAAAATGAGTTGTGCACCTTTCGCATTGTGTTTTGAAGAATTGATAATGCTCAAAAGAAAGCGCACAATCATGGTATGTAAACTGCCATCCAGTTCATCGACCACTAACACACTGCCCTTGTCAAGGATATCGAGGATTGGGCCTGCAAAAGCAAAAAGGCGCTGTGTGCCTGCTGATTCTTCCTGGATTTCAAATTTGGCTGAACCATCGCTTGCTTTATGGAGAAAAACGGGAATAAGCGCGTCTGTTTCGCTATCCTTTTTTTTGCCTCTTTCAAGCGAAACATCTGCAATACTTAAATCAGCCGCATTCAGGAAACAAAGCAGTTGATCCTGGCCTTCCGGAGATTTTGCAAGCTTTGTTGAATAGTCGAGTAACGGTTGATGTCCGGCTCCGATAATATAAAGATGCTGTACAATCCAGAGAAATACCGGACGCAAGGCGTTGCTGTTGAGATCAACGGCTTTGGAGAGGAACAGGGCGTTTGATCGGGTAGATTTCTGCCAGAGTTTTTTTTCCCCACTCAAATGAGAACTGAACTTGTAGTCATCTTCATTGGTCTCTGGATTGTATTGACGATTAAACCAGATTTGCGGCTTGGAAGTGCTGTAAACGAGAAGCCATTCCTCCACTATCCGCTCTGGAAGCAGTGCAAATCCATACTGATACCGAACACCCGACAGAACAAAAGTGATTTCAAATTCAGTAGGCTTTTGAGGTGACTCATTATCAAGTCTGAATGGCTGCAAAAAAAACTTTTCCCCTTCCTTGACAAGAGTTGCAGATTCCGCTACAACTTGCTGCATAAAGAGCAAGGCAGAGACAAGGTTCGACTTGCCACTTGCATTTGCACCATAGATAACGGCAGATTTAAGGATATGCAGCCCGGTGGTTTCCCTGCCTTTTACAATGTGGGTTTCTGAGTGTTCCTTATCACTGTTTGCCACAAGGCTCAGTCGCTGTTCCTCTCTGATTGAGCGGAAATTTTTAACCCGGAATTCTATAAGCATTGTTTTAAGGGGGTTATATTTCCTTAAATATTGCACAAAATGCGCATTTATTCAAGAAATTTCTTCTTTTGGTATCAGTTTAGCAATTTGTTAAGCAGCTATCCAACTTGCTTGAAGCGGCCGTGAAGAATGTCCGAACGCTTTGTTTGGAAGCTGGCGTTATACTGTCTCCATAACTCACCCTCTTTCCCATTCCCCAAAGAATACACTATATTGCAGGCACATCGTGACTCATTCCTGTAATCCACACCATCCTTTGACAATGGCTGTTACCTGGTTGCATGTTTCCGACTTTCACCTGAGTGACGGGGCTCCTTATGATCAGGTGGTTATTCTTCGTGCTCTTGTCTCTTCAGTCAGGAGGTTTCGGGAAGAGGGTCATGTTCCTGACCTTATCTTTGCAACCGGTGATATTGCTCAACAAGGCAAAGCCAAAGAGTATGAGTCAGCTACTAACTTTTTTGATGATCTGCTCGAAGCTGCGGGGCTGAACCGTGATCGGTTGTTCATTGTTCCGGGCAATCATGATGTAGACCGCAAGGCAGGTAAATTTCTTCTTCGAACACTCGATACCAATGAAGATGCTTATGAGTACTTTGACCATGAAACGCCAACTCCCCATCTTACCCAGAAATTTCAGGCTTTCTCGGAATGGTACAATGACTATTTCAAAACCATCCGGGTATTTCCGGCCAATACAACATGTAGTCCTGTAGAGATTGTCACGATCAGGGATAGCCGTATTACTGTTTTGCCACTGAACAGTGCGCTTTTCTGCATTGGCGATGATGACCATGAAAAACTCTTCGTAGGCCGTCGTTGTCTCGATGCGGCAAAAAAGCAGCTTGCAGCCTCCGACCTCACGGTTGCCTTGATTCACCACCCACTCGACTGGTTAAGCCCTTTTGAGCAATCAAACATCGAGAGTGACCTTGAAGAGTCGGTTGATCTCCTGCTTCAGGGTCATTTCCACCAAACTTCGGCGAAAGGTCTTGTTTCCGCCAATGGAGGATACCTGAAACTTGCTGCCGGAGCTTCATATCAGACAAGGAATTGGCCAAACAGCGCCATGTATGGCACCTTCGAAAGCAATCAGGTAACCATCTTTCCTGTTCGATACGAGGACAAGCCTCGGGAACGCTGGACGCTCGATACCAGCCTTTTTCCTTCACCGTCATATACAGGAAGACTGACTATTCCTGGGCTTACAACTTCATGCAATACCAACGCTTCACGCAGCGTGCCGTCGCAATCCGACAAGCAGCATACAATCTGTCATGAGCGCTATCAGGCATCGCTCAAAAAGGAGCTTGGTTATATCAAGATGCTTGGAATGCCGGGAGTCGAAAGCATCAAGGTCAACCTCAACAACGACACTTTTGTGCCACTGCGTCTTTCCGACAGACACGACACCGCCAGACCATCTTCTGCTGAAAATATGCCGCAAGAAAATGAGCATATTCTTTACCCCGACGAGATCATGAAGCGAGCTTTCCATGACCGGAGAGGCCGACGGATGCTGCTCATTATCGGTGACCCCGGTGCGGGAAAAACAACACTTCTGAAATATTATGCACTGTGTGCCTTTCAAGAGTTCACGAGGCTGGGATTTACCGATCCGCTCAACGTTTTCTATTTGCCACTTCGAGACCTTCTCCATACCAAAGATGGTCATTACACCGATTCACTTCCAGCAAACCTTGCAAACTGGTCAGGAAAGCACCACCTCACCATTAAGGCAGAGATTTTCGATGATTGGCTGCACAGTGGAACCTCACTTGTTTTGCTTGACGGCCTTGATGAAATCAGCAACACTGCCGAGAGAAAAGAGGTATGCCATTGGATTGATAACGCCTGGGCGGGTTTCGGCAAAGCTTTTTTTGTGGTGACATCACGCTTGACCGGATACAACAAGGAAGAGGGTGTAGAGCTTGAATCCGACTACGAACGTGCCGATGTACAGGACTTTACCGCCGAACAGCAGGAACGTTTTTTACGGAACTGGTTCACGGCAGCATTTTTGCAAGAACCCTGTGAAAAAGGAGTTGACGAAGCTGCATGGAAGGACGAGCAAAAAGCTGACGCCGAAGAACGAACACGGGCCATCATGGCGCACCTCAAAATTGAAAAGAACAAAGGGTTGCGTCAACTGGCCGCCATACCGATGATTCTGCAGATCATGGCCATTCTCTGGAAAGATCGGGACTACATGCCGGAAAACCGTGTGGAACTCTATGATGCAGCGCTCAATTATCTGCTTGAATTCCGCGACAAACGCCGGGGCATCAAGCCGCTGCTCTCAGCCATCGATGCCCGGCAGGTGCTTGCTCCGGTATCGCTCTGGATGCAACAGATTCTCAAAAAAGATGAAGCAGTGAAAGTTGAGATGCATACAGAGATGCAGGCATTGCTCGATACACTCAATACCTCTCCAACGGCAGAAACATTTTGCGACTATCTGGTCAAACGTGCCGGTTTGTTTGTAGAGAGTGGAGGCAAAGAGTACCTCTTCCGGCACAAATCGTTTCGTGAATATCTTGCCGGGGTTCAGCTCAAGGAAGATCGTTCGGACGATCAGCCGGGCAAGCTCGTGAGCCATTTTGGCGAAGACTGGTGGGAAGAACCACTTCGTTTTTTTATTGGTTCTGTTGATGCCAACGTGTTTGATCTCTTTATGCAAAAGCTCTTCGACTCTCCACAGAGTGAATCGTTGACGCCAAAGCAGCAGTTGCTCTTGCAGACACTCATCGAAGAAGCAAAAGGAAAAAAGGTTGATGCCCTCTGCAAAAAGCTTCTTGACTCCGCAACTACAGCAAGTCGTCAACGGGTGATTCTCGACTGCCTCAAAGCCATTGGAAAACCGGCAGCTCTCAAGGATCTTGAGCAGTTCAAAACCGAAACTCATGCAAAAAACAAGGACGTTGCCGATCGTGCTGATGAAGTAATCTATGCTCTCCAAGAGCGGAAAGATAAAACAGAACTATCTGGCAAGGCGGAAAAAGTCGCAACTGCAAAGCAGACTCCACAGATCATCACTCTGGAAGATCGTCCGCCATCCTTCCGCAACCCTCATGAACACAATGCAGAGTATATACTGATACCGGGCGGTAGCTATATCTACTCGGTAACGAAAAAAGAGGTGCGCGTTAATGATCTTTACGTTGCCAAATACCCGGTAACCAACAAACTCTACCGATCATTCATTGCTTTTTTGCAGGCAAAAGATTCAAAACAAGACACTTTCAGGGCTGAACTGGAAGCCATTGCAGAGAGCAACAGATGGGACGATGATTTTAACGACTATCTCAGGAAAGGTAAAAACGATCTTGCCATGTTGTTTCGGTCGGAGAATGATGAAGATCGCAAATTTGGCGGCGACGATCAGCCAGTTGTCGGTATTCCCTGGTATGCAGCGCAGGCTTACGCCCTCTGGCTTTCGCAACTTGAAGGTAAAACCTGTCGTCTTCCAGCCGGGATTGAGTGGGAATGGGCGGCTGCAGGCAAGGATGGTCGTCAATATCCCTGGGGCAATTCAAAGCCAAGCCCGAAACTGCTTAACTATGATGGCAATGTAGGAGCAACAACACCGGTCGGCAGCTATCCAGAAGGGGCTACGCCAGCAGGGCTTTACGATATGTCGGGCAATGTGTGGGAGTGGACGGATGAGTGGTGGGACGAAAAAAAACGTTCGTTCCGTGTGATTCGTGGTGGGAGCTGGGGCAACCTTGCTGAGTACTGTCGGTCGGCTGATCGCAGCTACTACCCCCCCGACTTCCGTAACTACGGCATTGGCTTCCGCCTGGTTCTCGTCCCGTAGTCAGTTGGTAGCTCATTCCGACTTTACTTTTGAGCAAGAGAGAGCAGACAAAAGAGTTGAGAACGGCAGCGAGGGACGAGCGCCGTGCACAACTCTTTTTCGTCGGCGAACGATACAGGCCGCCCTGTGGCGGCCGGATTTTTGAGGAAATTTTGTGCCCGCTTGTCCGTCGAGGCATCTTGGTACTTTTTCGGGGAACCCAGGCTTCAAACGAGAAAGAAAATGTTCAAGGCACCGAAATCGCCCCTGTGGGGCAGCTTTCGCTCATCACTTCAATCTCCACTGCTCCTTCGAGCTGTTCGAGCATTCGGACGCAAATCCCGCAGTCAACGCATTTTTCCCGCTCCATGCTGATGGTGGCACTCTCGGCTTTGTAGAAACCGGGGTGGTCGTGCTGTGCTGCTGCATGAGCAACGGGCAGGTAGCGGGAGGCAAGCTCCCGCAGGCGGCACTCCTTGATGGCGTTGCAGCGGCACTCCAGGCATCGCTCGGCTTCTGCACGGGCAAGCGGTTCGGTGTAGCCTGAGACTACTTCTTCAAAGGTTTTGGTGCGTGTTGCGGCGGGCAGTTCGGGTACGGGAATTCTTGCGGCAGGGGGTTTTGCCTGGTAGAGTTCCTGCGGTGCTTCGTCGCGTGCTCCGTAGGATGAGTTGAAAGCGCGGTTTGGCGCGGCTACGGCTTCGCCGTTCAGGAAGAGGTTGATAGCATGAGCAGCTCGTTTTCCCTGCTCGACGGCGCGGATGGCGGTGTCGGTGCCAGTGACGCAGTCGCCTCCGGCAAAGAGCGAGGGTGTGGCTGATTGCAGGGTGTCGGTGTTGACAAGCAGTTCACCGTATTTGCCGGTACCGACTTTTGCACTTTTGGCGGCGGCAGGGTCGATTTGCTGGCCGATGGCGGAGATGATGGTGTTGGCGGTGATGGTGAACTCTGAGCCTTCAACGGGTACTGGCTTTCGGCGTCCGGAGTGGTCGAGTTCGCCGGGCTGCATCTTTATGGCGGTTATTTCGAGTCTCCCGTCCACAGTGCGGATGGATGTCGGGGCGGCCCATTCGATGAGGGTGACCCCTTCGGCCAGCGCTTCGTCGATTTCAGCGGCAATGGCGGGCATCTCCTTTCTTGAACGGCGATAGAGGATGGTAACGCTTGATGTTCCAAGACGGATGGCGGTTCGTGCAGCATCAATGGCGGTATTGCCGCCGCCAGTTACTACTACCTCTTTGCCGGGATGGGGCTGCTGGCCGAGAGCTGCCTGACGCAGGAATCCTATGCCACTGGTTACTCCGGCTTCGTCTTCGCCGGGAATGTTCATGGTTGCGGCGTGTTGAGCGCCGACGGCAAGAAATGTGGCGTCAAACCCGCTTTTCAGTTTTTTGAGCGTGATATTTTTGCCGAAAGTGCTGTTGAAGCGGAACTCAAGGCCCATCTCGATGAGGGTGGCAATGTCACTCTCGATAACTGATTCGGGCAGGCGGAAGCGGGGGATGCCGTAGCGCATCATGCCTCCGGCTTGGGCGGCTGATTCAAAAATGGTTACCTCGTGCCCTTTACTGAGCAGAAAGTATGCGGCGGTCAGGCCGGATGGGCCGGAACCGATAATGGCTACTTTTTTGCCTGTTTTCGGGGGCAGTTCCGGGATGAAGCGATCTGTTTGTTCGTTGTCACGGTCTGCAGCGAAGCGTTTCAGGGCGCAGATGGAGACCGGCTGGTCAATGCCGTGCCGGCGGCACTCGTCCTCGCAGGGGGCAGGGCAGATGCGTCCGAGAATGCCGGGCAGGGGAATGGTTTGCTTGATGATTTGTATGGCGCTCCTGTCATCGTGGCGGGCAATGGCGGCTATGAAGTCGGGGATGTCGCATCCGGCAGGGCAGGTGATTTCGCAGGGGCCCATGCAGTCGCCGCTGTGTTCTTCGATGATGCGCTCAAGGCTTTGGCGCCTCATGGCGTTGAGCGTTTCGTTGTCGGTCTCTATCACCATCCCTTCGGAGGCCAGGGTGTCACATGCCGGGACAAACCGGTTTTTGCCCTTGAGTTCAACAATGCACATCCAGCATGAACCGGTTGCATCGAGCGATTTATGAAAACAGAGGGTTGGAATCTTGATGCCTGCGGCAGTTGCGGCTTCAAGGATCGTCGCTCCGGCTGCTGCACTGACCGGTTGGCGGTTTATGGTAAGAGAGAGTTGGCTCATGGGTGGCAAAAAACGTTACTGCTCGTTGTTAGTGTGAAGAGTTTTTTTGCGCGAACTGTTCTATGTGGAGCGCTACTTTTTCAAGATGCCACATTGGCGTCGAGGTGGCGCCGCATACACCGACGTTTTCCACCAGGTTGCCGTCACTGTTGCTTATCCAGCTTTCCTGAAACTCGTCGATATCTTCGATAAAGAAAGTGCGTGGGTTTGCATCCTTGCAGATATTGTAGAGCACCTGGCCGTTTGAGCTTTTTTTGCCGGCAACAAAAATGACGACCTCATTGGCCAGTGAGAAGTCGTGCAGCTTCTGGTTGCGGCTCGATACCTGGCGGCATATTGTGTCTTTGAAGACGAGAGTTGGCATGGGGCGTACACCGGTGATGTCGGCAGTGATGTCGATGTCTCGGATGGCCATCCACGGTGTGGCTTCAAGGGAAAGTGCCTCGGCGAAGAGCTTTTCAAGGTTTTTCTTCAGCTCGTAAAATCCCGGCACATCCATGGTGGTCTGGGAGATGAGGGCACTCTTTTTTGTCAGGTCAAGTCCTGCAATCTCTTCGGGATAGCTGAGGTCGGCATGTTTGATGATGACCGCCTGGTTGTTGCACTGCCCGTTGATGCCGATAACTTCCGGGTGGGTCTGTTTGCCGTAGATGATGATCTGGTATCCCAGTTCAAAGAGCATTCTTGTGGTGCGCTGCAGTCTGGAGACAACCGGGCAGGTGGTGTCGGTAACGGTGAGGTTGTTTTCCTTTGCGATTCTGTAGGTCGATGGGGGCTCACCGTGTGCCCTGATGAGTACTTCTGCGTTTTTAAGCTCTTTGAAGCCAGCTTCGTCAACGGTTACCAGTCCGAGATCTTCGAGCCGTTTGACCTCGACCTCGTTGTGAACAACGTCGCCAAAAGAGAAGAGTCTGCCCTTTTCGCGGAGCTTTTCTTCGGCTTCGTAGATGGTGCCCTGCACTCCGATGCAGAAGCCTGATGAAGTTCTGTCGAGGTTTACGTTCACGCGGTAGACATTTGGGGTCAAAAGGGAAAAACCAAAGGTAACAACTATGAGGTCAAAAGGCAAAAGCGATTGTTATACTTCAACCAGTTCGACATCCGGCAGTTCGGAGCCCATGAAGAGCTGGTAGAGCATGCTGAATTTCTGGGGCAGATCGCTCACCAGCAGGTGCGGAGCTGGCGTTTTCCGGGAGGTGTTGAGTTTGCCTGATTCCGACAGGAGATCCCTTGTTCGGAGGGCGACTGCTTCAGCCGAATCGATAATCCGGATGTTGGGGCCAAGCGTTTCTGCAATGACCCGGCGAAGAATCGGGTAGTGGGTGCAGCCGAGTACCAGCGTGTCGATTCCCTGGCTTCTGAGTTCCGCCAGGTATTCACCTGCGATCAGTTTTGTTGCGGGATGGTCGATGAAGCCCTCTTCGGCAAAGGGGACAAAAAGAGGGCAGGCTTGCGAGAGAACCTCTATTTCCGAATCGAGATGGTTGATGGCGCGGGCGTATGCATTTGAAGAGACCGTTGCCTGTGTGCCGATAACCCCGATACGGTTGTTTCGGGTGACCTGCACAGCCAGTTCAGCTCCGGCTTTCAGTACGCCAATGACCGGGATGTTGCTGCACGATTTCTCGACCACATCGAGCGCAAGCGCCGAGACGGTGTTGCAGGCGACAATGATGAGTTTTGGCTGGTACCGCATGAGAATGGCGGTATCTTCGCTTGCATACTTTCTTATGGTAACCTGCGACTTTGTGCCGTAGGGTACCCGCGCGGTATCGCCAAAATAGATTATCTGCTCGGAGGGGAGCGCAGCCTGTACGGCTTTGACAACGGTCAACCCCCCAATACCCGAGTCAAAAATACCTATGGGACTTTCAGTATGCAATGAGGTAAAACTTATACGTTGAATCGGAACACAATCACATCACCGTCCTTGACAATGTACTCCTTGCCTTCCGAGCGGAGCTTGCCTGCCACCTTGACTTTCTGTTCCGAACCAAGCTCGATAAGGTCGTGGCAGGACATCACCTCGGCACGGATAAATCCTTTCTCGAAGTCCGAATGGATAGCTCCAGCAGCTTCAGGGGCTGCAGCGCCTTTACGGATGGTCCAGGCATGCACCTCTTTTTCTCCTGCGGTGAAATAGGTCTGCAGGCCAAGCAGGTCGTAGGCGGTCTTGAGTAGCCGGTCGAGGCCAGAGGTGTGCAGCCCGAGGCTTTCAAGAAATTCCGGACGCTCCTCTTCGGGCAGTTCGGCTATTTCCGCTTCGGTTTGTGCGCTGATAATGAGCATTTTCGAACCTGATGCCTCGGCTATTTTGGCAACCTGGTCGGTGTAACTGTTGCCGTCTGGCAGGTCGGCTTCCGATACATTGACGGCAAAGAGAATCGGCTTTGAAGAGAGAAGGAAAAACTGCCTGGCTATTGCCTGTTCTTCGGGGGTTTCAATGATTTTTCGGGCTGGAATACCTTCACTGAGGCCGCTGATGATTTTCTCGGCGACTTCGAGTTGCTGGAGCAGCTCTTTTTCTTTCTTTGCATTTTTTCTGAGCCTTTCTATCCGTCGTTCCATGCTGTCCAGATCGGCCAGCATCAACTCGGTTTCAATGGTGATGATGTCGTCGGCAGGGTCAATTTTGCCTGCGACGTGAATGATGTTGTCGTCATCAAAACAGCGCACCACATGTACAATGGCATCAACCTCCCTGATATGTGAGAGGAACTGGTTGCCAAGACCTTCGCCCTTGCTTGCCCCTTTTACAAGTCCGGCGATATCGACAATTTCAATGGTCGCGGGTACAAGCGTGGGTGTTTTTACGACATTGGCAATCTGCTGCATCCTCTCGTCAGGCACAAGGACTGTGCCGACATTGGGTTCAATGGTGCAGAACGGGTAGTTGGCCGCTTCAGCCTGTTTGGAGGTTATGGCATTGAAAAGCGTAGATTTTCCGACGTTTGGCAATCCGACAATGCCGCAGCGAAGTGACATAAAAGAAAATGTTTGTTAGAATGAGTATCCACGAAACTGATATGGTTTTAACATGTAACCAATATGTTTGGAAAAAGCAAATATATTTTATAAAATGACAGGCTAATTCAAAATACCCAGGTGAAACAGGAAATCGGGAAAAAACGTATCATCATTGCTATTGACGGGCCGGCTGCATCCGGTAAAAGTACAACAGCCCGGAGATTGGCCAGGCAGCTTGGCTATACCTATATCGACACTGGTGCAATGTACCGGTCAGTTACCCTGAAAGCCCTGCAGAAGGGGGTTCTGGAAGATGTCAGACGCTCACCCGAAAGCGTTTCAGCTTTACTTGATGATATAACCATAAGTTTTGATGGTGATCTTGTTTTTCTCGATGGCAGGGATGTCACTGCAGAGATAAGGGATAACCGGGTAAGTCGCGAGGTGAGTTTTATCAGTTCACTGAAGCCGGTACGTGAACGGCTCAGAGAGATGCAGCAGGAACTTGGTCGTCAGCGTGCTGTTGTCATGGATGGGCGCGATATTGGAACAGTCGTGTTTCCTGATGCTGAACTGAAAATCTTTCTTGTAGCCGAACCCAGAGAAAGAGCAAAACGGCGTTATGCCGAGTTGCTTGCCAAAGGCGGGGAACTGCCTGATATCGATTTGCTCGAAGACGAAATAAAGGAGAGGGACAGGGCTGATGCCGAGCGGGAACATGCTCCGCTGAAAAAGCACCCTGAAGCTGTTGAAATTGATACCTCGGAATTGACGATTGAGCGCCAGGTTGAGATGGTCTATAATCTTGCTCTGGAAATAGAGAAAGGAAGCCGGTAAGACAAATCCGGTGTTTCAGTGACAGTTTTTTTTATTAACCATAAAACCGCATGCTGTAATCTCTCGCGGCAAGCAGGCTAATTTACAGAGAGGAAGGAAAAAATTAATGGCAGAAGCATTCGCACAACAGGAGAAGAAGGTCAAGGAAAGACCTGCAAGGAAAAAGATCAAGGTTTTTGCTCTCTACGAGCCCGCCGAACTTGCACAGATGGAGTTGCTTTATACAAGTACACTCAATGAGATCACCGAAGATGAAATTGTAAAGGGACGTATTGTCTCGATATCCAACAAGGATGTCACCATCGATGTCGGTTTCAAGTCCGAAGGTATTGTATCGCTTCTTGAGTTCAGGGACGATGACGAGGTCA
>SERZ01000114.1_pt1 | contig 50492 bp, 46 predicted proteins | sample 3171461 | NCBI WGS metagenome assembly SERZ01 (sample SAMN06051861, study PRJNA518727) | freshwater metagenome | biome: subpolar coniferous forest; feature: holomictic lake; material: water; isolation source: holomictic Lake 227, 6 m depth | place: Canada: near Kenora, Ontario | collected... | reverse complement strand
ATACAGCCGCCCGTAAAAAAATCGCCGAACAAGTGAACGCCGCGGTCAAAGGACTGAATGATCCAGCGACACGCGCGGAATCTATTTTGCAATGCGCCAAGATTGGCGCCATGGGTCAATGCATAGAGGCATTGAATCAATACCGCGCCGTGGCTGGCGCGGGGAGTGTCTCCAAATCTGATCGTATTCCAGAGGCGCTGCGCGTATTGAACGCCAAAAAAGATCCCGCGGAAGCGGCGCGCAATCTCAATCGAGTTGCGAAAATTATCAATTGCATGACGCAGGCGCGGCAGATCAACGTTGACACGATCGCTTTGCCGCTGAGAAATTTTGCGCGCTCGCTCAAGCGCCATGCGAATGCCTCCGAGCAACTGGGTCTTGCGCGCATTGAAACCCTCACCAAGAATGGGTTCGACGCCAATGATCCTTCGCTTGCAACGCTTTTTGTGGCTCAGGAACAATTGGTGCAGGACATCAACATGCTTGAGCGCTTAAGCGCCGCGCTGAACAACACCCAAGCCACGCACAGTAAACAAACCAAGCAACTCATCGCGGTCATGCAAACTCTTTCCGCGGGTCTTGATGATCAAAGTTTTTCCGATCTCTTTCGTGAGCGACTTCAATCCATGGATCGCCAACTGGACATTCTGCTTGCGGCCGAAAATACGGCCAACATGTCAGCCGCTGTACAAGCCGAAGTTGCCGTGATTCACCAAAGATGGCTCGATGCCTGGGCCGCCAATACTCCCGCAAAAGCGCTTGAAAACATTGAAGATTTTGTTCGCTGGGCCGCTGCCAAACGCGCGCTTGACGCGCTTGATGCCGCGCCAGTTGAGTGGCCCGGCGCACGCTTGGATTGGGCAACCTCGCGCGATGCGTTGCGTTTGTGTGTCAGCGACGGCGACGGCGCGCTGGCCACTGACAACCTGAAAGCTATGAAGCCATTTCTTGCGCCACTGCGTAAAGATGCCGCGGCTTCTTTGGCGTGCGGTCTGCGTCTTTGTCAATCAGAAAAACTTTCCTCGGAAACTCCTGCAGTCACGCGTGATCTCTGCGCCATGCAAAATGACAAAAGTGTCCAAGCCATCGCCGTGTTACTGCGCTTGGAGCAAGAGCGGCGAACACTGCTCAAGACCAATCCAAAAGTTGCGGGCGAGTTCTTCAACGCGCGCAATGAATGGGTTGCGGAACTTCCGCCATCACTGCAAGACCATTTGCCAGATGGCCTGCTTCCACCGTCAACTCCGTAACATGAAAAACATTCCTCGCGAACAAAGTCCGTTGGCAAATTGGAGTAAAACACCATGAATATCGCGGTTATTGCGGCGCATCCAGATGATGCCGAACTTGGTCTTGGCGCAACCATGGCGCTGCTGGCTTCACAAGGCCATCGCGTTCTGATTATCGACGCCACCAATGGTGAGCCCACTCCATTTGGCGATGTCGCAACGCGCGCGCAAGAAGCCGCGGAGGCCGCCGCCATTCTTGGCGTTGAACGAATCAATCTTGGCTGGACCAATCGCGCCATCACGCATGATCTTGCTTCGCGCCACGCACTTGCCGCTCAACTGCGGTTGAATTCAATCGACATTATGTTTGTGCCTCACCCACTCGATACGCACCCAGATCATTTGGCGCTGACAAAAATTTGCGTGGACGCGCGCTTTGACGCCAAGTTGACCAAGTGCGCAATCGCGGGCGAACCGCGCCACCCGCGTCGACTCTTTCACTATTTTTGCACGCACCTGAAACATGTCCCGCAGCCAGATTTCATAGTGAATTGCGCAGGATTTGAGCAGAAAAAAATGCGCGCCATTGCCGCATACAAAAGCCAGTTTCAAGCCAATCCCAAAAATCATTCCATTCCAAACTGGGTGGAATCCATGGGTCGATTTTATGGCAGCCGAATCAATTGCGAATTTGGCGAACCAATCACGTCACCTGAATGCTTGGGCGTGCGTGACATCACGGCGCTTCTGCCGTAATTGATCAACTGAGCTTGCGCACAATTTCAACAAGTGTTTGCGCGACATGGGATCGTTGCGCCGCCGTGAGCTCGCCAAAAATTGGAAGCGCAATAGTTTCCTTGGCCGCGCGCTCCGCATGTGGAAACACGCCCGCGCGGTATCCCAGATTGGCGTAGCACTCTTGCTGATGAAGCGACAGCGGATAATAAATCTCAGTTCCAATTTTGCGCTTGGTCATTTCATCGCGCACTTGATCGCGAATGGCGCCTGGCACGCGCACAATATATTGGTTGTAAATATGGCGACCCTTGTTCAACGCTGGATAACGCAGAGCAAGTCCGCCCGCGTCCACCGCGGTGCGGCTATCAGTGGCGCCAGCGTCCTTGAAGAACGTGTCATACCACGCGGCGTTCTTCTGGCGCGCCGCGCCCCAAGCATCTAAATGACGCAATTTCACGGACAAAACCGCTGCTTGCAGCGCGTCCAAGCGGCTGTTCATTCCAATTTCCTTGTGGAAATACTTGGGCTCCATGCCGTGATTGCGCAGACGCTTCATGCACGCGCCAAGTTCGTCATTGTTGGTTGCAATGATTCCGCCATCGCCAAATCCGCCAAGATTTTTACTTGGAAAGAAACTGTAGGTTCCAATGTCGCCGCGCGAACCCACGCGCACGCCGCGATGATCCTCGGTGCCAATGGCTTGCGCGCAATCCTCTATCACAGACACCTTATGATTCTTGGCGATCTCCAAAACGGAATCCAAGTCCGCGGCTTGTCCAAACAAGTGAACCGGAATAATTGCTTTCACGTTTTTGATGCAACCAAAAGCTTCTTGCAAACTCTTAGGGCAAATGTTGTATGTGGCAGGATCAATGTCCACAAAAACTGGCCGCGCGCCCAAACGCGAAACACTTCCCGCGGTCGCGAAGAATGTGTACGTTGGCATGATCACTGAATCGCCTGGACCCACGCCAATCGCCTGCAAGGCCAACACAATGGCGTCCGATCCATTGGCGCAACCAACGGCGTGCTTGCATGAGCAATACGCCGCGATTTCTTTTTCCAACTGGTCAATCTTTGGTCCACCAATGAAATATTGGCTCTCAATGACTTCATGAACCACGGGCTCAATTTCATCACGAATCGTGGCGTATTGAGCCTTTAAATCAAGAAGCGGAACATTGATGTCTGTGGCTTGGGCTGTAAGCATTGCGCAAGTGTAGTGCGTGAAGGCGCAATCAACAAAGTGTTTGATTCCGAAATGTTCGACAGCAATTTGAAGAGCATTTCAGTGACCGGTGCTGCCAAAGCCACCAGCGCCACGGGCCGTATCTGAAAGTTCGCCCACCTCTTGGCAATCCGCGCGCGCAACCGGCGCAACAACCAACTGCGCAATGCGCATTCCATGAGTCACGGTGAAGGCTGCGCGACCAAGATTAATCAGCGGCACTTGGACTTCACCGCGATAATCCGAATCAATTGTTCCAGGCGAATTTGGAATTCCAATTCCATGATTGGTCGCAAGCCCACTGCGCGGACGAACCTGCCCTTCCCAACCAACGGGCAGCGCCATGGCGAAACCGCATGCGACACGGACAATGTCCCCAGGCTGAATAACAACATCTTTTTCAAGACACGCGCAAAGATCCATGCCCGCGGCGTGCGCGCTTTGATACTTTGGCAATGTCGCGGCGGCGTGAATACGTTTCAGTTGTAGAACTATGTTTGCCACAACGGCAGAGTAGCGTCAAGACATTTTCGGCAAGATCACTTTTTCGTGGTCTTCGTTTTTTTTTCTTGCACGGCAGCTTTCTTCACCGCGCGCTTTGTGGCCTTCACGCCCTTCTTCAAAGCGGCAATGGTTTCCGCAACTTCCTTGGCATGCGCCTCCGGCTTCACCTTGTCCCAGCGGCGAATCACGGTGCAATCTGGCGCGATTAAAAATGTGGTTCGCACCACGCCCATATAAGGCTTTCCGTAGTTGATTTTGCGCTGCCACACGCCCAACTTCATGGCGAAAGGCGCGCGCCCCAATTTGTCAGGCGTGTCCACAATCAATCGAAAGTCCAATGAAAATTTCTCGGCGAACTTTGCGTGACTGTCAGCGCTGTCACTGCTCACGCCAAAAATTTTCGCGTCCAGTTTTTCAAATGTTTTTGAAAGATCTCGGAACTCACAGGCCTCCAAGGTGCAACCCGGGGTGTCATCGCGCGGGTAGAAATAAATCACGCTGTAGTGACCTTTCAGATCACTTGAGCCAAACGATTTGCCCGCTGAATCTTTCAACAGGAATGCCGGAATTTTGGCACCAACTTTTAACAGCGGCATATGAAGAACCTTTCGTGGCAGTCAGAGAAAGAATCAACTATCACGGCGATAGTCAAGTTCTGGTCGACGGGAACCCTTCGCAGCAAGCTCAGGTGTCCGCCAACATCCAATCCAACGCCCCGGTTCAATTTCGTGCAGGCAATACGGCTCACGCTCAGACTCAAGCGGTGGCCGCGCCTCTTTGGGAAGTCCTGGCCACCACGGAATCACGCCACGCTCAGCGCCTGGCAGCTTCCGAAATTCGGCGGGATTTCCAGTGACTTCCTCAACTGTAGTCAATCTGCGCAATCGATGTTGCAAGCCTGGAATGCTGGAGAAAAGTCCGCGCGTGTAGGGATGCATGGGTCGATCAAATAGCTCAAATACCTGCGCATATTCCACAACTCGGCCGCCGTACATCACGCAAACAACATCCGCGTTCTCCGCCACCACGCCCAGATTGTGCGTGATCAACATAATGGCCATGCCACGTGAGCGTTGCAGATCTCGCAACAGTTCCAGAATTTGCGCTTGAATGGTGACGTCAAGCGCGGTAGTTGGTTCGTCCGCCAGCAACACCGTCGGTTGACATACAAGCGCCATGGCGATCATCACGCGTTGGCGCATGCCGCCGGAAAAACGATGGGGATATTCATCAAGCAACTCGCTCTTGCCGCGCTTGAGCGCCATGGCGTCGCTTTTAAATCGCTCCTTGAGGCGGTTGTAAATTCCCACCGTCTCCAGCGAATCAATCGCGCGCTCAATGGCCTCTTCCACGGTGACTTTTTGGTGCAGCAAAATCGCCTCAAGAATTTGATCGCCGATGGTGTACACCGGATTCAAACTTGTCATGGGCTCTTGAAAAATCATGGCCACACGACCGCCGCGCACGCTTAACATTTGCTGCTCTGAAAGCGAGAGCAAGTCGGTGCCCTCCAACAAAATAGTTCCGCGGTCAACGCGTCCAGGTGGCGATGGAACAAGTTGCATGGTGCTGAGCGCCGTCACGCTTTTGCCGCAACCTGATTCACCCACAACCGCCAATGTTTGCTGCGGAAATACACTCATACTGACGCCAGCCACGGCTTGAATGCGCGGCGCGCCAGGGTTGCTTGCGTTATCAAAACTCACGGCCAAGTCCGCCACTTCAAGAACGGGCTTGGTCAACAATTTTCCAGAAGCGCGGGCTTGAACTGATGCGTGAATGTCTGCCATTAGTGGGCCGCCTTGCGAAGTTTGGGATCGATCGCGTCGCGCAACGCTTCGCCAAGCATATTGTAACTCAACACGCTTAGGAAAATGGCGACGCCAGGAAATACCGCCAACCACCAGACGAACGTTCCTGTGCTCGCCGTGGCGCTTGAAAGCAACTTACCCCAACTGGCTTGCCCATCGGGACCAAGTCCCAGGTAGCTCAAAGTTGCTTCAATGCTAATTGCGGCGGCAATAGAAAAACTTGCGTCGACCAACACGGGTGTCACGCCGTTGGGCAACATGTGGCGGAATAAAATGGCGCGCAGTGGCAAGCCCACCGCTTGCGCGGCTTGCACAAATTCTTGCTTGCGAAGTTTCATGAACTCCGCGCGCGTGAAGCGCGCCGCGCCGGTCCACGAAAACATTCCAATGATGGCCATCATCATGTAGGTGTTGCGCGGCAGAACTCCTGCGGCCACGATGAGCAAGAACAACACGGGAACCGCCATGAATATTTCCACTATGCGGAACAGCAATAAGTCAATCCAGCCGCCAAAATAACCCATGATTGCGCCAATGGTCACGCCAATCAACACGGACAGTCCGGTGGAAACTAAGCCAATTGAAATGGACAATCGGCAGGCCCACAACATTTGCGCAAGCACGTCGCCACCAAGCGCGTCAGTGCCCATGATGGTGAATCTTTTTCCAAATGGCGTGCCTTTCCAACTTTCTAGATTGGGTAACTCCTCCACCATTGCGCCCGGCGGCGCGGCCACCATGTCGCTGCGCGTATACAGCGGCGACCATGGAATGGGCGCCCATACGCAGCGGATTTTTCCAGTGGCTTCATTGTCCATGTAACGCTCAAAGTTGATCAAGGTCGCGCCGCCCGCGCTCACGGAAATGCTTCCACTAATTGCGGCAACGGCCAACGCGCTTGCCACGCGCTTCCACAGCGAGTCAACAGATGGAACCCACGCCGCCATACATCCGGCTGCAATTGAAATCACTGCGGCGATTGGCCAACCACCATTGTTGCCACGCGCCATTTCTTTCAGCCACGGCGCGCGCGATGATTCGCTGGCCCATTCAATCAGCGTTGGTGCCAACACCACAATCACGCCCGCTTGAATCGCCGCCACTACGAACATTCCTGATCGTTGCGCGCGCGTGAGTGAACGTGGACCAATCAAAATCCATGGTGCGCCCACAAACACGCCAAGCAATAAAAGCCAATCTGTAGCCGTTAAATTGGCTAAAAGTGGCCACGATCGGCTGGTCACTTCCCCACTTGCGCCAATCTGTTCAATCATCCACGGATGTGAATTTGCGATCAGCGGCGCAAAGACGGCGAAGAACGCGATCAAAGAAATCCACAACAATCCAAAGCGCGCGCCATTGCGTTTGAGCACACGGCTCCATGCGTCGGCCCAAAAGCCTTTGGCGCGTGTTTGCCCAACGCCGCGCATGGCGTCAATGCCGGAAATCATGTTTGGCATTTCTTGATTGATCTCACTCATAGCTCACCCGTGGATCCGCGACCGCGTAGAGAATGTCGGCCAGCAACAACGCGAACACATTCACCGCCGCGATCATGAGCGTGTCGGCCAAAATTAAATCGCGATCATTGTTTGAAATGGCGTCCAAAATAAGGCTGCCCATTCCAGGCACGCTGAAGATGCGCTCCACCACAACGCTGCCGCCCAACATGGCCGGGAAAATTCCAACGAACATGGTGATCAACGGCAATAAACTATTTCGAAACACGTGGCGCACCACCACATCATTGCGCGCCACACCCTTGGCTTTGGCGGTGCGCACATAATCGGCGCTGAGATTGTCCAACATGCTGGCGCGCGTCTGTTTGGAAAGAATGGCGAAAGAGCCGTATGTCAGGCACAAAACAGGAAGCGCAATGTGCCACACCAGGTCAAGAAGCCAGCCGGATTTCCAAATGCCCGCGGCATTGGTAGGCAAAAATGCCATTGTGTCCGCGGTGGTGTCATGCAAACCGCTCACAGGAAATAAACCAAGATATTGATTGTTGGCAAGGAAACCAATCGCAAAGACGCCCGCAAGCACGGTGGGAATGGAATACAGCGAAAGGTATAGAACGCCAGTGAGCGTGTCGAACCAACTTCCGCGGCGCACGCTTGCAATCACACCTGTGGGAACCGCGATCAAATATGAAATTGGAAACGCGATCAAGTTGATCAGCAATGTCACGGGCAACGCTTCAATGATCAAGTCCCACACTGGGCGATTCTTGGAAAACGCCACGCCAAAGTCGGAGGTGTCAAGCGAAACAAGATTTGGAATAATTGGGAATCCGCTTTTGGGATATGGCTGCGCCAAGAACGCGATGGTGGCGCGCTGACGAGTCTCTTCCGCGAGCGCCCAATTCGTATCCATGGTTTTTGCGGCAGCAAATAATTTGGCGCGCGCAAGAGCAAGTTGCTCCACGCGCTGCGGAGTCGCATCTTTTTGCGCGGCGGCTTGCGCCGCATCAAGCACAATTAAAACATCCGCAAAGTCATTGGGCTTGGCGCCACCCTTGCCATCAAGACGCCCAACAAGCGGCGCGCCAACCGCGCGCGCAACATCCGCCAACGCGTCGCGAAACAAACGCACCGAACCAACATAACTACGACGCGCGCCTTCGGCGTCTCGCTGAAGCCCTTTAAACTCGGCAATTTGGCTCTCATCTTTGCTTGGCGTAAACACCACGCTTGGCATGGCTGGCGGTGGAAACACCTGCGGCAACGACGGCGCAGGAATGGGTCGCGGCACACTCACGCGCTCGCCACTGAACATTCGCAAATCACGCGTGCCAAACTTGATCGGCGAAATACTGCTCAACCATTTTCCATATTGCACAATCACTGGCTCGCTTAAACCGTAGCGATCTTCCAAATACGCCTGCTGCTGCGCGATGCCTGTTGTGTTGCCTTGACCACCAGCGGCTTGCATGGACGCGCCAATTCCACCTGGCGCCAATGCCAGCAACATGAACACCATCAATGTAATTCCCAACAGCGTGGGAATCATCAACAGCGATCTGCGAACAAGGTAGGTGACCATGCGTTGACTTTCGCGTCAGTTCTTCACGGGAACCGCGGACACCCTGAAGAATTCCTGCGGCTCAAGCCCGGTCTTATACGTGTTTACATTTCCAAAGTCACGCTTCACAAAACGCAGCCACGGAGCCACGCGAATAAATGTGTAGGCCTGATCCTCCGCAACGCACGCTTCAAACTGCCGCCACACTTGCATGCGTTCGGCCTCGTTCATGGCGCGGCGCCCCTTCTCTATCAACGCGTCGCACTCTGGACTGTTCCACTGCGTAAAATTGTCGCCACCTTCTTTGATGCTTTCACTGTGCCAAATCTGGCGCGGATCGCTCTCTGGCGCGTTGTTGCCCCAACCCATGGTTATGGCGTCAAAGTCGCGCAATTTAAGCAATTCTTGATAACGGCTCCAATCCACTGGACGCGTTGTCATGATAATTCCGGCCTTGCCGAAACTGTCCTTCACAAAACGCGCGATGCGCTCGCTGATCTCGCCGCCCGTTGCATAGGTGTATTCAAAGGTGAACTTGTCGCCCTTTTCATTTTCTAAAATGCCGTCTCCATCGCGATCTTTCCAACCAGCCTCCGCCAAAAGTGCTTTGGCTTTTTCAAAATCAAATGGAAGCGGCGCCACGGATGGATCGCTGCCAGGACTTTCTGGATTCACGGGACCCTTGGACACAATTCCAATTCCATCCCAAATGTCGCGGATCATTTTTTCACGATCAAGCAACATGGTCATGGCGCGACGAACGCGCTTGTCGGCAAATGGCGTCAAGCCCTTGCCAGCGCGCGGTCCACATTGCCACGCAATAAAGCTGTAACCGCAACGCATGTTGGTCCACGTCAACGCGTAATTTGTTTTCTCAAACTCAGGCTCCTCCTTCATGATCTTGTTGAACTGCGGACTTGTTGGCAGCATCATGGAGCCTTCGCCATTGCGATACGCCACCAAGCGGCCAAGATCATCTTTGATGGTGCGGAAACGCATGCTGGCAAGCGGCGCGGGCGCGGCCCAATATTGCTCGTTGCGAACCAGCACAACATCTTGTCCAGGCGTCCATTGATTCTTCAAATCGTCGGCATTTTTAGGCAGTTTCTCTAGGCGAAATTGTCCGGAGCCCATCATCATTCCAGTGGACTGGTTGATTTGCGACGGCTCAAATGTGCCGTAGTAATGCTTGGGCAAAATTGGATCGCCAAACGCCGTGAGAATATTTGTGAACAGCGGCTCCTTGAAAATAAATTCCACTGTGTGGTCATCGATCACCTTCACATCTTTCAAATTGTCTTGCGTGCTGCGCGTGCGCTCGGCCTCGATCAGCGGATTGTTGATGAAGTCAATGTAGGTGTAACGAACATCTTCGCTTGTCACGGGGTGTCCATCGCTGAAGTGCGCCAGTGGATTGATGTGCGCGCGAATCCACAAACCGTCGGGATCAATTTGCCATCCGTCGGCAAGTTGCCCAACCATTTTCAAAGTGCGCGGATCAAATGTTCCAAGACTTTCAAAGACGCGGTCGTTGACGCGCGTTGAATACACGTCGCTGGAAATGTATGGAGTGAGCTTGGCGGGTTGCGCCTCGAACAATTCCGTGAACTCACCACCCATGGCGTAGCCAGGAATTTTTGCGGGATCAGTTGCGGCGGTTGGCGCGTTCCATTGCTCCACTTTCACGCCCGGGCGCGCCCATGCGTTGTCGCTTGGTGCGGCGGAATTGGCCGCGGAGTTGGAATTTGTCGCGGCACTGGAATTGGCTGCGGCGCTAGCAACACCCGCTGGCGCCACGCGAATTTGCTGAATTCGTTTCTCAAGTTCAAGCAACCGATCATCCACGCGTTGCAAGAGCACCCATTGTCGATCGCGCTGCACCATCAACAGCCACATGGAAAGCGCGATGCCAAGAAGAAGAACAAAAAACACGAAATCTTTGAAGCCAAATCCGTTTTTCATAAGGGTTGGCAGCGTATCACCACATCAACAAATTGGGCAGCGACGATTCATCCCGCGGAGGCTGGGTCAAGTCGATCACGCAGCCGATCCGCCGCGAAATTGAGGGTTAACAAAGCGAATGCGATGACCGCGCACGGCGGCACCAACAACCACCAACGCCCTTTCACCAAATTCATTTCCGGCAAACCAGCGGCAACCAAATTTCCAAGACTTGGAAGCGGATCGCGAATTCCAATTCCAAGAAAGCTTAAAAAACTTTCACTTAAAATTGCGCCAGGCACCGCAAGCGCCGCGTACGCCGCAACGGGTCCCGCCAAGTTGGGCAGCAAGTGCCACCAGAAAATTCGACCAGTTCCCGCGCCAGCCGCGCGCGCCGCCTCTACATAAGGTCGTTCGCGCAGCGATAAGACTTGCCCGCGCACCACCCGCGACATGGTCAACCATCCCACTCCGGAAATCGCCACGAGCATGGTGAAAAAATTCAACACTTGACGCGAGGTCGGCGCAAAATCTCCAAAGACGCGCTCGGCGAAACCATCCACCGCAACACCTAGCAATGTGACCAACAACATGGATGGCAACGCGTACAACACATCCACCGAGCGCATGAGGACGCTGTCCAAGCGACCGCCGAACCACGCCGCCGCTGCTCCCCAAAATACGCCAACCGCGGTGGCCACCAAGGCGGCGCACATACCCAGAGACAAACTAATCACGCTGCCGGCGCATAAACGCGCAAACACATCTCGGCCAAGGCGATCTGAGCCAAGCAACATCGCGGGCACATATTGATTTAATTCACGTGCCTTTTGCACGCGCTCCATCGCCGCTTGATCCGCCATCCATATTGGTGGCATTAAACTCAATTGCAAATTGCCGGCGGCCCAACGCGGTGCGGAACTACTTCCACTCAGCGTGACTTCGCCAAAAGCCCATGGTGTTGACAACGCCACCAACGCCAACAATGACATTAACAACCACAAGCCAATTCCCAATCGATTTTTATTTGCGCGCGCGCCGCGTGAAGACGCGGGCATTTGGGCGGGTTCAATCACATCGACGGGGCTTGCGGTCACGCCCTAAGAATACGCTGATTCAATTTCGACATGCGGCATGATGATGTGTTGGCCGAGAAATTTGTATCACATGGCGCCACCGCCACATGAATGACGCGAACTTCATTTCATTCCAAACAGCAACTACGGTTTTGCAGGCACTGGCTTCGAGACGGACTCATTGTCATTTCCACGGGTTCTTCCACCCAAACCACCCATCGCACCACTCATGCCGCTGGGTCGACGTCCAAATTTCGGGTCCTCACCTTTGCGGATGGCCTCGATTATTTCAGCGATGGATTTATCGCGGTCCCGAATATCTTCTTGCAACTTTTTGCGCGCGTCCTTGAGTGATTTATCGAGCGCGACAAATTCAAAACCGCGCGCCTGAATATCCAACTCCACTTGCTTGTGCGCGCTCACCTGAATGTCCTTCATAATCGCTTCCTGCGCCGAAAGATCGCCACTTTTCTGGGCGGCGTTCCAAGCCTCACCCAACTCGCGAATTTGATTTTGCACGCGAATGTCCTCCACTCGAACGCGATACAAATCAGGCTCGCGCTCTTTCAACATGGACAACCCCATCAACTTGCGGGCTTCTCGCGCAAGCCGCTCACGCAACGCTTTGGGATCACTCTGGCGAAGCTTGACCAACTCATCGGCCCATTGCGGGTTCACATCGTGCGCCGTGGCTATCACTCGATCAATTTCTTCCTCGCTTAATTCGCGACGCACGCCTTCACCACCGCGCCAGCCGCCACGATTTGCGCCCTCTTCGCCACGCGTCGACTGCGCTTCTTGCATGCTTGGCAATGAATTATGTTGCCCAGTTTTTTCTTGTTGTAGAGTCGGTTGCGCTTGCGATCCCGTTCGCAAAGTTGTGGCGGCGACCGCGGCAACAATCAGCATTCCCACTGCCACTCCTGACACGAATGTTTTTGAAATCATCGCCCAGCCTGCCCAGTGCCCAGCACGCTTCGCATTTCAAATGCCAAATCATCAAGACCCGCGCCTTGCGCGGAAGCCAGTCCAATGAAACTGTCATCGCCAGAGGAATTTGATGACGCTTCAAGCACCGCCGCCAAGGAGCGATCATCCGACGAAGCGTTCACATGCATGCCCGCAGTTTGCCACGACAAGATCGCACCGCCGGCCAAAATTAAAATAGCAGCGGCGGCCTTCCATTGAAACGATGTGCGCGAACCAATGCGACCCACGACTTGTTGGTTGGGCAAGTGCGAGACACTCGCTTGAAAAATCCGCGCGGATAATCCGCTTGGAATTTCGCTCGCGCTGGAATGCAGCGCGCGAAGTGTTCGGGCAAGTTCAAGATCTTCATGGGTTTCCATTGGTGTTCTCCTGAAGCCTACCCAACGGGGCGGGCGGTTTTTTGTTGCAACACGCATGCAAAAGAAAGAAAGTATCGGACTCGAATTTCATGATGGCTCGTCCCCCATATGCCGTCGCATCAAGTCTCGCAATTTGCGAATAGCACGATGATGCCGCGCTAGAAGCGTGCCCAGTGGCTCCGAAAGCATCACGGCAATTTGTTGAAAACTCATGCCGCCCTGATGACGCAAATCAATAATGGCGCGGTCGGAATCCGGAAGTTGATCCATGGCCTCGCGCAACGCGTGAATTTCCTCTTCATTGGCCTTGTCTTGGACGGCTTTTTGTGGCGCCAAATCCGTCAAAATGTCGCTATCCATGGGCTTTGCGTGCAACTTGCGCCGTCGCATTTCATCCCGCAAACGATTTATGGCTATGCGAAAAATCCAGGCCTGAAAATGTCCTTGCTCGACATAGTCGGCAAGCTTGTGCGCAATGGTGCAAAACACGCTTTGCGTAATTTCCTCCGCAAGTTCTTGATTGCGGGTGTTGGAGCGTAAATACGCGTAAATGCGCGGCGACCAATATTCAACCACAACGCGCCAAGCCTTGGTGTCGCCCTTGGCGGCGCGCGCCAGCAACTCGCGGTCAAATTCTTCTTCTGAATCCTGCACTGCGGCAAGTCTACAACTCAACACTCTTGCGGGTTCTTGTTCATCCGCTATTTGATGATGCAATGCATTGCCGCCACACGGCAACAATCACATTGGCATGCCGTCAAAATCATCGCGCGCATTTTGCGAACGATCATTTGGACGAACCAAACGCGGCGGCGCATCCCATGAATTCGCAGCAGGATTGTCGGAGAAATCTCGGAAGCGAGTCACGCGGCTGTCCCATGTCAAACGAACAACGCCCGTGGGTCCGTTGCGCTGTTTGGCAATGATCAATTCGGCAAGTCCGCGCTTGTCTGGATTGGCTTCGCCCCAATCATCATCGCCTTGATGGTAATACTCCTCGCGGTGCAACATCATGACCACGTCAGCGTCCTGTTCAATGCTGCCCGACTCGCGCAAGTCGCTCATTTGCGGACGGTGACCTGGTCGATCCTCGGACTTGCGGCTGAGCTGGCTCAGACAAATCACAGGCACCTCTAGTTCGCGCGCCATGGCTTTAATACCGCGGCTGATATCGCTGACTTCCACTTGACGATTTTCACTGCGCGTTCCCGCCGACATCAATTGCAAGTAGTCGATGAAAATAGCTTCAATGCCATGTTGCTCGCGCAAGCGACGCGCTTTGCTGCGCATGGACAACATGGTTAGGCCTGGCGTGTCGTCAATCCAAACTTTGCTGGTCTTCATGGCTTCGCAAGCGGCAAGCAGCGCGCGATAATCCTCGTTGCGCAACATGTTGCGGCGCAAGCGCTGTGAATCAATTCCGCTTTTGCTGCACAACAAGCGCTGCACCAATTGCTGCTTGCCCATTTCCAAACTAAACATGGCGACGGCGTGGCCCGCTGCCGCGGCATTCTCCATCATGTTCAACGCGAACGCGGTCTTGCCCATGCTGGGTCGAGCCGCCAACACAATCATTTCGCCCTTCTGCAAACCACTTGTAATCTCGTCAAATTCAGCGAAACCCGTGGGCGTTCCGTTGAATGATTTTCCATCGCTGGTGTCGATCACTTTGATCGCGTGATCAAGCAACTCCTGCAAGCTGGAAAATTGCGCGGACTCTCGTCGTTGCGCGATTGCGAAAATGCGCTGCTCGGCGGCTTCCAAAACTTGTTGCGGAAGATCGGTCGAAGCTTGCGCATCGGCAAGAATTTCTCCTGCCGCGCGGATCAACTCGCGCAGCGTTGCCTTGTCGCGCACCAAACGCGCGTACTCACTGGCGTGCGCGGCGGTGGGAACGCTTTCCGCAAGTTCCACCAAATACGCGGTGCCACCAACATCATCAAGAATGCCGCGGTCAAGTAATTGTTGATTCAGTTGCACCACGTCAAGCGATGCGGTGCGATCCCAAATGCCAACCATGGCTTCAAAGATGGCGCCATGCGCCGGTCGAAAAAAGTCGCCGCTGGTTCGAACCAACTGCACCACATCTCCGACCACTTTGGGATCGATCAAAATAGATCCAAGCAAACTCATCTCCGCTTCAATGGCATGCGGCGGCGCGGCATCAAGAAGACGCTGGGCGTCGCGCATATCCATGCGGGGACGCGCGCGGTCTGACCCGCGATTGTGTGACTGCTTTGGTTCCATTATGAGCCGCCTAAAAGTTGTGGAGTGAGTGACCCGAAAGACTTAAAGCGCGTTCGCAAGTTCTGCGGGCACAACACCTTGTTCACGCATCAAGCGACCTGGCTTGAAGCGCACTGAGCGCTTGGCAGGCACCTTGACAGGGACAAGTGTCTTTGGATTTTGCGCCATGCGCGGCGCGCGTTGACGAACTTCAAACACGCCGAAGTCGCGGAACTCAAGTCGGTTGCCTTGATTCAATTCTTCAATGACCGCGTCCAGAAATGCCTGAACAATTTTTCGAGTCTCGCCACGATCCGCGCCAGTTTTTTGAGCGACTTGTTCAACCAATTCTTTTTTCGTGATCGTGGTCATCTTTGAAGTGTCTCCAAAATTATTTTTCAAGGGGAATATAAAATTTATTTCCAACGCTTCACAGTATGGTCAAGAAGACGGGTCCGCGTCAAGAGCAAATATCATCAACGATTTATGAGCGAGTTGTCCCCGCGTGTTGTCCACGGATGCGATGAATAGCGTTTGTAGTGCTTAAACCCGCACGCAAACCCAAAATGTGCAAAGTTGCATTTATTTTCTTGACAACTCCCATTTCAGGAATTTGCTCCGGTTGATAATCCCCGCCCTTGGCGTAGACATGCGGACGCGCCGCCAACAGTGTTGCGTCCGCGGTGGACTCATCAAACCAAGTGACAAAATCCACGCACTCAAGCGCCTCGACCACTTCAAGTCGTTGCTCTAGCGGAAACACTGGGCGATCTTCGCCTTTCAGTTTGCGAACACTGGCGTCGCCGTTAAGCGCCACCACCAAACAATCGCCAAGAGACTTGGCCTCGCGCAAACTTGCCACATGCCCCGCGTGTAAAACATCAAAGCAACCGTTTGTGAAAATTATTTTCTGTCCAGCCGAACGCCGCGCATCCATCTCCAGCGCAAGGTCCGCGCGATTGCGAATTTTGCCCGCGAGATGTCCCGCCTGCAACAACACTTGTTTGTGAATTTGCGCCAGAGGAATTGGCTTGGCGCCAAAAACTTCCACTTCAAGTCCGGCCGCAACATTAGAAAGTTGCACGGCCTCTAGCCAAGAAAAACCGTTGCATAACGCGCCAGCGAGCGCCGCCAACACCATGTCGCCGGCGCCGGTCACGTCATAAACCTTGCGCGCCAATGTTGGAACATGCACGGGTTGCGCCGCGGGCATGCCCAGAAGCGCGCCGTGGCGATCAAGCGTTAACACAATCGCCTCAAGATCAAGCTGCGCAATCAATTGCTCAGATATCGCGCGCAGAACTGGCTCATCAAAACCAGAATTCGCGCGCAAGCCAGTGGCTTGCTCAGCTTCACTGCGATTTGGCGTGATGGCGGTCGCGCCTTTGTACTTGGCGTAGTCGTTGATGGCGGCGGGATCCACTAGAAGTTTTTTATTCGCCGCGCGGCAACGCTTGATCAACTCGGCGCACAACGCCGGCGTGCACACGCCCTTCGCGTAATCCTCCAAGCACACAATGTCGCAATTGGGCAGCGCATCATCAATGGCCGCCAGCAACCGCGCGGCAATGTCCGCGGAAATTGGCTCGCGACTTTCCATATCAAGGCGAAACATTTTTTGCGGATGACGATGCTGCGCCAATCCAATCAAACTTTTTTTCACGGTGGTTGGCCGCGACGCGTCCTGCACCAAATGCTTGGAGTCGCAACCGCCAGCCTTCAACAATTCACGCAGCGACTTTGCCTCCGCGTCCGCGCCTGTCACGCCAACGCATTGCACCGTTGCGCCCAAAGCCGCCGCGCACAACGCAACATTGCTGGCGCCGCCGGCGGTTTCCTCCAGGTCTTGCGCGCCGCGGCTTAACAACACAGGCACTGGCGCGTCGGGGCTCAATCGCTCAGCGGCTCCAAAGAGCGCTTGATCAAGCATGAAATCACCAATCACCAGAACGCGGAATGATTTCCACGCAGCCATTTTCACGACCAAACCTTCGGTTGAGAAACTCATGACACGCAGTCTAGCGATGACAGCGGCTTTGCCCCACGCGCACCGCGCGCGCCAATTGCTCTTGCACCAGGCTTTCACCCTGCAAAAATTCAATCGCTAAACGCGGACGCACCAAGGGCAACTCGCTCTTCACACCCAACGGCGCAATCTTCATCCAATCTTTTGGCGTGACAATCACGGCCTCCGCGCCGGCTTCTTGCGCCCGCAGCAGCAAGCGCGCCACTTTCGGAGCGTCCCAACGCGCGTGATCCATTAAACGCGGAACATCCACCACGGCGGCGGCGACCGATTCTGTTTGCTGAACAATGGCGCGCGGATTTCCCGTGCCCGCCCACACTGCAACGCGCTTGCGCCGCAACCATGCAACTTCATGCACCGCGCCCGCTTCAATTCCTTCAAGACCAGTCCACGCATGGCGGCACCACGCCAGCGGCGCTTGTCCATGCAGCTTCAAAATCTGATCCGCCAACTCATCATCCACTTTCAAAGCGCGCGTCACAATGACTCCGCTTGCGCGACGCAGCGAGGACGCGGGTTCACGCAGCCAGCCAAGCGGAAGAAGTCCGTCATCCAGCGCGGGTCGCGTGGCGTCGATCAACACCAAATCACAATCACGCCGCAATTGCCGATGTTGAAATCCATCATCAAGGACAACCACATTGCACGATGGATTTTTCACGCGCGTCGCCGCAATGCGCCGCGCGCGATCGGCGCCAACCGCGACAACAACGCCGGACAAGGCCGCGCGATGTTCCAACACTTCGTCGGCTTTTTCACCGCCTTTATGCCCGCGCAACGCAATCATGGGCGCGTGCCCACCAGCCTGCAGCGCCCGCACAATCCACTGCGTCACTGGAGTTTTTCCAGTTCCACCCGCGGTGATATTTCCAACGCTGATCACGGGCAATCCGCAATCCATTGGAAGCCGCCGCTCCAAGCGATTGCCGCGCGCGCGAATCGCCGCGCCGTACCCAACGCTTGCGGCGGCCGCGAAAGGTTCCATCCAAGTTGGCAGCGGTCCACTCATTGACATTCTTTCTCAATTTGTAAAATAAATTCTTTCACTCGGCGCCATGGAAGTCCGGCCACCGTGTCTAGATCACCATCACAATGTAGTCGCCATCCATCCGCCATTCGCTCGCCAATGTCATAACCACCAGCGCGCCCTTGCCACAAATCACTCTCAATATAGTTGTGCAATATTTCCTGACCAACCGCTTCGATGGTCACATGAGCTTGATCGAAAAATGTCCACTGCCGATGCTCCCACACAATGCACACGCCGGTCACCACGCGATGCGCACCGCGAAACGCCAACTCCATCATGGATGCGGCCTCTAAACGACTACGCGGCTTGCCAACTGCGTGTCCGTCCATTTCACAAATCGTGTCGGCGGCCAAAATGAATTTGCCTGCGCAGCGCGGCGCGAATGTTTCCACAACAGATTGCGCCTTCAATTGCGCAATTCGCATTGCGTTCTGCTCAACCACGCCCTCGGGCGCTTCGGCGGCATCATCAAAAAGAGCCTCAATTGCCTCAAATTCAACGCCCTCACGACGCAGAATCCGCATTCGGTTCGCCGAACGGCTTGCCAACACCAAAGATCTCATGAATATGCATCCCAAATCATGGTTTCAACGGATGGTAGTCACACCCTTACTCATTCCCTTCTTGAGTTGATGATAAATGTCTGAAATACCTCCCGTCGAAATTCCTCAATCACATTTTAAAGGACCCTCTGTATATAGTTGCAATCTCACCGCCGAGCGAACATTGACCGACCCAATTCCAAAACCAAATATTCCAGATCCGGCTGAGCAATCTGGCGCGCCGAGTGGAACGTTCGCCTCCAGTGGAACTTCATCTCCCGGAGACAGCGCCGCTGGCAGGTCAAGTGGCGATACGATTGTTGGACGTGTTGTTGTCGAACGCGGTTTGGCCACAAACGATGAAGTGGAAAAGTGCCGCGAACTTCTCAAGCGACTTCCGCCAGGCAGCCGCCTAAGCGACATCCTGATTCAAAAAGAAGTCATCACTCGCCGCCAATTCGCGCGCGTGCAACGCGAGTTGGAAAGCACACGGCCACAGAAAGCAATTCCGGGCTATCAACGAATGCAGAAATTGGGTGCGGGTGCAATGGCCGAGGTTTTTCTGGCCAAACAACTTTCACTCGATCGCCTGGTTGCCATCAAAATTCTTCCGTTGAAATTTTCCAGCGATCCCAAATTTATTGAGCGCTTCTATAAGGAAGGACGCGCGGCTGCAAAACTGAACGACCAGCACATCGTTGGCGCGCTGGATGTTGGCCAAGCTGGCGATCAACATTATTTTGTCATGGAGTATGTCGACGGCGAAACCGTGCACGACCGCATTTTGCGCAAGCGACGTATTGGTGAGAAGGAGTCCGTTGAAATTGTCATGCAAGTCGCCAAGGCGCTCAAGCATGCGCATCAAATGGGTTTCATTCATCGCGACATCAAACCCAAGAACATCATGATCAACAAGGCGGAGGTTGTGAAGCTTGCGGATCTTGGTCTTGCCCGCGCGCTGAGCGATCGCGAAGCAGCTGAAGCCGAGGCCGGAAAAGCTTTTGGAACACCGTATTACATCAGTCCCGAGCAGGCCAAAGGCAAAACCGATATTGGTCCAACTGCGGACATTTACGGCCTTGGCGCGACTTTTTATCACATGATCACGGGCAAGGTTCCGTTTGAAGGCAAGACCGCCGCGGATGTCATGCAAAAGCAAATTCGCGAACCACTTATTCCGCCGGATCATGTTGTGTCTGAAATTTCATCAGGCGTGGCGTTGATTATTGAAATGATGATGGCGAAGGATCCGCGTGATCGCTACCAAAGCGCCGCGCAACTTTTGGAGGATCTTGAATCCGCGCACGATGGACACGATCCAATTCATGCACGCCCTTCGCACACGCTGGTTTCGTCGCTCGCAAAAACTTCCTCCGACAGCGCGGATGCGCCATCGGAAGTTCGTCGATTCGAAGGTTCACCAAGCGCAATCCCCTGGAAATTCATTTTGATTGGCGGATTACTCTTGGCCAGCTTGTTGGCGAATCTGTTTTTCTATATGCGCCATGGCCCGCCGCATTAAAGCGGCGACGCCACCGGCCATTTCAATCAAGAACTTATTTCAGCGAGCAACTCCACCTCAACACTGGCGCCAAGTGGCAATGCGATATTTCCAACCGCCGCACGCGCGTGGCGGCCGGCTTCGCCAAAAATTTGCTGCAGCAATTCACTGGCACCATTGGCCACCTTTGGCTGCTCTGTAAAGCCAGCATCACTGCACACAAACACTCCAACACGAATAATTTTATGGATTCGATCCAAGCCACCCGCCGCATCGGCCAACACCGCGAGACCATTCAGCACGCACTGCCGCGCCGCCGCGGCTGCCGCCTCTATTGATGTCTTGCTTGGAACAGAACCGGTGGCGATTAATTTCCCATCTTGAAATGGAAGCTGCCCACTGACATAAATGAGATTGCCCGTGCGCACAAATGGCACATAGGCCGCCACTGGCTTGGGGGCGGGCGGAAGAGTAAGTCCAAGAACCTTCAGACGATCGGTAGGTGATTCATTCATTTTGGCATATTGGCGGAACCGAGGGTGTTTCGTCAACGAACGGAACCTTGTCAAGATCTTTATTTTTTCTTGACCAATTGGAATCATTTGGTAGTTTGTTCACTGATTGCTTCGTGCATATACCCGCCATCGGAAATTTCCGACAGCAAATTGCACTCATTTGGTTGGGAAACCAACCGTTCATCGGCTCGAAGCAGTCGACATCCTGAGTGGAAAGGCAATGAAGTGCTTTGATGAACGCCACTGAGTCGCGTTTATCTAAGCGAACATCGGCGCTCCTGAATTCAGGAATCGCTTGTTTTCAAGGCTCATTGCCCCCTTCCTACATAGATCGTTTTTATTTTCAAGCCAATTCAAATGGTTTTGAAATGGCACTTGTTTGAGATTTTCAATGAAAGGTTGCCAACGTAGGCCGCCCTTCAAGTTTTCAGCCCACTGGCTCATTGCATTTGGATTTGGACACACCCCCTTTGGAGATTCACCCCATGCGTAAAAATCGCGGTTTCACCCTTATCGAACTCTTGGTCGTTATCTCAATCATTGCGCTTCTGATTGGTCTTCTGTTGCCCGCCCTTTCAAAGGCTCAGCAAAATGCCAAGGAAACCAAGGATATGGCGCAAATTAAGCAGGTCCATTCTGGAATGCTCATCTTTGCGAACTCCGACAAGAAGGGTTCTTTGCCTATTCCAGGAATTGTGGATCGCAAAGGTACAACCCAAGGCGTGGGTGAAGAAGCCACGCAGGCGAACAATACTCGCTGCCTCTATTCGCTCATGATCGCCAAGGAATTCTTCAACCCCGATCTCGTGGCTGGTCCAACCGAAACCAATCCAGTTGTTGTGGAAATGGGCAAGTCTGGAACTCCAGCCTACGACATGACCAAATATCAACCTGCGAAGGACCAATATTGGGATTATGCCTTTGGCGACAAAGTCAGCATCACGCAGAATCAAATGAACACGACTACGTCCATGGCAAAAACAGATTTTGCGCTTGGTTCGACACCCGTTCCACAGTATTGCAACACCTCCTATGTCCACAATGCGTTGTGGGGAATTCGCCGCGACACACAGTGGAAGAACACCGCCGATTCAACCAAGCCTTTAATGGGAACACGCGGACTTGATCCGGTGATTCAAAATAAGAAGGACGACAAGGCCGCGGACAACTATGCCCACAACTATGCAACGCAATTGATCGGGCCAAAGCAGGAATGGAACGGAAACATTTGTTTCGCCGACAATCATATGGAGCGAGTTCTAAGCTTCTACCCAGAAGGCGTGACCTATGAGTGCGGCGGCAATAATCCAACGCGCGACAATATTTTCGACGCAGATTTTCCAAGTTCAGCCACGGCAAAAACATCAACCAAGTGCAACAAGTATGGCGGTCAAAATGGAACAACCATTATGCCTTACTCGGCTGGTGACACCTGGATTGGAATGTTCTCCGCCAAAATTGACGGCGACGCAGCTCTCATTGGCTTGCCTCTGTTTGATCCAATGGATAAGTGATTTTCAATGCGTACACACACACCATCATTTCAAAACTTTTCAAACCCCCTATTCGAGAAACCCACTATGAAAAATAAAAATGGATTCACCCTGATTGAATTACTCGTTGTTATGGCGATTATCGCGCTGTTGCTGGGACTCCTGTTGCCCGCGCTTGCCAAGGCTCGTAACACGGCCCGACAAGTCAAGGATGCGACTCAAATTAAACAGGTCCACACTGCGTGGTTCACCAAAGGAACAGACAGTCCGCGAGGCGTCTTTCCACTTCCTGGTGAAATCAACCGCCTTGGTTCGCTTCCAGGACGCGGCGACGAAGATGAATTGAAGAACAGCCACGCCAATTTGTTCGCGGCGTGCATTGCTCAACAATTTATTGGGCCTGCAATTTTGATTAGCCCCTCAGAGTCTTCCAGCAATATCGCGGTGTGTTCCAACTATGACTACACCAAGTACAAGCCTGCTCAGGATATTTACTGGGACGGCGACATGGCTAATGCAACTTCTGGAAACTCGGGCGTGACAGGCACACGTAATTTCAACACCGACCTGACTAAAATTTCCGCCACAAGTTACGCCACTATGCCATTGACTCCTCGATCAACCACATCGAAAGTTTCAAACCGTCGCGATACGCAATGGAAAGTTGGAGCGACTGGTGGAAGTAAATTTCCGATCACTGGAAATCGCGGCGTAAAGGATGGGTTGATGACAGGCGCGGAGTCAGATCCTTTGTCCTACACCAACTCAAACACCCTGAAGATTCACGGCGCCGTGAATCAATGGGAAGGCTGGGTGTGCTTCAATGACGGTCACGCCACTTTTGCCAACGGATTTTGGCCAGAAGGAATGAACTGCGTTGTCAACGGCGATCCTGAAAAATCCTGCGCGCCTGGAACCACCAAAATGGGCCTGGACAATATCTTCAAAAGCAATGATACGGAAGGCAACACTGACGCCTATCTGTGCGTTGTGAAGCAAATTGAAGGAACGGCCACAACCGGATTCAAAGTGAAAGATGAGGCTTTGAACTGGGACTAAATTTAGAACTCTATTTCCAAGTTCATCCATGAACATGACCAGAAGACCGATCACACGATCGGTCTTCTGCTTTTTTAAGAATTCATTGACAATTTTCAAGATCACTATTTTCTAAAGCCCAAGTAGAGAATGGACTAGAATCAAATTGTGATTCCATTTTTACTACTCATGCTTGGGCTTGCGCAAACTTCGCCGGCGCCGACAGCCATTTCAGCTGCTCGAAAGGCTGACGTGGTTTGTATTTTGCCAATTCAAGGGGAAATGGACGCGCTGACGGTTTCTGGTCTTGCGGATCGTTTAGCCAAGGCCAAGGCCGCGGGCGCGGACGCAATTGTGTTGCAACTTGATACGCCCGGCGGCGACTTGTTGGCCACGCTTGAGTTGTGTCGTCAAATTAAATCTGAATATCCCGCCAATACCGTAGCGTGGGTGCGACCGCGGGCGTACAGCGCGGGCGTCATCACCGCTTTGGCATGCCGTGAAATTATTGTTGCGCCCCAGGCCGTGTTGGGCGACGCGGCGCCAATTTCCGCAATGCCTGTGGCTGGTCTCATCACGCTGCCCGCGGCCGAGCGCGCCAAGTTGGAGGCTCCGTTGCTTTCAGAAGTCACTGACAGCGCGCGCCGCTCTGGTCATGATGAGCGACTCGCGCGCGCATTTGTGGCGGTGGGCGATGAACTGTGGTTGGTGGAGGACACCGCTCGCGGTGAACGTTATGTCGTTGATGTGAATGAATATAAAATTGTGTTTGGAGAAGAACCCACTCGAATTCGGGGTTCAGCGGCACCTCCGATAGAAAATACTGAAACACCGGCAGAGGTCGATGCCACATCGACAAAAGAAGATGAACCGCAAGATTCCGCCGCGCCAACGCCGCCACTTTTGCCCTTTCGAACAGATGCGCTACGCCAACCGGAAACAACGGGATTGGGGTCGGCATCTCAGCGAGATCAATCCATACTTCCAAGTCGCGCGCCGTTGACAGCAGCCGATCGCCCACGCTTGAAAGTAATTTCGCAAATCGACGCCGCCAATGAATTGCTCACGCTGCAAGCCAACGAAGCCGTGGCATTTGGTTTGGCATGCGCCACAATTGCCAATGAAAGCGAGCTGCAAAATTTCTTCGGGGCAAAACAAGTTTTTACCATCGCCGCCCCTTGGAGCGAGCAACTCGCGCGAGTGCTGACCAGTTGGTGGATGCGTACGCTGCTTGTCGCAATTCTTGTCATCTGCTTCTTTGGCGAAATGTCCGCGCCGGGCCTTGGAATGTTCGGCTTGACTGGCGTGGCCTGTGTGGCGTTGTTGGCCGGCGGATCATTTCTTGCGGGCTTGTCGCAGTGGTGGCCAGCAATTTGCATACTTGCGGGACTCGTCTTGATCGCCGCGGAAATTTTATTCTTGCAAGGAACTTTTATCAGCGGCGCGCTGGGTGTATTGGCGTTCACCGGCGGCGTGATTGGTCTGTTTGTGGTGTCCGATCCGACGCCTGAATCTGGGACAAAACAAGCGTTTTTGGGAATGGCTTCACTTGTGACCGCCGTAGGAACGGCGGGAATAGTGGCGTGGTTGCTGGGACCAAGATTGCAACTGATGCGACCGTGGCAGGCCGCGGTTTTGCATGCGACGATAGGCGAGACATCAAATGTATCAAGCTTCGGGTCCGCGCCTCCACTCGTTGGCCTGCTTGCACGCGCGGCGACAGACCTGCGACCTGTCGGCAAAATTGAAATCGACGGCGTTCGCTTTGACGCGCGCAGTGAGGGCGCGTGGATTTCTTCTGGAACCAACGTACGTATCCTTCGCTCAGAAGGAAACGAACTCATTGTGGAGCTCATCACATGAATTTTATTTTTCTATTGGCGCAACAAGCGGCCGCCTTGCCTGCCTCGGATGACTCGTGGCTCATTGCGGGGTTCGCACTTTTTGGCGTAGCCCTAGTGCTCTTCGCGCTTGAGTTTGTGGTTCCAAGCGGCGGACTGATTGCAACGCTGTGCGTGCTTGTTGTTGCCGCGGGCGTCTTTTGTTTCTTCATGCATTCAGCAACTTGGGGGCTGGCTTCACTCACCGCAACGCTTGCGGGCGCACCAATTGCAATCGGATATGGCTTAAAAATATGGTCAAACTCACCGCTAGCGCGTCGCGTGGTTTTGTCGCAAGCCATTGAAGATCAACCAAGCGCGCGCAATGTCAAATCGCCAAGCGTGGCCATCGGAACTCTTGCCGTTGCGGAAACAACGCTGCGTCCCATTGGTTGGATTCGCATAGCGAATGATCGCCATGAAGCGTTGGCCGAGGAAGGGTTCATTGCGGCGGGACAGCAAGTGCAAGTCACTGGCTTTGACGATTCCACGCTGCGTGTGCGTGCCACGCCTTGCTAAGATTGTTTCATGAACACAACATTGATACTCGCGGCGGACACCTTGTCTTTATTAGTCATGGTCGGTCTTGGAATTCTTGCGCTGCTGGGGTTGATCATCTTGGTCATCATTAGTCAATATTTACAACTGTGGCTGCAAGCATTCTTGTCGGGCGCGCGCGTCAGTCTGCTTGACTTGATCATGATGCGTCTGCGAAAAGTTCCGCCAAGCGCCATTGTGCTCAACAGAATCATGGCCAAGAAAGCTGGCATTGATGTACCAACAAATATGCTTGAGGCGCATTACATGGCGGGCGGTCGTGTGGACCGCGTCATTCGTGCCATGATTGCTTCTGGTAAAGCCAAAATTGATCTTGGCTGGGACCGCGCGACCGCAATTGATCTTGCGGGTCGCGATATTTTGGAGGCTGTGAAAACCAGCGTGGATCCCAAAGTGATTGATTGTCCGAGTCAAATCAGCGGAAAACTAACCGTTGACGCCGTGGCGCAAGATGGAATTCAGCTGCGCTGCAAGGCGCGCGTGACGGTGCGAACAAATCTTGCGCGCTTGGTCGGCGGCGCAACGGAGGAGACAATCGTGGCTCGCGTTGGCGAAGGAATCATCGCAACGATTGGCGCTTCACAAAGCCACAAGACCGTGCTTGAACAACCTGATCGAATTTCCAAAACAGTTTTAGCCAAAGGCCTTGACTCCGGCACCGCGTTTGAAATTTTGTCCATTGATATCGCCGAGATTGACGTGGGCGCGAACATTGGCGCCAATTTGCAAACCGCGCAAGCTGAAGCTGATAGCAAGCGATTCCAAGCCGAGGCTGAGCAACGGCGCGCGCTTGCGGTTGCGCAAGAGGCTGAACATTTGGCGGAGGCGCAAAAGAATCGAGCGCTTGTTGTGCTGGCGGAGGCGGAAATTCCAAAGGCTATTTCAGAGGCGCTTCGTTCCGGAAATTTAGGCGTGATGGATTTGTACAAAATGAAAAACGTGCAAGCCGACACGGAAATGCGCTCTTCCATTGGCAAATCTGGGGGTTGAATAATTTCATCTGATGCCCGTCCTCTTTACGGTCATCCCTGTCTATGACGAACCACACACGCTCGCGCAGTGCGTTGCCAATGTCATGGCGGTGCAATTACCGCCGCAATGGTCACTGAAAGTCATTGTTGTGGACGACGCCAGTGGCATAGCGACCGCGGCCGTGGCCAGTGAACTAGCCAAGTTGTACGAAGCCACGAATGACCAATTTCAGTTGCTCACGCACTCAGTCAATCTTGGAAAAGGCGCTGCACTTCGTACTGGATTTGCCAAGGCGCTACAACAAGCCAGTGACACCGACGCCGTCATTACACAAGATGGCGATTTGGAATACGACCCGAATGATTACCCGGCGCTCCTGAATGCGTTGGGAAATGAGCCACTCACTGCCGTGTTTGGAAATCGTTGGGCGCACACGCGCGGTGGTGGCGCTTGGCAAATTTTTCATACGGCTGTCAATCGCTTTCTAACATTCCTGAGTAATCAAATCACTGGATTTGATATCGGCGACATGGAAACTGGATACAAACTTTTCCGCGCACCACTGCTGCAAAAAATTCTTCCCCTGCTTACGGAGGATCGCTTTGGTATTGAACCCCAAATGACGGCGGCATTGGCGCGCGCGGGCGCCCTTCTACGCGAAGTGCCAATTCATTACACGCCTAGAAATCGTGGTGACGGAAAAAAAATCGGACCTCTTGATGGTCTTCGAGCCCTCTGGGTCATTGCACGCGAGCGGGTCCAACCAAATTCGATTTCAACAACTGCGCAAATTCAGGTAAAAAATAAGCAAATAAGCACAACTACCGACCTATCGCAATTTCAAGAACAACTCCCACACTCGCAACAAGGCGGGAATTCATTGCCTCCGTTCGCAAGCAACACTGACAAGAACATATTGAAAAAAATTATTCTGCAAGTCACGGGCTTCGTGTTGGGCATAGCGCTTATCGCATGGTGCGTTTGGGGCGCCACGAAGGATCCCGCAGGCTGGCAAAATTTACGCCAGGCGACAAGCATTTCTCTCATTGGACTTTTGATGTGCTCACTGGGAAGCATCATTGTCAGTGGACTGACATTTTGGATCGCCGCGAAACCGGTGCAAACACTCCGCGTACAAGATCAGCAATGGATCAACGCTTTAGCAAGCATGCTGAATTACGCGCCCGTGCGAATTGGAATGTTCGTGCGCGCCGCGTACGCCATCAAGGTGGATCACTTTCGCGCAGTGGAACTTGTGGCCTGGTTCACCTCACTGGCATTCACATTTGTTGTGGCGTTGGCGGCTATTACCACGGCTACTGTGGCATGGATTCAATTTGGGGCGTGGACATTTTTCCCAACATTAATCATCGTCGCCATGCTTGGTGGATTCAGCGCGCGTTGGGGCGCAACACGCAGCATGGTGCAAAAACGCGCCAAAGGTCTTGAACGACTCATCACCAATCCAACTGCGTTGTGGGGGTCCATTGCACTTCACATTTTGGATTTATTTTTTGCAACTGGCCGCGTGGCGCTTGCCATACAAATCCTTGGATTACCGCTGAATTTGGCTCAAGCGTTCCTTGTGTCTATGGCGTCTTTCGCAGCGTCGTTGAACCCGCTTGGACGACTTGGTTTCCGCGAAGCCGCGGTGGCTTTCACAGCGGGTGCGCTTTCCATTGGCGGACTCGCGGGCATGGAAAATAAATTTCAAACACTCGCTGTCATTGAGAGCGCGGGCGAGGCGTTGGTGGCTATTCCTGTTGGCATGCTGGCGCTCTATCCAATTTGGAAACGTTTTAAAATTTCTAAACAAGCGCGCGCGCAAGCAATCGCAACGAATCTGAATGGCTAAGCCATTTCACACGCAAGCGTTCTCCCGCGGTGGCTAACCACACTGCGCGCCCGCTTGTCCGATCGACTCGCCCCACCGCCACTTGCAAATCTAAAAGTGAAACATGTTGTGCGCCACGACCCGCGGCGTGAAATCGAGCCAGCCACAAAGCCGTGAGCAGATTCACCATGATCAATCCAAGTCCTTGGTCAATAGGCAATCCATATAAACCAGAACCCCACGCACGGCCGCCAAGAATGGTGGCGCGGATCCAGCGCTGTAATAGATCGTCCATCGCTTCAGCATCATGGCTTTGAGAGTCCGTCAAAGTATTTTTCGCGGCTTCTATAGACAGCGATGTGCTATCGCCAATCGATGTCGTTGATGTATCAAAAACGCCGAAAGTGCTTTCGAAACTTGCAAAATCAACAGAGCGAAAACCCGCTGTTTTGGGGGAAATTCCCTTGCCAACGGCCCACTTGCGACTGCGTGCCCACTGACCAAGTACCGACGCCACTTTCCCACGCTTGAGCAAGTCACCAATCTTGGGGTCTTCGATGCGCGTGAAGACGGCCTGGCGCAATAATTTCCACGCGCGCGGACTTGGCTCTGGCCAATCTAACAATGGCAACTCTTGTTCAACCGCATCGGACAACGTGCTTGCAAGTTGCCGCAATTTTTCGCCGCGCACATTGCCCAAGTTCGCTTGCAGAAGCGAAGTGATCAACCACGCTAAACCTTGATAGCGCACGGCTGGCGAAATGTTTTTTTTGCGCAACCACCCATCCAATGCAGTTTCAATAGTTGCCACTTCGCTTTCACTGGCAATCAGTTTGCCTTGCAACTGCACAGGCATGGGCGCCGATGCGGGAAGCAACTCACTCATGCGACGCACATCGCCGCGGTGCGACTCCAAATCCGCACCCTTTGAAGCAACAACACTACCGCATGCGAAACTGATTCCCACATGCGTGTCGCGCACATTGGGCGAAAGCATGAACGGAAAAAACTGACAAGCGAGAGGCTTGGCCTCTAGTCCAAACTCGGCATGCACCTTGCATAAACCGTTGTCCCCCAAAAATACGCAAGCGCCATCGTCTGTTTGTTTCAACCATGAATGACCACGAAACTGCACCACATATTCTTGGCCAAGTCGCTCTTTCCAGCCTTGTTCATGCAATTTTTGCAAATCCGTGTCGGTCAATTGCACCGTGAAATCGCGGCAACACGAGCCACATCCATGACAAGAATATTTTTGACCCTGCAACTTGGGAATATAAATTGGAAGTCTCATCGCACTTGCGCTCCAACAAACGCGCGCAATTCGTCCGCCAGCAATCGGGTGGCGTGTCCACGATGACTCACTTTATTTTTTTCTTCGCTCGACAACTGCGCGCTTGTGACATTCATTGCGCCCACAAGAAAATACGCGTCGTATCCAAATCCACCTACGCCTTTGGGTGACTCTGCGATTGATCCTTCGCATACGCCGCGTGTCTGCGCGATCACTTGCCCCGCCGCATCCGCCAAACACATGTAGCACACAAAGCGCGCGGCGCGATCCCCCTCTTTTACCTTTCGCATGACCGTCATTAATTTTTCATTATTGCGCGCGTCGCGCTGCTCACGTGTTCCATGCTCGCCAGCCCAAATCGCACTGTCTACTCCCGGCTCTCCACCAAGCGCGTCCACTTGCAAACCAGAATCATCTGCAAGCACCATGCGATGTGTTAAAGCCGCATACGCCACCGCTTTGATGCGCGCGTTCTCTTGGAATGTTCGCGCCGTCTCCGCAGGTTCCACGAATGGCCCGCCAACATCAGACAGTGATAGAAATCGCACCCATTCCCCTAAGCCTTCTTGAGCAAAAATTGCTGAAATTTCCTGCACTTTGTGCGGATTTCCACTGGCCACCACAATGTCAATTAGCGCGCGCTTCACGTTTGCAACACGCCAGTGCGCAACTCGCCAGTCACGGGCACATTGGCCGCCAACGCCAAAGCGAATGCAAGTTCTTGTCTTGTGTCCTGCGGTTGAATAATGCGATCCACCCAACCGCGACTGGCCGCGTAACGAATGTCTTGCTGCTGTGAATAACTATCGGTGATGGCTTTTAATAATTGCTCACGCATGGCTGCGTCGATCTTTTCGCCTTTACGCTCGCGCGCCGCCAAATCAATTTGCAACAACGTGCTTGCGGCTTGACCAGCGCCCATGACGCTGCAGCGCGAACTTGGCCACGCCAATGTCAAGAATGGATCAAACGCGCGGCCGCACATGGCGTAATTCCCGGCTCCAAAAGATCCACCAACCAAAAGTGAAATCTTGGGCACAATGCAATTAGCCATGGCATTCACCATCTTGGCGCCAGAGCGAATGATGCCGCTCTGCTCGCTGTCGCGACCCACCATGAAACCCGTGGTGTCATTCACAAAAATAATTGGAACGCGCCGCTGGTTGCACTCCAAAATAAATCGCGCGGCCTTGTCGGCGCTGTCGTCATAAATCACCGCGGGCATATTCACTGACTTGCTTGGCCCAGCCTTGCCTCCAGGCAAAACACGCTCAGTCATTTTGCGCTGATTCGCCACAATTCCGCAGGGAAACCCGCCAATATTGGCGTATCCACACATCAGGCTGCGCCCAAATTCAGCGCGGTATTCATCAAATGAGCCGCCGTCCACAAAGCACTCAAGCAACTCTTTCATGTCATAACTTTTCGCTAAGTCGCCACGAAAAATGTCGTACACCGCTGAGCCTGGGCGCGTGGGTTCCACAACCGAATTCGGAGCAACCGCCAACGCTTTCGCCACTTGATGCTTCGCCATCAAACTTCGCATGCGTTGCAAACACGCCTCATCATTGGGCTCACGAAAATCAATCGTGCCGGAAATTTCCGCGTGCATCTTTGCACCGCCAAGTTCCTCGCTACTTACTTCTTGACCAATCGCGGCCTTGACCAATGCCGGCCCCGCCAAATACAAGCCACTGCCTTCGGTCATCAACAACACATCGCACAGCACCGGCAAATAGCCGCCGCCCGCCACGCAGTTGCCCATGATGGCGCTGAGTTGTGGAATACCTTTGCCGCTAAACACGGCGTTGTTGCGGAAAATTCGTCCAAAGTCATCCGTGTCTGGAAAGACATCCTCTTGCAGCGGAAGAAACACGCCGGCGCTGTCCACCAAATATAAAAGCGGCAAGGCAACGCGCTCCGCAACCATTTGCGCGCGAATTATTTTCTTGCATGTCATTGGAAAGAACGCGCCCGCCTTCACGGTTGCGTCATTGGCGATCACCATGCAGGGTCGCCCCTGCACCATGCCAAGCACGGTCACCACGCCAGCCGCCGGCGCGCCGCCATATTCCTTGTACATCCCCCACGCGCTCAACAACCCCAATTCCATCTGCGGCGCACCCGCATCAAACAATAATTCCAAACGCTCGCGCGCCGTCAATCGTTTATTTTTATGTTGGCGCTCCACGCCCGAAGGCCCGCCGCCTTGTTCCGCCCTCGCCGCATCGGCCAGATAAACATTCACTACTTCCTTCAAAGACGGGTTCTCTACTTTATGGACTGTGCCTGACATGCCCGCAGAATAGGCGAAGATGGGGTTTTTTCGCTTTTCCACCACATCCCCCAATTTGAAATGACGGAAATCCTGCATTTACCAAGCTCAACCACTTGCCGTGGTAATCCACTTTCCACTACACTGCCCGACTACAAATTCGTAGCAACACCTCGAAGACATCGGTCTTCAAAACAGTATTAGGAAACAGAATGATCTCGATTGCAGCAAAAAAGAAAGTCATCACAGATAATCGTCGACACGCCAAAGATTCTGGAAGTCCAGAAGTGCAAGTGGCCATGTTGACCGAGCGGATCGTGTCCCTTCAGGACCACTTCCGCGCCAACAAAAAGGATCACAGCTCCCGACGGGGTTTGGTTCTTATGGTTGGGCAGCGCAACAGCCTGCTCAAATATCTCGCGGGTATTGACCGCGAGCGTTACAACGCGTTGATTCATAAATTAGGTCTGCGAAAATAATTGCAGATTTCCCGTTCGTATCGGTCGGTGGCAGTGGGCAACCTTCGGTTTTTCCGTGGCTTGCCTTCTGCCTCTTAATTGACTGAACGGGTTCACTTCTTTCACCCATTTTATTTTAGGAGACAGTCATGTCAAAACACGTTCCAGCATCAGTTGAGTGCCAAATTGGTGGCCGCACATTTAAGTTAGAGACTGGCAAAATCGCCAAGCTCGCATCCGGCGCCGTTGTTGCCACCTACGGCGACACAGTTGTTCTTGCCACCGCGGTTCGCGCCGCGCCTCGTTTAGGAATTGATTTCTTTCCGTTGACCTGCGATTACCGTGAGAAATATTCAGCGGTAGGCCGATTTCCAGGCGGTTTCCGCAAGAAAGAAGGCGCTCCTTCGGAGAAGGAAGTGCTCACAATGAGAATGATGGATCGGCCAATTCGGCCGCTCTTTCCAGATGGCTTTGTCGATGAAATCCAATTGCAATCCATCGTGCTCAGCCACGATGGTCAAAGCGATGCCGACGTGATTGCATGCACCGCCGCAAGCGCCGCGCTGTCCATCACCGACGCTCCATTTCAAGGTCCAATCGCAACCGTGCGCGTTGGTCGTTTGCAAACCGAAACCGGCGCGCAGTTTGTCATCAATCCAACAGTCGCTCAACTTGATTTCAGCGATTTGGACTTGGTGCTTTCCGGCCACAAGGACGGCGTGAACATGATCGAAGTTGGCGCCGCTGAAATCAGCGAAGCCGACATGCTTGCCGCGATTCGATTTGGTTACGAGCAAGGCATTCAGCCAATCTTGAAGTTGATCGAGGAGCTTCGCGTGAAGTCAAACGCTCCAGCGCAAGTTCTTGGAACGCTGACATTGCCAAGTGAAGCCATCATGACCAAGGTGAAATCCGTGGTCGGCGATGACATGAAGAAGGCGCGCCAGATTCATGGCAAGAGCGACCGCAACGCGGAGATTGATCGTCTGCGCAAGTGGATGATTGAAAACCATTTCGCCGTTGCGCCTGGCCTGAGCTACACCGACCATTGCGTCGCCGACAAGGCGCAGCGCGATGCCAAGGAAGCCTTCCGCATTCTGGAGAAGAAAATGACGCAGGATCTTGCGGGAAATCAGGGCATTCGTCCTGACGGCCGTGGTCTTCGTGAAATTCGTCCGCTGGAAATGGAAATTGGTTTGCTTCCGCGCACGCACGGTTCAGCCATGTTCCAACGTGGTGAAACTCAGTCACTGGTGACCTGCGTCCTTGGAACAATCAAGGACGAGCAAATCATTGACGGCCTCATGCCTGAGTACGCGAAGAAGTTCTACCTGCATTATTACTTCCCTCCATTCTGTACGGGTGAAGCTGGTCGCATCACTGGTCCAGGTCGTCGTGAAATTGGTCACGGCGCTTTGGCCGAGCGAAGTCTGCTTGCCATTCTGCCAAACCCAGAAGATTTTCCATACACCATTCGCATTGTCAGCGAGATCACTGAGAGCAACGGCTCTAGCTCAATGGCAAGCGTGTGCGGTGGTTGCCTTGCAATGATGGATGCGGGCGTGCCTATCAAGGCCACGTGCGCGGGCATCAGCGTTGGTCGCTTCACCTCCAAAGATGGAAAGGTGACGCACGTCACCGACATCATTGGCGAAGAGGATTTCTTCGGCGAAATGGATTTCAAGGTCAGTGGAACTCGTGATGGAATCACGGGAATTCAACTGGATTTGAAGGCCCGCGGTCTTGGCTTTGAAGAAATTGCAACCATCTTCACGCAAGCGCGTGAAGGTCGTCTGCAACTCATCGAGAAGATCGAAGCCGTCATCGCCAAGCCACGCGCTGAGATGTCGCAGTTCGCTCCACGCATCACCAAGGTGAAGATTGATCCAGAAAAGATCGGCAAGCTCATTGGTCCAGGCGGAAAAACAATCCGCTCGCTTCAAGAGCGAACCGGCGCGCAGATCGATGTGGAAGAAGACGGAACCGTGTTCATCGCGTGTTCCGACGCGGCCAAAGCGGCGCAAGCCAAACTGGAAGTCGAAGCGCTTGGCGCCGAGATCAAGGTTGGCTCCGTGTTCGAAGGCAAAGTTGTTGCGGTCAAAGAATTCGGCGCATTCGTGGAGTTGGTGCCTGGCACCGACGGCATGTGCCACATCTCCGAGCTCGCCCACGGCTTTGTCAAGAATGTTCTTGAGCATGTGAAGATTGGCGAGTCCATCAAGGTGAAGGTGATCAATGTCGATGAGAACGGTCGCATTAAGTTGAGCCGCAAGGCCCTCTTGACACCGGAACCAGCGCCAGCGAACTAAAGGTCTGTCATTGCGTGAACCGATCTGGTTCACATGCGGACTTCGTATTTTGGGACTTTCAATACCCGCTCAATCAAATGAGCGGGTATTTTTTTGGACTTAATTCACCAAATTCGCAATTTTCAGACCTAATTTTCCATGACATGCGCATTTCAAATGATTTCATTTGCCTATGAAATGGCTCACAATTTTGATTTATCATGCGCAAACAGCAAGCCTTACGCCAAACGTATCGAGAACCAATTACTTACGAATGTTTTTGAAATTTCCCTTGCACAAGTGCCGAAATGGACGCACAATAGCACTACGTTAGGTTGGACTTTGTTACAACATCCTGGAGATATTCAACATGAGCAATGAAACTGAATTCGTCAATGTGCAAGGAACCGTGAAGTGGTTTGATCCACGCAAGGGTTTTGGATTTGTTGTTGGTCCTCAAGGCGAAGATATTTTTGTTCACTTCTCCACCATTGAACAAGAAGCTGGCTTTCGCACATTGCGCGATGGTGAAGCAGTGACCTACTCCGCCACAAAGGGTGCCAAGGGTTGGTCTGCCACGAAAGTGCAATCAAGCCGTGTTCCAACTGAAACTCCAACTCAGACCTCATAAGTCGAAAATATGTGATTGGATTTGAAAGCAACACTTCTTTTTATTTTAGTATTCATATTTTAAATCTTGAACGCCCGCCTTTCTTTCACAAGGCGGGCGTTTCTATTTCACCTCGTCATTCTTTGGACATTGTTATCTCATGATGAATTCCATTCCAGCAATTTTTTTTGGTGCCGTGATAGGCGCGGTTCTAGCCGGCCTTGCTGCGGCGGGTTCATTGCGCCGGCGCGCTGCCCACGCACTCGCCGCTGAAAGACGTGCGCAATCTGCTGAAAGATTGGCGGAACTCGGAAGCATGACCAGCGGCCTGGCGCACGAAATTAAAAATCCACTTTCCACACTCACGCTCAACGCGCAGTTGCTGCGCGAAGAAGTGCTTGACTCCGAATTGCCAGAACCAGTACGCGCCACCGCTATCAAGCGCGCCGACGCGTTGGCGCGAGAGTCCAGTCGATTAAAAGATATTTTGAGTGATTTTCTGCGCTTCGCAGGCCGAATGAAACTTGATCCGCAACTTCGCGACTTGCGTGAACTTGTGCAAGAGTTGGCGGATTTTTTTCACCCCCAAGCGGAGCGCGCGGGCGTGCTCATGCGCATCGACAATCCAGCCACCCCCGCAATATGCAATGTTGACTCAGGATTGTTGAAACAAGCCATTCTCAATTTAATCATCAACGCAGTTCAAGCCATGAGTCCTGACGGCCATGTTGCTGTGGGCGAAAGCCGTGGCGAATTACTGCTTCGCATTGAAGCTGTCCCGGCCAACAAATTGCACGAAAGTGGCTATCGAATTGATGTGATTGATTCTGGACCAGGCATTGATGTCTCGCGCTTTGCGACCATTTTTCGCCCGTACGCCAGCACCAAGCCTGGCGGTAGCGGCCTTGGTCTTGCCACCACTCGCCGCATTGTGGAAGAACATGGCGGTCGCATTGAAGTCTTTAGTGACGCATCAAAAGGCACATGCTTTTCGCTGTTTCTGCCTGCAAAATCACTCTAGCCAATCTTTTGCCTTCAAACGCTGAGGAACATATTCCTCTGTCACGTATGAAATATCCTTGGTGATCAAGGACTCCACTTCCATCTTGAAACCGTTTGTCAGAAGACCTTCAATTTCTTTTTGCCAAGGCTTATGACCTTGGAACCATGGATACGCGGCGATTTCTTTGGCACGTTTAATGTCGTTGTCATTCAATGCAATTTGAACATCATCGCTCAGACCGCACGCCTTGTAATCCTTGGCGCGAATGCCTAGAAACTTAGCCTCAGGAATTGCAAGACGCTGACTTTCAAACGCAAGAGAAATGGAGCCCTGTTTAATCACGCTGTAGATGTAATGCCCCCACGGATCACAATCAAGCAAGCAATACACGGGCAACTTTAATTCCTCATGCAGGCGACGAAGCAATCTGCGCACGCCACGAGGCGGTTGTCCGCCACCTTCGGTCAAAATGCAATTGTGCTTCTCCCAAAATCGATCCTCATTGAATCGACTCCATACGGTATTTTTTTCAACATGCAAAATAAACTTTGCTTCGCACTTCTTAAACTGAATCACATCTGGTTCCACAATGCTGGGAATGGCGTAACCGCCTGAACCCATTCGGCGGCAATCAATCTCGTCGCCTGAATCCACCAAAGTGATATTGCCCACAATACTGCCAGCTTTCTTGGCAAAAATATGCAGTTCCTCACGCAACGCGGTCAATGAAACTTCCAAGTCCTCCAAAATTCCGTCTGACTCAGTCTGATCAACGAATGTTTTTTCTTTGGTGCCTGCCACGGTGTGCAGGCCTTTATAAAACATACCGCGCAAGCTCAGCGTCTTGTCGGCCTCGATTAAATCTTTAATGGAACCGGAATGCAGAAGCGTCTGCATGAAAATTTTCGCTTGATTCAAATTGAACAACTGACGATCTTGCGTTGCATTTCCCATTTCAAGAATGCCACGCTTCTTATTCCAAATTGTGTTGGAACGCGAACGCGTAGGCACACTCACAATGGGTTCTTTACCACTCATCGCCGCCTTGGTCACGGTTTCAGCCAGCACGTAAATTTTCTTCTGCGTGTTGACATCGCGGGCTTTGGTGGAAACTTGCTTGCTTATTTTTTTGGCCATAGGAACTCCATTCAATCCGCTTCAAAGAGCGTCGGGGAATCATCATCACGCTTGGTTTTTTTAGACTTCACGCTTGCGGTTTCGGAAGTCGTGGCACGCTTCGTATTTGTTTTCAAATTTGCAGATTGAGATGGTTTTTTGGCTTCCAAATGAGAATCTTCCACTTCACTGCGGTCGCTTTGCGCCAGCGCGGGAATGGCATCAGCCACAACAAGCACGCCTTCTTGATCGGAAGGATCCTCGTTCTTCACCACTTTGCCATCCTCGTTCAACACTTGATCGGCTTGGCGAGTGCGTTGCTTGGCTTGCGCGAGCAATGCGTCGTACACCTTGCGTGTATCCGCGCCATGAATGTGATGGAGCGACTTTGAAACTTCGCCAATGTAGCGCTCAAACACATCGCGACGCTCGCCTTCGCGGCGCATCTTTAAGCGCTTTCGTAAATAACTTCCTAGCTTGCGCCCGCACTCCATGAGCGCCAATTTCATCTCCTTGCGAATCTCGTCGTAGTCAGCGATGGCTTCCTTTGACTCGCTTGTGAACGGAACCCACACGCTGGCCATGTGAATTAAAATCACAAGTGGTCCCGTTGGTGTGCTGCCGCGCGGCTGCGTCAAACCATAGTTTTTCCAGCCTGTTTCAGCCACAGCTTTGAAACTGGAACACGCGCTTTGTTGAAACAAAAGCGGAACGCGATTGGCGAATCGAATCACGCGGCTTGATTCTTCAGTTGGCAACTCACCGCCGAATGCAATAGCCGCCTCAATTTGAAATGGACGTCCGCGATAAATTTCTGGCTCGCGGCTGCTTGCCGCGTAAAATTCCGCGCGCACGCCCTTGAGCATTCCCGCCAACAATTGCCGCACGCCAATGGGCGCCAAACAATCAACCGGTGGCGGACCCAATTTGGCCTCTTGAAACGCAGCGAATAATTTTTCCGCTTGCTGCGGCTCCACATCACCCGCGCGCGTGCGACTGGTCGCACCGGCGGCTTCACACAATGCGCCCGCGGTGCTTGCGGACACGCGGCAAAATTGATCTTGCAGAAATTTGTACAACGAGCCCTTCTCCGCGGCCTCGTACTCCTTCAACATTTGAAGCAGGGTGCCCAACTCCACGCCTTTGGGATGCGGCTGAATTTCGCGTGTTTCTGGCGGCAATTCATTCACCGCGCGTGGAAACATAATCACGCCATGGTGCTCGGAAGTGACTTCAACTTTGACCTCGCCTGCGTCTACGGCCGTTGCCGCGGTGCCCGCTGGAAGAAGCTCCTCATCATCCGCGCCACTCTCACGCGACGGCGGAACATAGGTAATGCGCGCGTGCGGATTGGCGATGCCGGTGAGTTCCAAAAACTCATCAACGGAACCACGACCTTTTTGATAGCGACCTTCGAGTTCAATGGAAACACTTGTTCCAGTTGGAAATATTTTTGGACTTAAAAATCCGTCATTTGCAGCAAGCGAGCGCGAGCCCGCCGTCACATCGCGCAACTTCGCTGGCGGAAAATCTTTGGTCTCCGCGTCGGCCGTCACCTCGGCGCGATTTGTTTTTGTATTCATGGCCAACTCAATGCGGTGCGCCGCGTCACTTGAGCGAATCTTGGTGACAATTTGCATGGGCTTGCCAGTGGTGATTAATCCATACATGCCCGCCGCGCTAATGCCGATGCCCTGCTGCCCGCGGCTCATCTTCAAGCGGTGAAACTTTGATCCGTACAAAAGGCGCCCGAAAATATTCTCGATTTGCTTGCGCACAATTCCTGGACCATTGTCCACAACAGTGATTCGGTAGCGTGAACTCTTGGAAGTCGCTGGTCGATCAGGCTGCAAGTCCTCAATGATCACCGCGAGTTCAGGAAGAATTCCACCTTCTTCGCAGGCGTCCAAACTATTGTCAACCGCCTCTTTGACCGTGGTCAACAACGCCTTGCGCGGATTATCAAAGCCCAGCAAGTGACGGTTCTTGGCGAAAAATTCACTGACGGAAATATCGCGCTGACGCGATCCCATTTCCTCCGCCGTGGCTCCGCGGCTCTTGCCTTTCCGTGGCGAGGCGCCATCACTTAATTCATCAACGCTATTTTTTGTGCGTGATTGACCTGACTTGGGTTGTTTTTTACTCATCAATGCGGCGTCCTTGCCAACCATGCTGACTCCTATTCACTTTCTCTACGAAAGGTCGAAAGTACCGCTTCTTCGGCTCGCTTGGGCAATCCTCAACGCATTTTCTTTGAAATCACGCTTTGGAAACTCCTTCAAGTCGAATATTTTCGTTACCATTTGTTCCCCAACAACCTCAACCACAAAGGAAATCTCATGGAAACAACACTGATCATTCTCAAGCCAGACGCCGTGCAACGCAATCTCATGGGCCGAATCTTGACCCGTTTTGAGGACAAGGGCCTGCAAATTGTGGGCTGCAAACTAATGCGTATTTCTCAGGAGCTTGCCGCTGAACACTACAAAGACCATGCTTCCAAACCCTTTTACCCCGGCCTTGTTCGCTTCATGACTGGCAACCCAGTCTTGACCATGGCCGTGCGAGGAATTGGCGCGATCACCATTTGCCGCGCCATGATGGGTGCCACATTTGGCAGCAAAGCCGCCGCTGGAACTATTCGCGGCGACTTTGGAGTCTCAAATAGTTACAACCTAATTCATGGTTCGGACAGTCCAGAAGCCGCGACCCGTGAACTGGGTCTGTTTTTTAAGGCCGGCGAGATTCTTGATTACACGCGAGTCGGCGACAGCTACGTCTACGATTCAACGGGTAGCAAGCCAGAGTAATAGGTCTTATAACTTTAATGTATGCTGCATTTAATGCCTAAATCAAGGCATGATTTGTCATTTTGATCAATAACTCATAATTTCATTAATATTTGAAACCAAGAGTCCCCTCTCAATGAACAGTCACATAGAACGTTCATAAGCGTTTTGTTGGATGGTGCGGAATTGCATCAAAAATTCTTTTTAGAATCCCCTAACACAAGGCGATGAAATTGCTCAACTCAATGATTGGCAAAAATTCTCCGCTTGATCGAATGCGCAAACGAAATCGCCCCGCGGTTCGTAGCCGTTCTAGTTTGCCTCTCACGACCGCGGCAGCTTTGACCAGTACCGAGGAAGAGCTGATGCGCGAAATCATGATCGAGCCAATGGACTACATGGACTCGCCCGAATTTCGCAAGAGTGGCGCCGAAAAAAATATTTATGAAAAGCCCGTGGCCATTCGCTTCGCTGATGTGAGCTGGTATCGACCGCTCATGGCCAATAGCACCGGTGGAAAACAAGTTGAGCGCAAAGCCAAGAAGGCGGATTCAGTTCTTCTGACTGCCGCGCAAGAGCGCGTGATTTTTTTGCAATACAACTATGCGCGCTTTCGCGTGCGCTCATTGCAAGATGCACTAAACCATCAAACACCTTCAACAGAGCAAGCCCGCGAGATTTTGCATTGGCACCGCATGGCCAAAGGTTTCCGCGCTCAGATCGCAGAAATTAATTTGGCCCTTGTACTAGCCATGGCGAAGCGCGTTCCACTTGGCGAAAGCGATTTTGGTGACTTGATTGGCGAAGGAAACATGGCTCTTATGCGCGCCGTGGATAAATTTGATTGTGGCCGTGGCTTTAAGTTCAGCACCTATGGCTGCCGAGCAATTCTGAAGGCGTTCAGCCGATTTGGCATTAAATTGCAGAAGTATCGACAACGCTTTCCAAGCGAATTTGATCCGCAGTTTGAGAAATCCAATCACTTGGAAGTTGTGCGAGCGGAGCATGAAAAAGATTCCGCCGCGGAAGTTCGCTACATGATCACCCGCAACAGCGCGGATTTGACCGACATTGAACAAAAAGTAATTCTGCATCGATTTGGATTGGATGGCGTCGCGCCACAAGTCCAATTGACTTTAGAACAAGTTGGGCAAATGATTGGCGTCACTAAGGAACGAGTGCGACAAATTCAAAACAAAGCCTTGGAAAAACTCAAGGACGCGCTCATTACCCTGCGCGGCGAAATGCCCACGACCACTTCGAACTAAATTTCAACACTGCATTTTTGAAGGTGTATTTTTTGTTTTAGTTTTACAAATGCAATTCAAAATTCACGCGGATGAAGCGAAACAAAAACCGAATTACATTTGTGCGCTTTGGCGCAAAGCTAGCCACGTAATGACGGTCACCACCGCATGCAAAAATGCAAAGCCGCACACCAATCCAGTTTGAACGCTGTACTGCTCCGCATCAATCATGGCGCTTGTGGCAATGGCAACAACAATGCCAGTGAAATATCCAATATCGCCCGCCGCACGGAAAGCAGCTAGACCGGACATTCCCCGATTTGTTGTCAAGACCATGGCAAGCGAAGCGGGCAGCAGGGGCGCGGCCGCCACACCAAGAATCAACAATGCCAATGCAAGAATGAGCGTATTTGAGCCAAGAAACGGCACTATTCCAAGTGCGATCGCGTAGACAATCGCCACCACGGAGCGGGTTTGCAACGCTCCAAAGCGATCGGCGAACCAACCCGCGGGAGCAGCCCCTACGGCCATCAACAATAACGGCAACCCCACCAACATTCCCCGTTGTTCAGGCGTGTAACCCAAACCGCTCAACAGAAAACTGGCAAAAACCGCCGTCAGAATTGCGCCTGTCGCTCGATCCGTGGCGGCCATGAATAAAATGGGCCAAATTTTTCCGGGCTTCACTTGCAAGTCTTGCTCGTCCATGGATGTTTCCACCAAAGATGTTTTTGCAAGTGCGACCATGCGCGCCAGCGTTGCGCGAAATGCGATCGCCAAAATTCCAGTGGCGATGCACGAAATGGAACCCACAATCAATGTGACCGCGGCGCTTCCCGCAAGCTTGGTTAGAAATCCGCCAAGAACTGCGCCTATGCCTAAGCCCGCCACCAAAACAGTTGCGCCCAACCCAAGCTTCCATGCGCGATGTTGTTGGTCACTTCGACCGAGCATTTGAAACAACGCTGCGAATGTGGCCACATCAACGGCGCCTTCAATTGTGCGCAAAGCCAATGTCCCCGTGAATCCAATTGGCAGCCACATAATCGCCAATAAAATGCCGTCCACAATCGCGGTGGAACTCACCACCGCCCACCCCGACATGCGCCGACGCAGTAATTTCACCAACGGAATAGCCAGCAGCGCGCCCAGCAAATTCACAGCTAAAAATAATTGCGCTTGCGCAGCGGACACACCGTAACGATCCGCGAAAAGATCCTTTAAAACCGGCACAACAAGCGCGTCTGGCAAAGCCGAAAGAAAGATGAGAAGAATGACAATGCGCACGGTTGATTTTGGTTGGCTCAAGCCTAGCAACCCTCGACTGGTCACTACACTCCCACCATGAATAAAGTCTTTGAGACTGCGGTGTTGGCTCTGGCGGATCTAACACGCGACGGAATGAAAATTGCGGTTGGTGGCTTTGGTCTCTGCGGCATTCCCGAGCAACTCATTCTTGCGTTGCGCGACAGCGGCGCGAGAGAATTAACTTGTATCAGCAACAATGCGGGCATTGATGACTGGGGTCTTGGCGTGCTGTTAAAGACGCGCCAAGTGCGCCGCATGGTGTCAAGTTACGTTGGCGAGAACGCCGAATTTGAGCGCCAATACATGAGCGGTGAACTTGAACTTGAATTTTGTCCGCAAGGAACTTTGGCTGAGCGCATGCGCGCTGGTGGCGCCGGCATTCCAGGTTTCTACACAAAGACAGGCGTGGGAACAGTTGTGGCCGATGGCAAACCAACCGAACTTTTTGACGGTGAGTTGTTTGTGCTCGAGCGGGGCATTCGCGCCGACCTGTCGCTGGTCAAAGCATGGAAAGCGGATCCAAGCGGCAACTTGGTGTACCGAAAGACCGCAAGAAATTTCAATCCAATGGTGGCTTCTTGCGGGAAAGTCACCGTGGCCGAGGTGGAAGAAATGGTTGAATTGGGGGCACTCGACCCTGATGGCATTCACACTCCAGGTATTTTTGTGGATCGAATCGTGGTCACCAAATCGCAAAAGCGCATCGAGCAGCGAACCGTCAGACCGAGCTAATCGAAATTCCTATTGCGCATACATTATGGGCGGAGCCAAATCGCTCACTCAAAGATTTTGTTTAAAAAATTTAAATTTGCCCGAATGAAACTATCTGCTGTTGCGTTCTCGATCACTCGTTCAACTATTGCTCGAACACATTCACCCTTCCGATGGAGATCCGTATGAAATTTCTGCGTCCCGCCGTTCTCACCCTCTCGCTCTTCATTCTGGCGCCTTTGGCCTCCGCACAATTTGGTGGCAAAGCCGGCTTCAGCGAGGCGTTTAAACCTGACTTGCTTCCGCGCGACATGACCATGATTGTGGAAACTCTGAAACTTGAAGATTGGCAGCGGCCCATCGTGCAAAGTTTGCTGGAGGATTACAAAGATTCATTCAAAACTGGAACGGATGCTATTCGTGAAAAGATGATTAACTCCGCCAAGAAACAAAAAAATGGAGCGGCAAAAGATATGCGCAGCTTGCTTGCACCTATTGAGGAATGGATGCCGGAGAAAGAGCGTCTCTATGAGGATTTAATGAGCAGCATCAAAACTCAACTTTCACCAACTCAACAAGAACGTTGGCCTAAATTTGAACGTGCGGTTCGACGCACACGATCTCTTGATGATTCCGATTTGTCTGGTGAAGGCGTGGATTTAATTTCAATTTTAAATCAAATGCAACTCAAGCAAGATGTTCTTGATGCCGCCGCTCCCGCAATGGAACAATATGAACTTGCTCTTGACGCGGCGCTTAAAAACCGAGACGCACGCATTACCGCTCTCCTTCCAAAGTTCACCGATGCCATGGAAACAATGAACATGCAAGTCGGAAGCGAATTGCAAGGACAAATCATGAGCGAGCGCGTTGTGGTTCGCAATATCCAAGATGATTCCATTGAAAAGATCACCCTGCTTCTCCCTGCGCCTTTCGCGCAAGATTTTAGAACACGCGCGCTTTCACAAGGCTATCGCGAAGTTTTTCAACCCGATCCACTTTCAAGTTTCTTTGCGGCCGTTCTGAATTTAAACGATCTCACAGCAGAGCAAAAGACTGGCATTCAATCCGCGCAGACAGCGTGGGACGAAAGTTTTAACGCTCTGCAAACACGAATGTTGGACACGACGCGGGCTGATGAACCAACAAAATCCAAGCGCAAAATGCTTGCAAACGCGGCGAAAAAAGCCGCGAAAGATGGATCAAGCGCGCCCGAAGTTCCGCCTGATTTGTTGATTCCGTTGCGCAACGAAAAAAATAAATTAGTTCAAGAAACCAGAGAGAGCGTTTTGAAATTGCTCTCGCCAGACCAAACCGAGCGCCTCTCTGCAGGCATTCCTGGACTGCGACCGCCACCACCAAATACAACAACTCCCAACATGTATGAAAATCTAGGTAAGCCGAACAATCCAGAGGGTGCAAAGAAAGCTCCTCCGGGAGCAGCCGCTGGAGATCAAGCCGCGCCAAAGACCCCGGGGACCGTGGAATAATCCACGCAAACAGTGTCGAACCATGTTCCTAGTAGTGGTACGCATGAGCGAGTTGCCTCCGTTGCAGCCTTGCTTCGCTCCGCGGCGGCGACCACGCCGCAAGATCGCTGTGTTGCAGCCGGATTCACTTGGCTGGCAAAGCCAATTCCTTCCGATGCCGACGCCGTTCGATTGATTCCATCTGAAGTCGCCGTACGACTGAGCGTGATTCCACTTTCAATCTCATCGGGCCGCTTGCGCGCGGCCATGATGGATCCTTTTGATCTGCATGCCGTTGATGAAGCGGCGACCATTGCCAACATGCCTTTGGAACGTGTCGGCGTTGCGCCTGAAGCTTTTGGTGAGCTTATGCGTCAGTCATATGGCGTCACCGCGGCGCGCATGGCGGAAAGTCTTGCTGGCAACACTGGAAACAAGGATGAGGTCGAGCAAAATCTAGACGCCATTCAAACCGACGATGTGCACCGCATGGCGGAGCAACCCACGCTGGTCAACCTGGTCAATCTTCTGATTCTTGAGGCCATTCAAAAGCGAACCAGCGATATTCACATTGAGCCGTTTGAAGGCGAATTGAAGGTGAAATACCGCATTGACGGCGTGCTGATTGAACAGCAAAGTCCGCCAAAACATTTGCAGCCCGCCATCATGGGCCGCATCAAAATTATGTCCATGATGAACATTGCGGAGAGATATCTTCCGCAAGACGGGCACATCACTTTGCGATTTGAAGGACGCAAGGTCGACCTGCGCGTTTCCACCGTGCCAACCATTTATGGCGAGAGCGTGGTCATGCGTATTTTGGACAAGTCATCGCTGCCATTGGATCTGAAAAGTTTGGGCATGCATGAGCAGCAAGTTTTAATGATGGACAAGTTAATCGCCAAGCCACACGGATTGGTATTGGTGACGGGTCCAACTGGAAGTGGAAAAACCACAACGCTGTACGCGGCGCTGAGCAAACTGTACGACCCCCGCAAGAAAATCTTGACGATTGAAGACCCCGTTGAATATGAACTGGCGGGCATCAATCAAATTCCAGTGAATCCGAAACGTGGGCTGACTTTTGCAAGCGGGTTGCGCAGTATTTTGCGCCAAGACCCCGACGTAATTCTGGTGGGCGAAATCCGCGACGCGGAAACTGTTGACATTGCGATTCGAAGCGCGCTCACGGGCCATTTAATTCTGAGCACGCTTCACACCAACGACGCGCTTTCCAGCGTGGGTCGTATTGTGGACATGGGCGCGGAATCGTATTTGCTTGCCAGCGTTTTAGAGGGCGTGCTTGCGCAGCGTCTTGGTCGCAGAATTTGCAAGGCTTGTGCGCACAAGGTTCCAATGTCGGAGAATGATCGCGTGCGCATTCCACCGGCGGTTCTTGAACGCTTTCAAGACCAAGTCACCGTGGGTGCCGGTTGTGAGGCCTGCTCCGGAAGTGGATTCCGTGGACGACTTGGATTCTTTGAACTGGTTCGCATGAATCCCGCACTTCGCGCCGCGATTTCTGAAAGTCACTCGGTCATAGAGTTGCATCGTTTAGTCGATGCGGGTTTTATTTCCATGCGTGACGACGGACTGAACAAAGCCATCTCCGGCGAAACAACCATTGCGGAAGTCATGCGCGCAACCCAGGAAGTGGACGGGAGCTAAGCCGTGGCCTCATGGCGATACGACGGACTTGATCGCAGCGGCGCTGAAGCAAGCGGAGTTGTTGTGGCATCGGATCGTGCATCCGCGTTGCGCTTGGTGCAAAGCCGCGGTCTGACGCCGTTGAAGATTGAATCGGATGATGCCCCAACTGCAGTGGCGCGCCCAGCGGCAATGAAGTCTGCAAAGGCACAAGATTCATCCATGGGTTCCACCCAAATCACTTTGCCTAGTTGGATGACATTGGGTCCTCGCCGCCCCACTCTGTCGCGATCGGATATGTCAAACTTGATTCGCGAACTCGCCACCGCAATCGAAGCCGGCTTGCCATTAATGCAAGCGCTTAAAATTGTGCGCAAGCAAGCGCCAGGCAAATCACAGCCCGTGATTTTGGACGCGCTCATTGCAAAAGTAGAGGCTGGCCAACCGCTGTATGAAGCTATGAAAGCGTTCGGGGCTCCCTTTGATGACATGGTCATTGGCATGGCGCGCGCCGCCGACGCCAGTGGGCGCATGCCGGAAGTGTTGCATCAACTGGCTGATTTGCTGGATCGCGCCGTCGAATTAAAAAGAGAATTAATCGGCGCCACCGTGTACCCAATGATTGTGGCCGGACTTATTTTGGCCAGCGTGACATTGTTGGTCACCGTTATTTTGCCGCAACTCATGATTCCACTGGCGGCTCAGCCTGGAATGATCCTGCCGCTTCCAACACGAATTCTGCTTGGTTTCGCCTGGTTTATGTCAAATTTTTGGTGGCTGCTTTTTATCATTGTCATTGGCGCAATCACAGGCGTGAAACGATGGCTTCAAGACGCCGAGCACAGACGCATGAAGGACTATGCCCTACTGCGAACACCGCTGCTGGGAAAATTACTTCGCGATGTGGCCGTGGCGCGCTTCACTCGAACGTTGGGCACGCTTGTAAGCGCTGGCTTACCCATTTTACAATCGCTGCGAATTACCAAAGACACGCTTGGCAACGCCGTCCTTATGAATGCCATTGAAGAAGTGGAAGAGAAAGTCACCACGGGTCAATCGTTGGCGGAGCCTCTGGAACGTTGCGGATTTTTTCCTCCATTGCTGATTCAAATTGTGAATATTGGTGAGAAATCCGGACGCCTTGAAAGCATGTTGCTTCACGCCGCCACCGCCTTCGACAGGCAAGTGAACTCCAGTATTAAAATTTTCACCAAAGCCCTGCCCCCAATTCTTTTGGTTTTCATGGCGATTATCGCGGGCTTTGTCCTTGCTGGAATTCTCATGCCGCTTTTACAGTTGCAATCCTCTTTGGGTGGCTGAATTCTTTTTCACGGCGGCTACGCTATGGGACCGTATTTCAAAAAATACATATAGTTTGACAAATATTCGCAGTAAATGAATTCCGGAGTCGTTTGACACATCGCCCTTGCAACTTGAAAAACTGAAAGAGACCTTTATGAAATTAGATCGTTCCAATCGCTCTCGTCGCCATGCCAGAAGAGGCTTCACCCTGCTTGAAATCATTATTGCCGTCACCATTGTGGCGCTTTTGTCCATGCTGATTGTTCCCAATGTCATGAGCTTGCTCGGCAACGCCAAACAGAACAAAGCGAAGGCCGACGTGAACACCTTGTCGCAACAAGTGCGCATGTACATGGTGCAAAATGGAATGGACCGAGTGGGCGACGACTTTGAGCTTTCCAAATTATGTGAAGGCGACGACGCCCTGATTAGCAATGTGAGTCAACTGACTGATCCTTGGAAGCACCAATATGTGTTGGTGTATCCGCCTACATACAACAAAGATTTTGATGTCGTGAGTTATGGCGCCGATGGCCAACCTGGTGGCGAAGGCCAAAATAAAGACATCATCAACGGAGCGCCGTAAAACGGCGTGGCGTGAAGTAATGCGCCGCGGCTTCACCCTGCTCGAATTGATTGTGGTCATCTCCATCTTGGCGGTCGTGTCATCGGTTGTCATCCCACGGTTGCGCGGCCTTTCCAAAGGCAAGGCCGATGTCGCCGTTGAGCGCCTCTCTGAATTGCTAAGTTTGTTTGCGTGGCGCGACAACGCGGGCTCACAACAATGCGCCATCTATCTGAATCCAGATTCGGGCGCGATTGAACTGTGGACGCTTGAACCAATTCCAAATCGTCCAACAGATCCAGCCCAATGGATGCCCGATCGTTTTGTGCAACCTGTCCACATACCCGAAGGTGTTCAGTTGGAAGTGATGGCCGACGGAATGCGTCTTGATGGAAGTGAGTGGCGAATTGTGGGATCACCGTCCGGCAATCGGGACCTCATTGAGATGCACGTGATTGCCGACGGATTTGATTCGCTTCTGTTGTTGAACCCGAGAGCGGCCATGCCGACTCGGATTGATAATGGAAAAATTGTGGAGGATCAAAGAGAGACGCGTGATTTAGACGCGCGCGGAATGAGTCGTGAACCATGGTGATGCGTCAGCGACGAATTGCGCGCCGCGGCTTTGCGCTGATTGACGCAATTCTTGGCGGTTTATTGCTTGCATTTGGCCTTGCCGCCGTGGTGACGTTGTCGCAGCGCAGCCTGGTTATGTTGCAACGCGGCGAACGCGAGGCGCAGGCCTCCGCGTTGCTGGATGAATTGCTTGGTCAAGTTGTGGCTGAAGGCCCAGTTGATTTTTCACGTCGTCGACCGGTGGCTGGAAAATTCGATGCCCCTTGGAGCGAATGGAGTTTTGCGATTGACTTGTCCTCCAACGGCGAAGGTGATGCGTGGGATGTTGTGGCGCGAGTGCAAGACATCAACGGTGTCGAACATCGTTGCGCCACCAAGGTGGCGGCGCGAAATGCAAACGATATGCCGGAGCGCAAGCCGCAAGAACCCATCGATCGCAAAGATCGCTTTGAGAAAAAACATGAGGCCATGAAAAATGGCTAAACGTGGATTCACCATTATTGAATTGGTTGTCGCCATTATGATCGCCGCGATTATTTCCGGCGCTGTTGCCAGTTCGCTCAGTCAACTGGGACGGGCGCGTAATCTTTCTCGCATTCGCATGACGGCTTCGCGCCGCGCCTCCGACGCCTTGGAAAGTATTCGACGCGATGTGCAAAGCACTGTTCGCAGCGACGACTTGTTTGACACGCGACTGCGCCTTGCGCCTGAGGTTGCGCGCTCGCCCGTTGGCGAAGTGGATCGCGATCAACTGCTTTTATTCAACACGCGATTGCGCCCGATTCGAAGGATTGATTATTCGGGCGAAGGCGAGGAATACGAAACGCAATATCGAATTGAAGAAGACCGTGATGGCCCCGCATTGTGGCGCCGCCGTGACGCGGTGCCCGATGAATTTGAGGACGCGGGTGGAATAGCCGAGCCTATTGGCGACGGCGTCATTGGCGTGCGCTTTGAAGCCTTTGACGGTCAATCATGGGTCCAAGATTGGGACAGCGATGTGGACGGTCTTCCAATTTCCATTCGCGCAACCGTCACCGCCAGCGGCGCTCGCTCAAATGAGGATGCGTTTAACGATCCCCGCGCGCTTGCGGTCATGCGCACGGAAATTCCTATCGACCGCGTTATCAAACCAAAATTGGATGAAGCCACTCTTGCGGCACAAGCTGCTGCTGAAGCCGCGGCGCAAGCGGCGGCGGGCGGCGGCGCTGCTGGCGATGCGGCTGCTGGTGGAGCAGGTGCTGCCACTGGCGGATCAGGTGGTGGCGCAACTGGCGGTGGTGGCATGAGTGCAAATGGTGGAGGCCGTGGCGGACAAGGTG
>SERZ01000113.1_pt1 | contig 50507 bp, 40 predicted proteins | sample 3171461 | NCBI WGS metagenome assembly SERZ01 (sample SAMN06051861, study PRJNA518727) | freshwater metagenome | biome: subpolar coniferous forest; feature: holomictic lake; material: water; isolation source: holomictic Lake 227, 6 m depth | place: Canada: near Kenora, Ontario | collected... | reverse complement strand
CCGCCCCTTTTTCACTTTAATTTTAAATCAAACCTACATGGACAATGTCGATTCCACAGAAAACAATTTAGTTAGCGTTCACAACTTAACGTTTTCACGCGGCGAAAAGAAAATTTTTGATGATATTTCACTCGAATTCGAGCGCGGCAAAATCACCGCAATTATGGGGCCCAGCGGCACCGGTAAAACTACGCTGTTAAAATTGATTGGCGGACAACTTTTCCCAGAACGTGGCAACGTCATGGTGAACGGACGAAATGTGCATCATTTGAAACGTGCCGAACTTTATGCCTTGCGAAAACGAATGGGAATGTTGTTTCAAAGTGGCGCGTTGCTGACCGATATGACGGTTTACAACAATGTGGCATTTCCGTTGCGCGAACACACGACATTACCTGAATCGATGATTCGCTCGTTGGTGTTAATGAAATTAGAAGCTGTTGGTTTGCGCGGCGCACGCGATTTAATGCCGAATGAATTATCAGGCGGAATGGCGCGACGGGTGGCACTAGCGCGGGCGATTGCATTAGACCCGATGATGATTTTGTACGACGAACCGTTCACCGGACAAGATCCGATTTCAATGGGGGCATTGGTATTGTTAATTAAATCATTGAATGCCACATTAGGTTTGACTAGCATTATTGTTTCTCACGATGTTCACGAAACGTCCGCGATTGCCGATTATATTTATGTGCTGGCGGACGGTAAAATAGTCGGACAAGGCACGCCGCAAGAAATTACACAATCGTCCTCCGAATGGGTTCAACAATTCATGAACGGTGCTGCTGATGGCCCGGTACATTTTCACTATCCGGCAAAAGAATATATGGATGATTTGTTACACAGCGAAAAACCGTTATTTCCACGCAGTCGGCTTCCTGATGACAGAACTGCAAAACGTAAACGGTATTCATAATGGAGTTTTTTCGTTATTTAGGCGCAAGCACTCGCGCCAGTTTTACCAAATTAGGACGCGCCAGTTATTTTCTGATTGAAATTCTTTCAGGGCTTGCCAGCGTTATCGTGCGTCCGCGTTTGTTGTTGAAACAATTGCATTCCGTTGGCGTGCTGTCATTTTTGATTATCGTTATTTCAGGCTTATTTGTCGGCATGGTTTTGGGCTTGCAAGGTTTCTATATTTTGTCACGCTTCGGCGCAGAAGAAACGTTGGGAGTCATGGTTGCCGCTTCGTTAGTGCGTGAACTCGGCCCCGTGGTGGCTGCGTTATTATTTGCCGGGCGTGCTGGTTCAGCTTTAACGGCTGAAATCGGTTTAATGAAAGCCACCGAACAATTGTCCGGCATGGAAATGATGGCAATTGACCCTATAAAACGCATTATTTCGCCCCGCTTTTTAGCAGGTTTTTTATCCATGCCATTACTTGCCTCATTATTTAGCGCGGTCGGAATTATCGGCGGACAGCTTGTTGGATCAGGCTTATTGGGCGTTGATGACGGTGCGTATTGGTCACAAATGCAAGCCACACTCGATTTCAAAGATGACATTATCAATGGCATCATCAAAAGCGTGGTGTTTGGTTTTGTCACCTCGTGGATTGCGTTATTTGAAGGTTACGACGCGATTCCCACCGCTGAAGGCGTAAGTCGCGCCACCACGCGAACTGTCGTCAATTCGGCATTTAGTATTTTAGGATTGGATTTTATTTTGACCGCGCTTATGTTTGGAGAACATTGATTTATGCCGCACACCCACACGCAAGACACGTTAGTCGGGTTATTTGTCGCCACTGGAATTGCCAGTTTATTTTTTCTTGGTTTACAAGTGAGTAATTTAAGTTCGCTTTCGCACGGTGACACTTACGAAATCACCGCGCGTTTTTCAAATTCGGGTGGCTTAAAAGTGAAATCATCCGTGTCAGCCGCCGGCGTGAAAATTGGCAACGTGAAAGCCATTACCTTCGACCCGAAAACCTACGAATCCGTTGTCAAAATGGACATTGATGCCCAATATAAAACGTTACCCGACGACAGTTCAGCAAGCGTTTACACCGCTGGTTTATTGGGCGAACAATATGTGAGTTTAGACGGCGGCGGTTCAAGTGAATTTTTGAAAAACGGCAGTAAAATCGAAATCACCAATTCCGCGCTGGTTTTAGAAAAAGCCTTGGGGCAATTCTTATTCAAATCTGCCGAAGAAAAGAAAGCCGCGCCCGTTGACGATAAAAAAGGTAAAAAATGAACAGTAAATTAAACATCGTTTTCAAAGGCAGCGGACGGTGGTTAATTCACGGTGAACTCACGTTTGCCAGCGTTCACGGTAAATTAGTCGAATCACCGCCTTTTTTGCGCGGCGGCAAAGATATTATTTTAGACTTAGCGCAAGTTACCAACACAGACAGCGCGGGACTTGCGTTGATGATTGAATGGATAAAACTCACGCGCCATCAACGGATGCAATTACATTTTAAAAATGTGCCAAAACAATTGCTCAATTTAGCCAAACTCAGCGGGTTAGACAAAACCCATTATTTTTCACTCAAACTAAATAAAACGACTTAATTCATGGATAAATTGATTATTACAGGCGGCGCACGACTGGACGGCGAACTACGAATTTCAGGCGCGAAAAATGCCGCATTGCCTATTTTAGCAGCGACTTTATTGTCACACGCGCCCGTTAGCATTGGCAATGTGCCGCATTTGCACGACATTACCACGACGATGGAATTACTCGGGCGAATGGGTGTAAGTTTGACCGTTGACGAAAAAATGAACATTCAAGTCGATTCCAGCACGATTAACAGTTTTGTTGCGCCGTATGAATTGGTGCGGACGATGCGAGCGTCGATTTTGGTTCTCGGCCCTTTGTTGGCGCGATTTGGTGAAGCGCACGTTTCGTTGCCAGGCGGTTGCGCGATTGGTTCACGTCCGGTCGATATTCACATCAACGGGCTGATTCAAATGGGCGCGGATATTACGCTCGAAGGCGGTTTTATTCACGCAAAAGCGAAACGTTTGAAAGGTTGTCGTTTGATATTGGAACAAATCACTGTGACGGGAACTGAAAATTTGTTGATGGCGGCAGTTTTAGCGGAAGGCACCACCATTATGGAAAATGCTGCGAAAGAACCCGAAGTCACGGATTTAGCGCATTTTCTAAATAAAATGGGCGCGAAAATTACCGGCATTGGCACGGACGTTTTGACGATTGAAGGCGTGGAAAAATTGGGCGAAACAACGATTCATCACAATATCGTGCCTGACCGAATCGAAACAGGAACCTATCTTTGCGCGGCGGCAATTACAGGCGGACGAGTGAAATTAAAAGATACGCGCCCTGATTTGCTCGATGCTGTTTTGGCAAAATTGGTTGAAGCGGGTGCAGAAATCACCACCGGCGAAGATTGGATTGAACTGAATATGCACGGCAAACGTCCGAAAGCCGTTTCAGTTCGCACGTTGCCCTACCCTGCATTTCCAACCGATATGCAAGCCCAATTTTGTGCGATGAATGCGGTGGCGGAAGGCGTTGGCATTGTGACCGAAACGGTTTTTGAAAATCGGTTTATGCACGTTAATGAATTGCAACGCATGGGCGCAGATATTCGCCTCGAATCGAATACCGCAATTTGTACGGGCGTGAAAAAATTAACAGGCGCACCTGTGATGGCAACGGATTTACGCGCGTCGGCAAGTTTGGTGATTGCCGCATTAGTCGCAGAAGGCGATACGGTTGTCGATCGGATTTACCATATTGATCGCGGTTACGACCACATCGAAGAAAAATTGGCACAACTTGGCGCGACCATTCGTCGTGTCCCGAAATAAGGCGGCGACGATGATTACCATTGCAGTTTCAAAAGGGCGGATTTATGAAGAAGCCTTGCCGTTGTTGGCAAAAATGGGCATTTCACCGATTGATGACCCCGAAACCAGTCGCAAATTGATTTTGCCGACGACGCGCGACGATGTTCAACTCGTGATTATTCGCGCCACCGATGTGCCAACCTTTGTGGAATATGGCGCGGCGGATATGGGGATTGCCGGAAAAGATGTGTTGATTGAACACGGTGCCGAAAATTTGTATGAGCCGCTCGATTTAAACATTGCCCGTTGTAAATTGATGACGGCGGCTCACAAAGATGCGCCTGCGATTTCGGGACGGGTTCGCGTGGCGACGAAATACGTCACGATTGCTCAACAGTATTTTGCGAGTTTGGGCGTTCAAGCTGAAATTATTAAACTTTATGGTTCGATGGAACTTGCGCCGCTCGTGGGTTTGGCGGATTGCATTGTGGATTTAGTCGATACGGGCAACACGTTACGCGCTAATAATTTAGAACCACGCGAGTTAATCATGAATATCAGCTCGCGTCTGGTCGTGAACAAAGCGGCAATGAAAATGAAAAATGCGGTGATTGTGGATTTGTTGACGCAATTTGAGCAGGTTTTGGCAGAACAAAAATAAGGCAACAACGATAATTTCCTAAAAAAACCACCGCTGATATTACAAATCAGCGGTGGTTTTTACTTAATTTCGTTGCTACTCGATTACCCAGCCGTTTTCGGATTTGATCATTATGTAATTTGTATCGATGTTCATGGTAAATCCTTTTTTAGATGCCGCTTCATTAACTGCACCGCTTGGCGCGAAATTCGGGCAAGCCAACAATCCAGAATTGTTATTTATGTCATATAGTCCTGTAATTTTGTATGACACAAAAATTTCGTAAGTTCGCCCATGATTGATACCGTTAGTTTTTTTAACGTCTGTAATTTCAAATTGCGGCTTTCCGTTATATTTGCATTCCATCCAAACTTCTCTTAGACCTGGTTCGACATCGCTAAGTCCTGGCACGTCGCCCGCTGAACATCCCGATACAAAAGCATTACTGGCAAGCAAAGCCAATATCTGTAATTTAGTTTTCATGTTGTCGCTCTTCAATTTCCACCTGTTGACGTATTTCCCAAAACGGCGGTGAGCCTTGGGCGTTGTGAAAAATTATTTATTCTTCGTAAGGTGAAAGACCGCCTAAATAGGCATCTGCTCCTTCTTTAAATGCTTCGCACAAACATATTTCGCCCTTGCATTGATTGCGAATATTCTTTATCCAATCAGTCGCTTTTGTTTTTTTGTGATTCACTTCTTGATGTGTACCGTTTTCAAAACCATAGACATAAGCCTTTCTGTCGAGTTCTTCCATCAGTAACAGCGTGCTACTTGAGCAAATCATTTTATCTGCCTTGTTTGCAGGTTTTTTACAATTCACTGTTGAAGGAACGTCACCATAACTGTCATTCATACTGGTTATTTTTTCTTTAACTTTTGATTCGTCAACCTTCGTAAAACAATTTGCACTAACTTGGTTCGACAACATCGAAGCCGTTACGAGAACTGCTAAAACTAATTTTTTCATTTTACTTCCCCTTTCTCTCGTCGTTATTGCCCCAGCCCGCAGTTTTTGCTGCCGAAATTAACGCAATAATATCGTCTGTTGAATTTATGCGTGCTTGCCCTTTTGTTGGCATCAACCTTCCGTCTTTGCGCCACATGAATCGGTAGCCATATTGACTTGTGCCGTCATCGTATGGGTAATGACACCATTGAAACCAAAGACGATACTGACACGACTCATCGTGTAACGTTGTTTCGTTGATAACTTGAACTCTCACTTTTACCTCCAATTAAAAATAAAAAATTTTTACCGCATGTGCATTATGTGCCGCATGTGTGTATCGGTCAAACTTTTCTTTTTTTCAAATCAGCGCGGTGATAGCAGTTTCATTGGCATATTAAAAAATCCATCTTTCAAATCGGCGGTATTAACCGTAGAATTCGCGCATTAAATTCACTTTTAGACTCAAAAAACCATGAAAGAAAATGTACGCGAATTTGATACCGCCCGTTATTTAGATAGCGAAGAACTCATTACCCAATACCTTAATGCCGCATTGGAAGACGGAAACCCTGATTTATTGCTGATGGCGTTGGGCAACATTGCCAAAGCACGGGGCATGACGAAAATTGCCAAAAGTACGGGGCTTGGGCGTGAAAGTTTGTATAAATCGCTTTCAGTTGGTTCAAAACCACAATATGAAACGATTATGAAAGTGATGAAAGCGTTAGGAATTAAACTTCATGCGACGGCAGCAACGGTTTAATTCTGTCGCTTTTAAAATTGACAATCAAAACACAAACAGTATCATCGAAAGCACTATTTAAAGTGCGATTACGAAAGCGAGTTATAAAAATGAACACGATTAACGCTAATGAATTAAAAACAAGAGGTGTGACCGCGATTGAATCGGCGTTGCTAAAGGGTTCGGATGTGGCGATTACAGTCAGGGGCAAAACACGCTTTGTTGTGGTAAATGTCGATTATTTTCAGCAGTTGCGCGAATGTGAATTAGAAAAAGCGGTCAGAGAATCAAAAGAAGATATTGCGGCGGGTCGTTTTGTGGTTGAAACTGCAGCACAGCATAAAGAAAGGATAATGGCAAAATATGGCTTACAACTTAGTGATAACGGAGCGGTTTGAGGAGAAATTAGCGAAGTTTCTAAAAAAACATCCTGAATTAAATAATCAATACTGGGACACGATAGCTTTGCTCGAAATGAATCCTTATCACAACTCGCTTAGGCTTCATAAATTAGTGGGAAAACTGAAAGGTTTATCAAGCGTATCGATAAATGACAAATATAGAATCACGATTGAATTCATAATCGATGATAAGGAAATTATCCCCATAGATGTCAGTAATCATTACAAATAGATTCTTCATCCTATCGCTTTTAAATCAGCAACATTAACCGTAAAATTCGCACATTAAATCCACTTTTAGACTCAAAAAATTATGACGACTATCACCATTAAAAAACTGAATGCCAGCGATACCAATTTCACCACGCAATTACACGATTTATTGGCGTGGAACGAAACGGACGATTTAGCGATTCATCAACGTGTTTTAGACATTATTTCTGACGTGCGAAAAAACGGTGATTCGGCGGTGATTGAATACACCAATCGATTCGACCATTGCGCTGTTTCTGAAGCGAGCGAATTAGAAATTCCCAAAGAAAAATTAAAAGCGGCTTGGGATAATTTACCGACTGAGCAAGCGCACGCATTAGAACAAGCAGCACAGCGTATTCGTGCGTATGCCGAAAAACAGAAAATGGAATCGTGGCAATATACCGAAGCGGACGGAACCGTTTTGGGTCAAAAAGTCACACCATTAGACCGCGTGGGATTGTATGTTCCAGGTGGAAAAGCGGCTTATCCGTCGTCAGTTTTAATGAACGCGATTCCCGCAAAAGTCGCAGGCGTGCCAGAGTTAATCATGGTGGTGCCAACGCCACACGGTGAAACAAATGAATTGGTTTTGGCAGCAGCGTATTTAGCCGGTGTGGATAGAGTTTTTGCGATTGGTGGCGCACAAGCGGTGGCGGCATTGGCTTATGGAACGGCGACCATTCCAGCGGTGGCAAAAATTGTTGGACCAGGCAATATCTACGTTGCGACAGCGAAAAAAATGGTTTTTGGTCAAGTCGGCATTGATATGATTGCAGGACCTTCGGAAATTCTGATTATTTGTGATGGCAAAACAAATCCTGATTGGATTGCGATGGATTTATTTTCGCAAGCTGAACACGATGAAGACGCGCAAGCGATTTTAATTAGTGACGATGCGGCATATTTGGAAGCGGTTGAAGCGAGCATTAACGCGCTTTTGCCGACAATGGAACGCGCTGAAATTATTCGCACTTCATTGGTAAATCGTGGCGCGTTAATACTGGTTAAGGATTTAGAACAAGCCGCCGAAGTTGCAAACATTATTGCGCCGGAGCATTTGGAATTGTCGGTTGAAAATCCAGAAAGTTTGTGTGAAAAAATTCGTCACGCAGGTGCAATTTTTATGGGTCGTTATACCGCCGAAGCGTTGGGCGATTATTGCGCGGGGCCGAATCATGTTTTGCCAACTTCAAGCACCGCACGTTTTTCATCGCCATTGGGAGTTTATGATTTTCAAAAACGCTCAAGTTTAATCAATTGTTCAGCCGATGGCGCGAATGCTTTGGGTAAAATTGCGTCGATATTGGCGCGAGGTGAAAGCCTGACTGCTCACGCGCGTTCGGCGGAATATCGCCTTAAATAACATCAAAATGCGTTAATTTGTCGTGAAAATGTTCGGTTTGAACCATAAAAACACACAAAATGTAAATTTAAACTGGACATTAAACTCAAAACCTGTAAAATTCGCGTCTCAATACGGGGCTATAGCTCAATTGGTAGAGCGCAACACTGGCAGTGTTGAGGTCAGCGGTTCGATTCCGCTTAGCTCCACCAAGTATTAAAAATCTAAATCTAGTCCCCATCGTCTAGTGGCCTAGGACACCGCCCTTTCACGGCGGTAACAGGGGTTCGAACCCCCTTGGGGACGCCATTTTTAGATTTACATTTCAAAATTTTCAGAACATCTAGTCCCCATCGTCTAGTGGCCTAGGACACCGCCCTTTCACGGCGGTAACAGGGGTTCGAACCCCCTTGGGGACGCCATTATCTTCGCTATACTCTCTCGCTTTTCTTAAATAAATCACATAAATTCTACTTTTACCACGCAGGAATTCTGTCATGAGTATTTTGCCTGAACACTTAAAATACGCTTTATCCCACGAATGGGCGCAAGTCGAAGACGATAGCGTCGTGCGCGTTGGCATTACTGATTTCGCACAAGAGGAATTGGGCGATTTGGTGTATGTCACCTTACCTGAAATTGGTCAACACGTTACAGCAAACGAAAGTTGTGCCACTATCGAATCCGTCAAAACGGCTTCCGATATTTCGAGTCCCGTTTCTGGTGAGATTATCTCAATCAATCAAGCTGTTATCGATGATCCCGAGAAAATTAACGATTCCGCTTACGAAGCGTGGTTATTTTGCGTCAAAGCCGATGATTTACTTGAAATCGAAAAACTTCTTTCACATACCGCGTACGAAACCATGATTGCCGCATAGTTATGGCAAATCAAAACGCAAAAGGTTTAAAACGCATTTACAACGCCGCTTTTTTTTCAGCTGCAGGTTTCAAAGCCACTTGGCAACATGAAGAAGCCTTTCGGCAAGAAGTTTTGCTGCTAATCATTTCCGCCCCCGCTGCAATTTATTTAGCTAAAACATCGATTGAGCTGTTGTTGTTAATTGGCAGCGTGATTTTAGTGTTGCTCGTTGAGCTATTGAATTCTGCCGTTGAAGCCGCAATTGATCGAATCGGTTTGGAGCATCATGAACTTTCTGGACGCGCCAAAGACATTGGTTCAGCTGCCGTTATGCTGTCACTAATTTGGGCGGCTATTACTTGGTCTGTTATTTTAATTTTTTAAGAGGTAGTTATGAGTGCGTTAATTTGCGGTTCGATGGCGTATGACACCATTATGGTGTTTCACGATAAATTTAAGCACCACATTTTGCCCGAAAAAGTTCACATGTTGAACGTGTCATTTCTTGTGCCGACAATGCGCCGAGAATTTGGTGGTTGCGCGGGAAATATCGCTTACAATCTGAAATTATTAAACGAAACCCCCTTGATTATGGCGACCGTCGGACATGATTTTGAACCTTACGCCAAATGGTTAAATAAACACCAAATCAACGATCAATATATTCGTCTTATCGAAAATCAATTTACGGGACAGGCGTATATTACTACCGATGAAGACAGTAATCAGATTACTGCGTTTCACCCTGGCGCGATGAGTTTTTCGCATGAAAATTCAATTCCAACAGATAAAAATTCTATTCGTATTGGCATCGTTTCACCGGATGGTAAAGATGGAATGCAGTTGCACGCCAAACAATTCGCCGAATTAGAAATTCCGTTTATTTTTGATCCAGGTCAAGGCATGCCCATGTTTGATGGGGCGGAATTATTGACTCTTATCGACCAAGCGACATGGTTGACGTTGAACGATTATGAAGCGGAATTGATGCAAGAACGCACTGGTTTATCGTTGGCGCAACTGGCTGAAAAAGTGAAAGCGTTAATCATCACGCAAGGTGGCGAAGGCTCGACGATTTACACCGATGGCAAACAAATTAAAATTCCTGTGGCACCCGTTACAAATTTAGCGGATCCAACAGGTTGCGGCGATGCGTATCGCGCGGGTTTGCTGTACGGTTTACTGAATAATTTAGAGTGGGAAATCACCGGTCGGATTGCATCGTTAATGGGCGCAATCAAAATCGAACACCCCGGCACACAAAATCATTCGTTTAGTTCTGATACGTTCAAACAACGTTATCAAGACAGTTTCGGCAGCAGCTTCTAAACAATTCATGCTCAAAAATACGCAAAATCTACTCGATATTATGGCGCAATTGCGTCACCCAGAAACCGGCTGCGCGTGGGATGTGAAACAAGATTTTGCCAGTTTAATTCCTTACGTTATCGAAGAAGCCTACGAAGTCGTTGACGCAATTGAACGCGAAGATTTAGACGATTTGCGCTCAGAATTAGGTGATTTATTATTACAAGTCGTATTTCATTCGCAAATTGCCAATGAACGCGGCTTGTTTTCGTTTGAGCAAGTTGCTGAATCGATTGCCGATAAATTGATTCGCCGTCATCCGCACGTTTTCGCAGATGCTGTTTTTGAAACCGATGCCGAACGCCATGACGCGTGGGAACAGTCCAAAGCTGATGAGCGCAAAGAAAAAAATCCTGAAATAAAAAGCGTTTTATCTGGCGTAGCGCGTTCACTCCCTGCCCTTTTGGAATGCGAAAAAATTCAAGATCGCGCCGCTCAACATGGTTTTGATTGGAAAACAGTGCCGCCCGTTTTCGACAAAGTTTTAGAAGAATTGGACGAAGTCAAAGAAGCGTGGGAATCCGGAAATCAAGCGCACATTCAAGAAGAAATTGGTGATTTATTATTGGTCGTGGTGAATTTGGCGCGACATTTAAACGTCAATCCTGAAATCGCTTTAAAACAAAGCACGCAAAAATTTTCTAAACGTTTTCATTACATTGAAAAACACGTCGCCGCATCCGGGCGTGTTTTGAAAGACTGTGAATTAGACGAATTAGACGCACTTTGGAATGAGGCGAAACGCGCCAAAGCGAGTTAATTTTCAACGTACGGTTTTTCGTGTGGTATAGTTTTTCTCAATTTTTTGATTGAGAGCGTACAAATGAAAACATCAACAAACTGGCACGCATTAACTGTTGAAAAAGCCCTCGCACAACAACAAACCACACAAATTGGTTTAACCCAAATCGAAGCGGCGGCCCGATTAAAACGTGACGGCGCAAATCAACTCCACGAAAAACCACCTAAATCTGCCTGGTGGTTTTTTTTCGCGCAATTTCAAAGCATTTTGATTTTAGTGTTAATCGCCGCCGCATTTTTAGCGACATTTATTGGCGATAAAATCGATGGCGTAGTGATTATGACGGTGGTTTTTATCAACGCGCTGCTCGGTTTTTATCAAGAATTTCAAGCTGAAAAATCCCTCGCCGCATTGAAAAAAATGTTGTCGTTACAAGCAAAAGTGCGCCGCGATAATCAAATCAGCGTTTGTGCCGCAAAAAATCTCGTTCAAGGCGATATTGTGTTGCTCGAAGCGGGCAATAAAATTCCCGCTGACGGGCGGTTGCTGAAAGCGTTTGGACTAGAAATTGACGAATCAGCCTTAACGGGCGAATCGTTGCCCGTTTCTAAAAATACGAATGAATTGCCCGAAAGTACGCTGCTTGCCGAACGTTCAAATATGCTGTTCATGAACAACGTCGTGACACGCGGACGCGCTGAAATGCTCATCACCGCGACAGGCATGAACACCGAAATCGGCAAACTCGCGCAACTACTCACCGAAACCGAAGAACAACCTACGCCGTTACAAAACCAACTCGACCGCTTGGGCAAACGCTTGGCGGTATTGGCGTTGCTGATTGTGTTGGTGTTATTTGCCAGCGCGTTGTGGCGCGGCGAACCGTTAATTGAAACCGCGTTTACCGCGATTGCTTTAGCCGTTGCCGCGATTCCCGAAGGTTTACCCGCCGTTGTAACGGTGACATTAGCGTTGGGAATGCACCGAATGGCAACACACAAAGCCATCGTCAAACGGTTGTCAGCCGTGGAAACGCTTGGTTGCACCACCGTGATTTGTACCGATAAAACGGGTACGCTAACGTTGAATCAAATGGCGGTGCGGCAGTTTTTTTATCGTGGCGAAACGCATTTTGTGAACGATAAAATTTTGCCGCAAAATGAATTATTGTTGCCGCTGATATTGTGCAACGACAGCCAATTTCACGATGACAAAATTATTGGCGACCCGATGGAAGGCGCGTTGTTAAAGCTCGCAGAAAAAGGCGGCTTGAATTACGACCACGCGCGAATGAACTTTCCCCGTTTGGCAGAAATTCCGTTCGATGCCGAACATAAATTTATGGCGACGTTTCACCGACAAGGCGACGAAATTTTGATTTTCGTCAAAGGCGCACCCGAAGTCATTTTAGAGCGGTGCAATTTGACCACCGAAGAACACGCGGTGTTGTTGGCGCAAAATACTGAAATGGCGCAAACCGGTTTGCGTGTTTTGGGAATGGCGACGCGGAAAATTCCAGCCATCGAATGGGTAGATAATAATTTTTTCAGACACATTGAAAAGTTAAATTTCATCAGCTTAATTGGTTTACAAGACCCGCCGCGTGCTGAAGTTCGTGACGCAATTCGGTGTTGTCAACGCGCTGGAATTGCCGTCAAAATGATTACTGGCGACCAATCAACAACCGCCACGGCGATTGCACGAGAATTGGGTTTGCCCGGTGAAACTCTGGAAGGACGTGCTTTAGCGGAATTAACTGACGATGAATTAGCGGCACGCATTGACCAGATTGGCGTATTTGCCCGAACTGCACCCGAACAAAAAATGCGCCTCGTAAACGCGCTGAAAAAAGCAGGTCATATTGTGGCAATGACGGGCGACGGCGTGAACGATGCGCCCGCGTTGAAAAGTGCGGACATTGGTATTGCGATGGGAAAAAGCGGCACCGATGTCGCGCAAGAAGCCGCCACGATGATTTTGACTGACGATAATTTTGCCGCGATTGTGAACGCCGTCCGCGAAGGGCGTGGCATTTACGACAATATGGTGAAGTTTATTCGCTTTCAACTTTCGACCAACATTGGCGCGATTTTGTGCGTAGCGATTGCGCCATTGTTGAATTTGCCGTTGCCTTTTACGGCGATTCAATTGTTGTGGATAAATATCATCATGGATGGTCCGCCCGCGATGTCGTTAGGCGTTGATCCGGTTCGCGCCAATACCATGAACGAACCGCCACGTTTGGCGACAGCGCAATTATTATCGTGGCGACGCTTGGCGCAACTGCTTTTTTACGGCGTGATTATGGCGAGCGGCACGTTAGGAATTTTGTTTTATGATTTGCAAATTCATGACGCTGAACACGCCAAAACGCTGGCTTTTACCACGTTTGTATTGTTTCAAGTGTTTAATGTTTTCAACGCACGCACCGAAAAAGGCACGGTTTTTAATCGCCAATTTTTCAAAAATAGCTGGTTGTGGTTGTCGCTAATTTTAGTCGTCGCGCTGCAAATCAGCATGGCGCAATGGGAATTCGCGCAAACGCTTTTCCACACGGCGGATTTGGATTTGAATGATGGTTTGTGCGTGATAATGGTCGCGAGCAGCGTGTTGATTTTGGAAGAAGCGCGAAAACTTTTTTGCTTGATTTCCCCGCTGAAACGCAACGGGAAAATCAACCATTCATAATCTAAAAATCGGCATCCAAAACAATGCGATAACGCGCATTACCTGCGACTAAATGCGCCAATGCGTCATTCACGCGACTCATTGGAAAATGTTCAACTTGTGGCGCGATGTGATGTCGCGCGGCAAATTCCAACATCGTCGCTATTGCCGCAGGCGAACCGGTTGGCGAACCTGAAATGCTTTTTTGCCCAAGAATTAAATCCATCGCAGGAATCGGCATCGGTTCAAGTACCGCGCCCACAACGTGCATGCGTCCGTTTGGTTTTAGCGTTTTTAACAACGTCGCCCAATCGAGCGGCGCGTTGACCGTTACCAACAACAAATCCAACGAATTCGCGGCAGTCAAAATCGACGCGCTGTCATAACTAGAAATCACGTTGTGTGCGCCCAACGTTTTCGCTTCTTCGATTTTCGATGGTGAACTGGTAAACGCCGTCACTTCACAGCCCCACGCCTTGGCAAACTTCAAACCTAAATGCCCTAAACCGCCAATTCCCACCACGCCAACGTGGTCAGTCGGTTTAATATTGAAATTCAAAAACGGCGCGAAAACAGTAATTCCACCACACAACAACGGTCCCGCAGAACGCAAATCCAGTTTTTCAGGCAGTGGAATCACCCAAACCCAATGCGCTCGCATTTTATCGGCAAAACCGCCGTAATGTCCGCCCGCTATCGTCGGCAATGCTTGGCTGCAAAGATTATGTTGTCCGGTCACGCATTCGTGGCAGTGCATACAACTGCCCGAATTCCAACCCACGCCAACCGCTTGCCCAATTTTCAAGCCTTTCACATCTTTGCCGATTGCGCTAATTTTGCCAATCACTTCGTGTCCCGCAATCAGCGGATAATTGGAAAATCCCCAATCGTTGTTCAACATCGATAAATCTGAATGACAAACGCCACAATGTTCTACAATGATTTCAACTTCTTCCGCGCCTAATTCGGGCAGTTCAACCGAAATCAGTTCCAGTTTTTCTTTAGAGCCGTGCGCCGCCCAACCTTGAATATGTGTCATCTTTTTCCCTCGTAAAAATAAAAGCTGTTTTGCAGCCGATAAAGTCGTGTAATTCAAGCGTTTCGTTTGTTACACTTTAATTTGTTTAGATTTAATGATTATTCAATAAAAGTCCTTATATGAAATTATTACCCACTGATTTATTATGAAAATGAGCGACGTCGCGGCACAAATTCCACATTATCGTTTACTTGAAAAGTTGGGCGAAAGTTTAGAATCAATCGTGTTTAAAGCCGTTTCCAAACAAAATGTAACGGATTGTTACATTCTCAAACTTTTTAAACATCCCTTAAATCAAGAAAGTCAGCGGCGTTATTTACGCCAAAAAATTGAACGCTTGAAAATTATTCACGACGTGAGCGTGATTACGCCGCTTTCGTTTGAAAGCTTTGCTCAGGTGCAGTTTATTGTGATACCTTATTTTTCAGGTTACGTTTCACTCAATCAATGGTGCAGGAAATCACCGATTTCGCTGCCTGATTTTTTTCATTGTGCCAGTGCGTTGGCGCAAATTCTCAACGTGATTCACCAAGCCGGTATTATTCACGGCGGCATTAAACCGCACAACATTTTAATTCAACCTGACACGCTCGACGTTAAAGTGACGGATTTCATTACGCCGATTGATATTCATGAAATTAGTCATTTTATTTATGACCCCGGTTTTATTGAAGGCACGCTGGCTTACACTTCACCGGAACAAACGGGACGCATCAATCATCGGGTCGATTTTTCAACCGATATGTATTCGTTGGGCATTGTGTTTTATCAGTTATTGACCGGCGAATTGCCGTTCAAAAGTACCGATCCGCTGGAGTTAATCCATTCGCACCTCGCCGAAGAAGTTCCGCTCGTTCATCACGTTAATAAAAATATCCCGCCCATTTTGAATGATATTATTGCCAAAATGTGTTTGAAAGAACCCGAAAAACGCTATCAAAGTGGTTTGGGACTTTACGCAGATTTACATCGTTGCGCGGAAGAATACGCCGCTTCGGGACGAATAATCCAATTTAAAGTCGGTTTGCAAGATCATCAACGGCGCGTGGTGTTTATTTCCAAAATGGTTGGGCGATTGGCAGAAGCTAAAATTGTTTTACAGCAATACGATTTAGTGACGCGCGGCGGATTTGCATCGGTGTTTATTTCAGGTTTGCCTGGCATTGGTAAAACTCGTTTAATTCAAGAATTACAACGTCCACTGGTTGAACATCATGGTTATTTTACCTCCGGAAAATTTGACCAATATCAAAAAAACATTCCGTACAGTTCGTTGTTACAAGCGTTACGAAATCTAATTCGGACGCTGTTAACGGAAAGTGACATGCAAGTTTCCTATTGGCAAGCACGGATTTTAGAAACGCTTGCGTCGCAAGGACGGATTATTTGTGATGTCATTCCAGAGCTAACAATTCTCATCGGTGAACAACCTGACGTGCAAAATTTACCACCCGTTGAAGCGCGGCATCGTTTTAATAACGTGCTGGGGCAATTTTTAGCGTGTTTAGCGCAACGGAATTATCCGTTAGTTTTATTTATCGACGATTTGCAGTGGTGCGACAGTGCCACGTTTGGCTTTCTGGATTATTTATTCGCGAACGTAGCAGACTATCCGTATTTATTTTTTATTGGTGCGTATCGGAACAATGAAGTGGATGAACATCATCCGTTAAGTCAGCTCATGCAAGCGATACAGAAAAAACATTTACCGTTACATGATTTACGTTTAACGCATCTCAACGCCGAAGATTGTCATGAAATGGTGGCGTATATTTTAGATTTGCCCCTTAATAAATGCATCGAATTATCGCATTTCTTAGTGAAACTGACCGAAGGAAATCCGTTATTTGTCAGTGAAAGTTTGTCGTGGTTGCACAATGAAAAATTGTTACACGTCAACAAAAACGGGCAATGGGGTTGGGATATGATGAAAATCAGCCAATCCAATATGCCTACCAGCGTGGTGGAATTATTCAGTTCAAAAGTGAATCAATTGCCGGTCGAAACCATTGAAATTCTGATGCTTGGCGCGTGTGTCGGCAATCGATTTTCGGCGGAAGAAGTAGCACAGATTCAAAAAATATCGTATCAAACCTTGTTTGAACTGTTAAAACCGGTGTTAAGTTTAGGTTTGTTGATTGAAAGTAAAGCCAAATTGCAATTTGTTCACGACCGCGTGCAAGAAGCGGTGTTACGTTTTTTGGATTCTGAACAACGCCGCGCGATTCATTGGCGTATTGGACAACATTTTTTGAGCGACACACCGATTGACGTTGAATTGGAACAAAAAGAAAATTTATTCACTCTTGCCGCGCATTTAAATTTGGGTCGTCCCGAAACGTTGACGGAAAACGAAACGTTGAATTTAGCGACGCTGAATTTTCACGCTGGAAATAAAGCCTTAAATGCGTTGGCAACACACGCCGCCAATGAATATTACCGCCAAGGTATTGATTTATTACCCGCCGATGCGTGGGAAAGTCAGTACACCCTGACATTTCGGTTGCATCAGCGATTAGCGAAAACGGAATTGATGACCGGACGTTCTGATTTGTCGGAAAAATTATTGGATACGCTGTTATTTCGTGCCGTTGATGATTTAGATTGCGCCGAAGCGTTAGCGGAACAAACAACGTCGCTGTCGTCGATTGGCAATTTTCTCAAAGCGATTGAAACCGCTAATCGGGGATTGAATTATTTCAATCAATCGCTTCTTGAGGATCTAATTCAAGCCGAGTTAAAAACCGCCGAACTCATCGCGCAAATTCATCAAAATAACCCCGAAGTGTGGCAAAAAATTCTGGAAATGCCTTTTACTCAAGAACGGCGCAATAAAATTGAATTGGCGTTTTACAGCGAATTGATTCCAGATTTATACATGACGGGGCAAGTTTCGCAGCTGTATTTAGCCGCCGCGCAATCGACTTCGCTTTGTTTGCAAGGCGGCATGGACGAATCCGTGATTTACTCGTTTTCGATTATGGGCTTAAATTTAGGCGAAAAAGGGCTGTTTGAATTAGCGTTTCGTTACGAAGATTTGGCGCGTGAATTATGCACGCGCTATCCCGATACGTTTGGCGCGACGCGCGGCATCAATGGCATTGCCTGGTGTAATATGCACTCACGCAGTCATCCCGCCGACATTGTCGCTTATTGCCAAAAAGGAATTCAAAGCGGCAAAATTTGTGGCGATTTGTACAATGCCGGCTTGATTTACGCGCCATTGATGTGGAATTTACAGGTTCAAGGTGCGAATTTTCAGGCGATTGAAAAAGCCGCATCGGCGTGTTTTGAATTTTCACAAAAAAATCAACTGAGTTTTTCAGTCGGTATCGCCCAAGCCATGCAAGCCGGTTGGATTGAACCGATGAAAAGCGCGTCGGCTCCGTTAATTCCAATGGCGGAAACGCTGAAATTATGGGAAAGTTGCAATTACGTTGCGGCAGCGGGCAGTTATTTTGTCCATTTAGCAATGAGCAATTATTATTACGGGCGTTATAACGCGGCAAATGACAATTTAAACAAAGTGAAATGTTATTTGACCGGCTTAACTGATAACGTGTTGAAACGACAATGGTATGTGTTTCAAGCCTTAAATTTGTTGCGATTACATCGACAAAATGGCGGCAATGAAAACATATTGCGGGTGAAACTGGAGAATTTCATGCTGCCCGTTGAAGAATGGGCAAAGTTAGGGGTTTTATTACAACCGTATTTACAGTTTTATCGGGCAGAATACGCCGTCGTTTTTTTGCGTTTTGAAGACGCTTGCAGTGCTTATTTAAACGCGATTGAATCGGCACATCACTTGGGTTACACGTTTCTGGAAGGTTTTATAAACGAAAATTTTGGCGCATGGTTAAGCGAATTGGGTTTTCAAAGTGGCGATAATTATTATCGTGAAGCAATGCGTTTATATCAAAAATGTGGCGCACAAGGTAAAAAAATAGAGTTATTGGAACGCTACCCAGCCTGTTTTGAAAATGAATGTGAAGCTGAAAATGATAACGTCCAAAGTGTCGATAATTTAGTGTTACCGAATTTGGATGTTGATTATTTGGTGCAATCTTCGTTGGTGTTATCGGCAGAAATCAATCAAGAAAAATTGCTCGATAAAATTATGGATATGGTGCTGCAATCGAGCGGCGCACAACACGGTTATTTATTAGTACAAAATGAGGACACTTGGTCAGTTGTCGCAACCAGTCATGTGAGCGAAAAAATACGGTTGGAAATTCAACCGTTACACACCATGACGGAATTGTGCCAAGGCATTGTGCATTATGCCTGTCGCACCATGGAAACCGTTGTTATTTATGATGCTCAAACTTCGCTGGAATTTAAAAATTCACCCGAAGTTCAAAAATTTGGGTTGCGCTCATTACTTTGTGTGCCGTTGCGCCGCCAAGGAAAACTGATCGGTTTGCTGTATTTAGAAAACCGCCTTGCATCGAATATTTTTACGACAAACCGCGTCCGAACCATCGAATCGTTAAGTCAGCAAGCGGCGATTTCATTAGAAAATGCGCGATTAGTGGCGAAAATTGAACAGTTTAATACCGATCTGGAACGGCGCGTGGAAGAAGAAGTGGCGCATAACCGTGAAAAAGATCATTTGCTAATTCAACAATCGCGTTTGGCGGTGATGGGTGAAATGATTAACAATATCGCACATCAATGGCGACAACCGTTGAATGCGCTGGGGTTGGTGCTGGGGAATTTGAAAGATGCTGCACGATTTAATGAATTGACCAACAGCTATTTAGACAGTCAAGTTACCGATGGCTGGCAGTGCATTGAAAAAATGTCGAGTACGATTAACGATTTTCGGAATTTCTTTCGTCCTGACAAACAGAAAGAACTTTTCAGTTTGAAACAAGCCATTCAAAGCGCGATTGCTTTGGTAGATGCCAGTTTTAAAACCCACAATATTGAATTCATAGTGGACGCGCCAGACGATATAAACGTAATAGGTTTTCCTAATGAATATTCTCAAGTGTTACTCAATTTAATTACGAATGCCAAAGAAGCTATTTTGGCGCATGGTCAAAACAGCGGATACATTACGGTGCGGTTGCACAGTGATGATGATTTCACGCACACTATTGTCACGGATAATGGCGGCGGGATTCAAGAGGACGTTTTACAACGTTTGTTTGAGCCGTATTTTTCTACCAAAGAAGGTGGCAGCGGGATTGGGCTTTATATGTCAAAAATGATTATTGAAAACAGCATGAACGGAAAAATTAGCGTACGAAATGTGCCGCAAGGCGCGGAGTTTACAATTTCTACGCCCAACAAATGCAACATTTAACACCCTCTTTAGAAAAAATATTATGAATGAAAGTAATGACCACGACGATTTAGCCTTTTTAAAAACCTTAAATATCCTTTATGTTGAAGACGAAATCATTATTCGCAAACAATTGGCGCAATTTCTTAACCGCCGATGTGCGAATTTATATATTGGCACAAACGGCAAAGAGGGTTTAGCGATTTTTCAGGACTGTCAGCCAGACCTCGTCATTTCAGATGTGTTAATGCCCGAAATGGACGGTTTGAAAATGGGTGAAGCTATCCGTGCCATCAATCCGAAAATACCGATTATTCTGACCACCGCCTTTGAAGAGCCGCTCTATTTTCATCGCGCTATTGATTTGAGTGTTGATAAATATGTGGTGAAACCCATTGATTTGTTGATATTAGAAGAAGCATTATTAAAATGCGCTCGCACGTTGCGGGCAGAATTAGCGTTATACGAACTGCAACAACGCACGGCTGAATTGATGGAATTACAACGCATTGCAGCGGTAGTTTTTGAAGCCCAAGAAGGCATGTTTGTCACCGATGCCGACACTACGATTCTTCGCGTGAATAAGGCTTTTAGTGAAATTACCGGTTATCCTGCCGAAGAAATGGTGGGAAAAACGCCTCATGTATTACAATCAGGTCGTCAAGATTGTCATTTTTATGAAGAAATGTGGAGTGGCATCAATCAGGACGGTCATTGGAAAGGTGAAATTTGGAATAAACGAAAAAACGGTGAAATTTATCCCGAAAATATCTGTGTTACTGCGGTAAAAGATGACGATGGCAACGTCACAAATTATGTTGCCACGTTTATGGATATTACGATTAACAAAGCCATTGCCGACGAAATTAAACATTTAGCTTTCTATGATCCGTTGACCAATTTACCGAATAGACGGTTACTTTTTGATAGATTAAAAATCGCTTTCGCAAGTAATAAACGTAATGGTAAAAAAGGGGCGGTGCTATTTATTGATATGGATAATTTCAAAACGCTTAACGATACATTGGGACATGACATGGGCGATTTACTTTTGAAAGAAGTCGCGGAACGTTTACATCATTGCGTGCGCGATTGCGACACGGTGGCGCGTTTTGGTGGCGATGAATTTGTGATTATGCTCACTAATTTAAACGAAGATGAGGATATGGCGATAAATCAAGCTGAAATTATTGGTCAAAAAATTCTCGTCACGTTGAACAAAAGTTACCAGCTCCGCACGCAGGATTATTCCAGCACACCCAGCATTGGTGTGGCGATTTTTACCGGTCATGAATCATCCATTCACGAACCGGTCAAACAAGCCGATACGGCGATGTATCAAGCCAAAAAAGCGGGGCGAAATACGCTTCGTTTTTTTAAAAATATCTAATTTTGATATTCACCCAGCCCACATAACGGGGAAAATTTTTCCTTGAATTGGCGGTCATTTCGCCCCATTGTTAAACTAAATCAAATCACTTACTTTCTAGGAGTTACCGCGCATGAGAATGGACAAATTAACCAGTAAATTTCAAGAAGCCTTAGCTGACGCGCAAAGTTTAGCGTTGGGTAAAGATCATCAATTTATTGAAGCGGCACATTTATTATTGTCGTTACTCGACCAAGACGGCGGCAGCATCAAACCGTTACTCGCGCAAAGCAATATCAACGTGCCGAGTTTACGCGCTGACACGTTCGCAACAATCAATCGTTTAGCCAGTGTCAGCGGGACGGGCGGTGACGTGCGATTATCAAATGAACTCGACCGTTTATTAAATATCACCGACAAACTCGCGCAAAAACGCAACGACACCTTTATTTCGAGCGAATTATTTTTGTTGGCGATTGCGGACGAGAAATGTTCATTAACGGAAATTTTCAAAAAATTCGGTATTTCAAAAGCGTTACTCGAACCGGCGATTGAAAAATTACGCGGTGGTGAAGCCGTCAATGAACAAAATGCCGAAGATCAACGTGGCGCGTTGAATAAATACACGCTGAATTTAACCGAACGCGCCGAACAAGGAAAACTCGATCCTGTGATTGGTCGCGATGATGAAATTCGCCGCACGATTCAAGTGTTGCAACGTCGTACCAAAAATAATCCGGTGTTAATTGGTCAACCTGGCGTGGGTAAATCGGCAATTGTCGAAGGTTTGGCGCAACGCATCGTCAACGGCGAAGTGCCAGAAGGCATGAAAGGCAAACAAGTTTTGTCACTCGATATGGCGGCGTTGATTGCGGGCGCAAAATTTCGCGGCGAATTTGAAGAACGTTTGAAAGCCGTTTTGAACGATTTGGCGAAACAAGAAGGACAAGTTATTTTGTTCATCGACGAATTGCACACCATGGTTGGCGCGGGCAAAGCGGAAGGCGCAATGGATGCAGGCAATATGCTTAAACCTGCCTTGGCGCGAGGTGAATTGCATTGTGTTGGCGCGACCACGTTGGACGAATATCGTAAATATATTGAAAAAGATGCCGCGTTAGAGCGACGTTTTCAAAAAGTGCTGGTCGATGAACCGAGCGTGGAAGACACGATTGCGATTTTGCGCGGCTTGAAAGAAAAATACGAAGTCCATCACGGCGTAGATATTACCGACCCCGCGATTGTGGCGGCAGCAACGTTGTCGTACCGTTACATTTCTGACCGTCAATTGCCCGACAAAGCGATTGATTTAATCGACGAAGCAGGCAGTCGAATTCGGATGGAAATCGATTCCAAACCCGAAGTCATGGACAAATTGTATCGTCGATTGATTCAACTGAAAATTGAACAAGTTGCGCTGAAAAAAGAAAAAGATGCCGCTTCAAAAAAACGTCTGCAAGTTTTAGAACAAGAAATTGGCGAACTTGAAAAAGAATATTCGGATTTAGAAGAAATTTGGAAAGCCGAAAAATCCGCGTTGCAAGGTTCCGCCGCGATTAAAGAAAAACTCGAACAAGCGCGTTTAGATTTAGAAACCGCGCGGCGCAGCAACGATTTAGCCAAAATGTCTGAATTGCAATATGGCATTATTCCAGAATTTGAAAAACAAATTGCCGCGTCCGCCACGGTCGATATGTCAAAAATGACCTTGTTACGCAACAAAGTGACCGAAGACGAAATCGCCGAAGTCGTGTCGAAATGGACGGGGATTCCGGTTTCAAAAATGTTGGAAGGCGAACGCGAAAAATTGCTCGAAATGGAAACGTATTTGAAACAGCGCGTTATTGGACAAGAAGAAGCGTTGAAAGCGGTGAGCAACGCCATTCGCCGTTCACGCGCGGGACTTTCTGACCCGAATCGCCCGAATGGTTCATTTTTATTTTTAGGACCAACGGGCGTGGGCAAAACCGAATTGTGCAAAGCGTTAGCCGAATTTATGTTCGACACGCCCGACGCAATGGTGCGAATCGATATGTCGGAATTTATGGAAAAACATTCGGTGGCGCGTTTAATCGGTGCGCCTCCCGGTTATGTCGGTTATGAAGAAGGCGGTTATTTAACGGAATTAGTGCGTCGCAAACCGTATTCGGTAATTTTGCTCGATGAAATTGAAAAAGCGCATCCGGATGTGTTCAACATTTTGTTGCAAGTCCTGGACGACGGGCGTTTAACTGACGGTCAAGGTCGCACGGTAAACTTTAAAAACACCATTATCGTGATGACTTCCAACATGGGTTCGGACATTATTCAAGCGTTGTCGGGCGAAGCGATGTATGACGTGATGAAATCGGCGGTGATGGATGTGGTGGTGACAAAATTCCGCCCTGAATTCATCAATCGCATCGATGAAACAGTGGTGTTTCATTCGTTAGGACGTGAGCAAGTTCGCGCCATTTCAACTATTCAAATTGATTATTTGCGCGGGCGTTTACAAGAACGTGAAATTGGTTTTGAAATTTCCGATGCGGCGTTGGATTTATTGGGCGAAGCGGGATTTGATCCGATTTATGGCGCAAGACCGATGAAACGTGCGATTCAACAATACTTAGAAAATCCTCTAGCGCAACTGATTTTAAGCGGCGAGTTTGTCGCGGGTAACGTGATAAAAGTCAGCGAAGAAGCGGGCGGATTGACCTTTTCAAAATAGATTTTAAAAAACTGAAACGCCTTAAAATCACCCTGTTTTAAGGCGTTTTTCTCGTTCAACATTTCAGCTTACCACGCGCAACTGAATCACCGAATTTTTCTGATGCAAATTGTTTGCCTCAAACACTTCTATTGTTTTAGCACTGTAGCGATGATTCACAAAATAACTGTTACCGTCGATTTTCTTCGCCATTTTTTTCGATGACGACGCTAAATCAGCAATATCAACGTGAGACTGGCAATGAGCGGTAATTGTTGGTGGCACTAAACCCACTGATAAGCTGGTCATCGGAAAAAAACATTTATCGCCCTTGCGGTTTTCAGCATGAATACCGCCCGCTTTCACATCAGCAGATTTGTAATAAGTGGGTGCTAATTTTTCAAAAACATCCAGAATTTTTTGACAGCGTTCTAGCCAATCTTCACAAGTGAAAATCACAATAAAATCATCACCGCCAATATGTCCAATGTAGCCACTTTCAGGCGGCAAACATTGCCTCAGCGTAGTCGCTACCGCTTTAATAATATCGTCGCCCGCACTGTAACTGTAAATATCATTAAACGGTTTAAAATTATCCAAATCAAAATAACCAAATGCAAATGGCGTTCTATTAGCAATCAATTGATTCACTTGCTGATTCATCGGCACGCTACCCGGTAGTAAGGTCAGTGGATTCGCGTGTTTGGCGTTGTCAATTTGTCGCTGTGTAATTCTTTCCAATAACGACAAAATGGTCACTACGCCCATATATTTATTATCGCGGGAAATAATAAACGCCTGTTCATGGCGCACACTGGAGGTCACTTGCTGGCTTACCAATTCAATCGGTGTATCGCAATCGACACTGAGCGGCGGTTGATCAATAAACGTTTTAATCGGTTTGCGACCGTACAATTCCATACCGTAACGACTTGAAAATAATTTCGATAGAAAAATATCTCGAAAAATAATGCCCGAAGCCACGTCGTGATCCACCAGCGGTAGAATCGTTAATTCGCTTTGTTGTTGAAATAAATTCATCACGTCGCTAATCGGTGTTTCCGCTGAAATGGGCAAAATAAAACGGCTGATGCTGGCTACGGATGTTGAATTTAAATCCAGCGTTTTTTTCTCGGGCAATAATTCTTCCGACAGAAAAATTGCCTTATCGATGTTGAATAAGGGCAACACAGCGGGACGCGCAAAGTAATAACCTTGACCTTGTGAAATACCCAATTTTTCAATCAATTTGAATTCAGCTTCGGTTTCAATTCCTTTGGCAATCACGTTGCAATTGAGTGAACTGGCAATGCCTTGAATTGAACGCACAAAATTCAGTTTGACCGAATCATTCTGCAATTCTCGAATAAAATGCTGATCGATTTTGACGTATTCCGGCAGTAATTCTGACCACAAACGCAAGCTCGAATATCCCGCGCCCAAATCATCTAACGCAATCTCAAAACCCATGTTGCGATAGTGCATCACAGCTTCTCGCATCAATTCATAATCATCAGTAGGTTTGTGTTCGGTCAATTCAATCACGACATTATGCGGATTCACACCAAATTCATCTAAATACCGCAGCGTTTCGCCGGTTTTAAATTCAGGCTCCATCAAAATGTTTGGGCTGACGTTGAGAAATAATTTGGCATCTAAATTAAATTTTGCGTAATGCTTAATGCTCAATTCACGGCACAAAAATTCTAAATGCGAACTTAAACCGTGGCGTTCAGCCACATCAAATAAATTAAGCGCACTGTGTAGTGGACTATTGGAAGGGCCACGAATGAGAGCTTCATAACCAATAATTTTCTTTTGAGCAAAGGAAACAATCGGCTGAAAATGCGGTGTAAGTTTTTTGTGTTCGAGGATAGCAATTAGTTCTTTTTGCAATGAGGACATGGAAAGCACCTATGCGAATAAATAAATTATCAGCATAGGTTATTTCTATGACAATTTTGTTACGTTGGGGAAATGCCCCGCGCATATTGTTCCGCAAGCCAAACACGCGCCTCGATTATCTAAATTCCATTCCGATAATTGATACCAATCGCGCCCAATCAAACACGCGCCACACGCATGACAATAAGTGCTATCAGCGATTTTGTGATGAACATTGCCAACGTAGGCGTAACGAACACCATTTTTTAACGCTATATCTCGCGCCAATAATAAAGACGCAAGCGGCGTGGGCGGCGTGTTCCGCATTTTCCAGTCGGGATGAAATGCGGTAAAGTGCATGGGTACATCTACGCCTAATTTTTCCACTACCCATTGCGTCATCGCCTCCAATTCGGCTTCGGAATCATTTTCGCCTGGAATAATCAGCGTGGTTAATTCCAACCACACCGATGTTTCGTGATAAAGATATTCCAACGTATCCAAAATTTCGCCCAAATGTGCGCCAGTCAGTTCATGATAAAACCGTTCGCTAAAGGCTTTTAAATCGATATTCGCCGCATCCATATATTGATAAAATTCGGCACGCGGTTTCGGACAAACATAACCCGCCGAAACTGCAACCGATTTGATACCTAATTCTCGACACGCCATCGCCGTATCAATCGCATATTCATGAAAAATAACGGGGTCGTTGTAAGTGTACGCCACACTTTTACAGCCCAGTTCTAACGCTTTTTGAGCAATCATTTCGGGTTCGGCTTTGCTCATTAACGTGTCCATTTCGCGTGATTTGCTAATATCCCAATTTTGGCAAAACTTGCACGCTAAATTACAGCCCGCTGTGCCAAATGAAAAAACCGCTGAACCTGGATAAAAATGGTTCAACGGTTTTTTTTCAATCGGGTCAATGGCAAAACCACTTGAACGCCCATAACTGGTTAAAACAATTTGGGCATTCTGATTTTGCCGTATAAAACACAAGCCGCGTTGCCCTTCGTGCAATTTACAAAATCGCGGACACAAATCACATTGCACCCGTTTATCGTCGAGTAAATGCCAATAATCGGTAGTGACCGTATCTGAACTTAATCGTGTTTTCATGAAATTCTCCAAAAGTTTCTAAGATAGATTCTAATTTTACGTTGCACTATTCATAGATTACGGCATATTATCGAGACGCAAGAAAACTCATTTTCGGAGAGCAATCATGGTTTTAATTCGTCAACCAGCCGTCGCTGGAACATTTTATCCTGCTAATCCAGAAGTATTGCGAAAGATGCTTAACGTTTTTTTGGACGCAGTTCAAAGTACCACTAAAGTTCCCAAAGCCATAATAGTTCCCCACGCAGGTTATATTTATTCGGGTGAAATCGCCGCCAGTGCTTATGCACGTTTGAAAGCGGGAGCCGATAAAATTAAGCGCGTGGTTATTGTTGCCCCGTCGCATCGCTTGGCGTTTGACGGTTTAGCCGTTTCTCATGCCGATTTTTTCAACACGCCACTTGGCGATATTCCCCTCGATAAAATAGCTATTCAAAACTTAGTGGTGTTGCCGTTTGTCAATTACAGCGACGAAGCGCATCACGCTGAACACAGTTTGGAAGTGCAATTGCCATTTTTACAAACCGTATTACATGCTTTTAAGTTAATTCCGATTGTCGTTGGTAACGCGACGGCAGAGCAAGTTTCACAAGTGCTGGAATTATTTTATGACGATGATGAAGCCGTCATTGTGATTAGCTCAGATTTAAGTCATTACCACGATTACGCCACGGCGCAGGAACTGGATTTGGAAACCAGCCGTAAAATCGAACAGTTAGATTATCAACATTTAGATTACGATTCGGCTTGTGGTCGAGTGGGTGTAAGCGGTTTATTAGCATTAGCGCAAAAAAAATTCCGTCAAATTGAAACCATCGACTTGAGAAATTCAGGCGACACGGCGGGCGATAAATCACAAGTTGTGGGGTATGGATCTTATGTTATTGACTAACGAACAACAAAAATTACTGTTAAAAATTGCGAAAGATTCAATCCAGCATGGTTTGACGCACGGTGTGCCGTTGCCCATAAATCTGGAAAATTATCCCGACGAATTGCAGGAAATTCGAGCGACGTTTGTCACATTAGAAATTAGTGGACAGTTGCGCGGTTGCATCGGAATGTTGGAAGCGGTTCAGCCGTTGGTAATGGATATTGCAAAAAATGCGTTTTTGGCGGCGTTTGATGATCCTCGTTTTCCGCCTGTTTCCGCGACCGAATTTGCAAAATTAGAGATTCATCTTTCAATTCTTTCGCCTGCTGAACCGATAAATTTTAAATCGGAAGAGGATTTAATTCGTCAATTACGTCCGCAGGTCGATGGCTTAATTATGCAAGAAAGCCATCGACGCGGAACATTTTTGCCATCAGTTTGGGATTCTTTGCCCGAACCGTGCCAGTTTTTACAACACTTGAAATTAAAAACTGGCTTGCCAGAAAATTATTGGTCGGACACATTGCAGGTGCGTCGTTATGGTTGCGAAATGATTCGTTAATTCGCCGCCAATTTCTCCTCTGTTTCTAGCACCAATTGCGTCGTTTTTAACACGGTATCGGGATTTAAGCTCATCGAATCAATCCCGATTTCCACCAAAAATTGCGCCATTTCAGGATAATCGGACGGAGCTTGTCCGCACAATCCACAATGTTTGCCGTTACGTTTTGAACCTGTCACGGCAAGGCGAATCATCTCTTTTACGCCATCGTCACGCTCATCAAAATCTTCTGCGAGAATCGCCGAATCACGGTCAACGCCCAGCGTAAGTTGCGTTAAATCATTCGAGCCAATCGAAAAGCCGTCAAAATGTTCCGAAAACGCATCAATCGAAATCACGTTATTCGGAATTTCGCACATGACGTAAATTTGCAGCCCATTTTCGCCGCGTTTCAAACCCAATTCCGCCATGTAATCCAACACTTTTTTAGCTTCTTGCACTCGCCGACAAAACGGAATCATCAAAATAACATTGGTCAAACCCATGTCGTCGCGCACTCGTTTCATCGCCGCACATTCCAACGCAAACCCTTCCGCATACGCGGGATGCGTGTAACGTGACGCGCCACGAAAGCCAATCATCGGATTTTCTTCGTCGAATTCAAACCAACGTCCACCCAATAACGTCGCGTATTCGTTGGTTTTAAAATCGGACATTCGCACCACAACCGGTTTCGGATAAAACGCCGCGCCAATGGTGCCAACGCCTTCCGCTAATTTGCTGATAAAAAATTCTTGCGGCGTGGCGTAATGGCGCGTTAATTTTGCCAATTGGTCACGCTCATTGGCATCTTGCACGCGCTCCGAATGAATCAACGCCATCGGATGCGCTTTGATGTATTCGGTAATGATGAATTCCATCCGCATCAAACCCACGCCGTCATTTGGCAAAAAGCTGGTTTTGAACGCCACTTCTGGATTGGCAATGTTGAGCATGATTTTAGTTTTCGGATGTTTCAAACCCGACAAATCCGTGGTTTGAATATCAAAGGCTAATTCTCCCGCGTACACTTTGCCGACATCGCCTTCCGCACAAGAAACCGTCACGGACGTATTATTTTTGATTGTGGTCGTGGCATTTTCACAACCGACCACCGCTGGAACGCCCAATTCGCGCGAAATTATCGCGGCATGACAGGTTCTACCACCGCGATTTGTGACAATTGCCGACGCGATTTTCATCACCGGTTCCCAATCAGGCGTGGTCATATCGGCGACCAAAATATCACCCGCTTTAAAACTGCTGAGTTGTTCCGCATTTTCAATAATACGGACGTTGCCGGTGGCGATTTTGCTGCCGACCGAATGCCCGGTGATAATTGGCACAGCGGTTTCTGTCAGCGTGTATTGTTCCAACATCATGCCGCGCAATTGCGAAACCACCGTTTCGGGTCGCGCTTGCACAATGTACAACGTGCCGTCGAGTCCGTCTTTCGCCCATTCCATATCCATCGGTTTGGCTTTACCGGCTTTCGCGCTGTAATGTTTTTCGATTTTTATCGCGTAATCCGCCAGCGTCAACACGTCCGCATCGCTAATACAAAACCGATTTCGTTCGTCGTTGGACGTGACAATGTTGTGCGTGGATTCGCGCGTGCTGCGGTCGCTGTAAATCATTTTGATTTTTTTCGCGCCCAAGGTTCGGCGTAAAACGGCTCGATGTCCCTGTTCAAACGTGGGTTTGTGAACGTAAAATTCGTCGGGATCGACCGCGCCTTGCACCACGTTTTCACCCAAACCGTAAGAACCGGTGATAAACACCACGTCTGAAAAACCCGATTCCGTGTCTAACGAAAACATTACACCGCTGGCGGATAAATCGGAACGCACCATTTTCATGATGCCAATCGACAACGCGAGTTTGAAATGGTCAAAGCCTTGATCGACGCGGTAATGAATGGCGCGGTCGGTGAATAAACTGGCAAAACAGCGTTTGCACGATTCGAGCAACGCCGCCGCGCCACGAATGTTGAGATAAGTATCTTGTTGACCGGCGAAACTAGCGGTGGGTAAATCTTCGGCGGTGGCAGAACTGCGAACGGCAACACTTAATTCGTCACCATATTGGGTTTGTAATGTTTGGTAAGCGGCGAGGATTTGCCGTTCTAAATCTTCGGGAATGGGCGCGGCATAAACAATTTCGCGGGCTTTTCGAGCGCGTTTTGCCAAATCATTTACGTCTTCAGGATTTAAATCATCTAATGCTTCGTGTAAAGATTCCCAGCCATTTGAATTATCCAAAATATAACGATAGGCTTCCGCCGTCACCGCAAAACCGTTTGGAATTTGTACGCCTTCCGACCCCAATTCACGGTACATTTCACCCAACGACGCATTTTTTCCGCCCACGAGCGGCACGTCTTCAAGGGTTAATTCATTAAACCAACGAATGTAATTAGTTTGTTCTGTCATGGTGTTCTCCTTGGAATAAAAATAAATACTGAGATATATTTTCCGCGCCACTTTCTGCCGAAAGCGTCTGTTTTTGTTCAGCCAAAGTCAACGGTTGCGCGGTTTGTAATTGGTACTGCAACACGGTTAATGTCGCTTCAGACGCATCATGACCGAATTGCTGCCGTTGAATAATACGGCGACTTAATTCTTCCTCCGTTGCTTGAAAATCCAAAATCAAAAATTTCACCTGTTTTTCAGCGGCTAATTTTTGAAACAACACGCGCTGTTCATATTTTAGAAAGGTCGCATCGACGAACACCGAAAAACCCGCGTCAAGAATTGGGGCGGCAAAATCAGCCAGTTGCTGATAGATTTGTTGCGACTTTTCCGTGCTGTAATTATCCTGATTTTTTGATGTCGCAAACAACCGTTGCCGTTCCACATCCGAACGCAAATGAATTGCGCCAAACATTTCAGCGACTTTGCGACTCAACGTCGATTTTCCCGAACCTGAATAACCGTGCGTAATCAACAACACCGGCGTTTTCGGTGTGGTGAACGCTTCTGCTAAATTTGCATAATGTTCTGCCTCCTGAAAATCGGGCGGATTTTGATGTTGTTGCCAACGTAATAAGGCAATTTTAGCGCGAACTAACGCACGATAAACCAAATAATAACGCAACAAACTCAAACCGGAATAATCGCCGGTTTGGCTTAAATAGTGATTTAAAAAGCGCGTCGCAAACGGCTTCAAATTGCGCTGCTGCAAATCCATTACCACAAACGCAATTTCATTCATCACATCAATCCAGCGTAACGCGGGATTAAATTCAATGCCATCAAACGGCAACACGCGATTCTCAAACAACGCGATATTGCCCAAATGTAAATCACCGTGACATTCACGAATAAAGCCCAATTGTTTGCGGTGCTGCATCAACGGCGTGATTTTCGACAATTCCTGCTCGCCCCACAATTCTAATCGCGCCAGTTGTTGCAAAAATTCCGCATTCTCAACGAGTGAACGAATTGGCGCGAAATTACCCAAAAACCAGCGGTGAATTTCGTCCGCCGTGCCGTAATGATTGCTAGAAATAGCAACGTTCGCGTCACGATGAAAATTCGCCACAATGTCGGCGAGTTGGTCAATCATTTCGGCATTTAAACAACCGTGATTTGCCATTTTACTCAAAAGTTGATGCGCGGGAAATTGCCGCATTTGCACCGCGTATTCAATGATTTCACCGTCGCCATTGATTTTCGCGTTTTCAATCGTTCCGGTAATCGGGACAACTTGCATATAAAGTTCCGGCGCAAAACGACGATTCAACCGCCATTCTTCTTCGCAGTAAAATCGGCGTTTTTCCAGCGTCGAAAAATCTAAAAAATCGAACTGCACCGCTTTTTTTATTTTATAGACAAATTGCCCAGTCAATAACACCCACGAAATGTGCGTTTCGATTAGTTCAATCGCGCTCACCGAATGCGGGTAAGCGGTCTGTTTTAAGAGTGATTGAATCAAACGCATCGCAATACCTGGTTTTTAAGAAAAATTAAAGAACGGGAATAGTTAAATCAATTTGTTTCAATAAATTATCGACACGAGACGAATGTGTTTCTATCAATTGTTGTAACGCATCGTACCAATAACCAGCTTCTGCTTTTTGTTCGACGGTGGACAATGGGATTGCGGGGGATTGATAGATAAGCGTGGCACTGGTATCTTCCAAACAGTGTTCCGCATCACTGATCGACCATTTATATTTCTTACCGGCTTGTAACACTACGTCGTAATCCGCCAAATGAATCCGATTCAAACCCGCTGTAGTCAGGGATAAACTTTTTTCCAGCAATGGTTCGTCCGCCCCTTCCTCAATCAGGATAAAATCCACTTTTTGTTGAGCAGCTTCGTATAAGTACCAATATAAAACTGGCTGAGATTGGCTGGTTAATGCCGTATGCTTTGGTGCTAAGACTTGAATTTTCGGCGTAGCTAAATTCAAATTGCGTGTGCCACCGCCAATGCGTGTTTGAGGAGCGTTTATTTGGGGCGGTTTATACGTTAATAGTCCTTCTGCACTGGCGAACGAAGACAACGATGAAATGAAAATAACGAGCAGGATAAATTTTTTGTTCATAAGAGACTCCAAAGATTTAGCTGAAATTTTTTATCGTAACGTGATGATCTGATAAATTTTTGAGTATTCGTTCCTGCCCTTTAATTGGTATTCCCCGACAATTTTTGTTTCGTAAAGATAATTCACACAACGATAAGTAGTTTCACCAATTAAAATACGGCACGGGTGCTGACTATCAGATTGAGCAACGGTCTTGTCGAAACTTTCTAAACGTGAGGCAGCATTAACTGTGTCGCCAATAACAGTGTACTCCATTCGTACTGCACCACCAAAACTACCTGCCACTAACGCCCCCGTATAAATACCGACTCGCATAGTAATTTCAGGAAGCCCTTGTGGTTGCCATTTTTGATTAAGTTCACACAAACGTCGATTAAATTCAATGGCGCATTTCACCGCATGTTGCGCGTCGGCAGCAATTTCTGTTTCTGTTTCGCGTTTCACAGGCACACCAAAAATTGCCATCATTGCATCGCCAATATATTTATTCACCATGCCGTTATGATTCGTGACGATTTTGCTCATTTCGCCCATGTATTCATTCAACCATTTCATTAAAATGAGCGGTTCCATTTTTTCGGCAATCGTAGTGAAATTCGTAATGTCGGTGAAAAGTACCGTCGCGGTCAATGTATCAGGACGTACACCGCCTTCACTAAAAAATTGTTCCCTCGCGTCCCATAAACGTTTCGCAACTTCGGGCGAAACGTGACTGGCGAATAATTGCATTAACTGGCGGCGTTCGGCGCGTTCTTGACTGGAAAAATACAGAATGCTCAATGCCAGTGAACTCGCCCAACCTAACATCGGTGCAATAAGTGGTGCCCACCAACCTTCATTTAAAAATACGATATTCCAAACGAATAAAAAGGCGAATTCACCTACTATCAAGATGAATAAACGTAGTAGGCTCCCTCTGTGTAAACCTGTGAATGCACCAACTAAACACAAAAGTAACATCCAAAGGCATTCGTTGTAATTTGACCAAGCGCGTAAAGGTTTGTTTTGTTTGATTGCCGTGTTGAGTAGTTGGCTCACGAAATAGGCGTGGTATTCAACGCCAAAGCGTTTCATTTCATTGGGTAATAATCGGTAATCTTGAAGACTTGGAGCCGTTCCGCCGATTAGCACAATTTTATCGCGTAACATCTCGCTGGAGATTTTGCCATCAAACAAATCCGACAAAGTGAAAAATTTAAACGACTGCGACAGCCCTGGATAATTGAGCATTATTTGATAACCGCCCGTATTAGCCGCTATATAAGCACCAAAATTTGAATCTATTGGCGGCAAACTCACACCGTTCAAACTTAAATTGCCTTGTGCGTCACTTTGAGCGGAGATGTTTTCAGCGGCTAAATAATGCAATGTCAGCAATAACGGAAAAGAGTAATAATTATTACCATCAATACCCATAAACAATAAACCTCGACGTGAAACACCGTCCGAATCTTCAACTAAATCATTAAAACCGACTCGCTCTGGATTATTTGCTAAAATTTCTGGCGCAGGAATAAATTCTTGTTTGGAATTCCCCGTAAAAAAAATCCAAACGATATTGTCGTATGTTTGCAACACGTTTTTGAGTTCTTTTGTTTCCACGCCAACTGGCACATCGCGGTATTTGTCCACGCCAATCACTCGGGCGCCAGCGTTCTCAATTTTTTGCAACGCTTCGGCAAGAATTTTGTCAGATAACGGATATTTAAAACGACGAATATCCTGTTCCGTTTCGCCAATGATGACAATACGATTGTCGATTTGAACAGCTGGACGTTTTAGCAAAAGTTGGTCAAATGTTCGCAGTTCTGCACCTTGCAAAATACCGGCATATTGCACGGCAGCAATGAGTATTGCGGCAAATAATCCCAACGACACGCAGCTGAAAATGGGATGATGTAGCCATTTTTTAACAATCGATTGCAAACTATTTCACCTGTAAATCTTTCGCACGCAACGGCAAACCGCCTTTGCCTTTTCGGGCCAGTGAACTGCCTTGACCCAAGGCGCAATAATCTTGGCTGATGAGGGTGTTATCGAAATTTGAATAACCGCCATTCGCCAACACGCCACTCAAGTTCAATTGTGGCGCGGTGTTTGTAATCGTGCCGCTTACGCCTTTGTCAGAAGCCGCTTGAATCACGTTTATCGTTTCAGGTGAGCTGTTCCATTTCACGAATTTGCCGCCTCTCACCAATATATTTTCACTCGGAATAAGGGCTTTCAACGCTAAATTGATGTTGCCGCCGTTGCCACTTTTTGCATTGGCTTGAATTAAACCTGTGTCCATCACAAGCATTTCTGCTTTTGCAGAAATATCACCACCGTTGCCATTTTCACCGTTCACAGTTGTTGCGAAACCAGAATCTTTTAGATAAATCAATTCGCCACCATTAACTTTAATACTGCCACCATCACCTGTGTTTGCCGTGGTGTTGATAGACGATGAATTCATATTTAAGCGATTGGCAAAGTTCACCGCGATATTTCCTGCTGCGATATTGCCTGTGGAATTGCTGGTGATTTGGCTTTTCGTTGTCATATTGATATTTGGCGCATCCACAGTAATAGTGCCAGGGGCGATTTTGCTAGCATCAGCGAGAGTACCTCCGTTTTCGATGCTGATTTTGCCTAAGTTGGATAAATTAACCGAGTTACTGGCAGTGACGTTGACGTTGCCAGTTTGTCCGCCGCTAGAAATTTCAGCCTTTGAGTAAATACCCGATGGTTCAGGAGAACCTAAACGAAGTCGCCAACCATCAATTTTCACTACATCGGCTTTAACCGCAATATCACCTGCTTTTCCCGTGCTATCCAAGAGAGCTGAGGTATCAATTACGCCGCCGTGAAGAATAGTTAAATCGCCCGTAGATTCGACATTAACGGTTCCACCTTTGCCGCTAGAAAGTGTTTCTGAGTAAATACCAGTGAATTCATTATTAACATTATCGGAACCTTCAATTTTTAAATTAGTCGCTTTAACGGTGATACTTCCGGAATCGCCCTCGCTAAAAGAACTGTTAAAAATAACGCCACCATTCAAAATATCCATAGCGTTGTCGGCTTTCACCACTATGTTTCCTGTTTTTCCTGCTGTCATAACGGAAGAGTAAATGCCCGTATAACCTTTTGTATTATTTTCTGCATCTATTTTTAAAGAATTCACACTGACCGTTACTTCTCCGGCATCACCTGTATTGGGCATCGTTGAAATCATCGCGCCATTGATAATATCCAATGAACTTTTAGATTTCACCGTAACGCTTCCACCTTTAACACTCTTGCTATAAATCCCCGTCAAATAATCAATTCCTTTACCATCTAAATTTATAGAAGCCGCTGTCACCGTCACATTGCCAATATCTGTAAAATTGTTAATTCCAGAACCGTTGCTAATGTTTAACGCCCCCGTCGAGTTGACCGTCACATCACCGGCATAAAGTGAAGAAATTTGTGCTTTATTATTCATGTTTATTTCACCCGCGTTGACCGTTACATTTCCACTACCAAAGGCATTTTTAATACTGGCTTCATTAAATATATTCAACAATCCCGTGGATTCCACCGTGACATCGCCCGTTTTTCCAGTGCCTTTATTCACTGAATAAATCCAAGCGTTATTGTCCATATTTATCGCATTCGCTTTAACCATTACGTCGCCCGCGTTACTTGCGCTTGAAGATGCTGAATAAATCGAAGTATCGTTATCCATGTTTATGGCATCTGCTTTGACGGATACATTCCCACCGTTTCCTTTAGTGTCCGCTTGTGCGCTACGCGACACAATTTCAGCCTTAGAATTAAGCATGACTTGATTTGCGTTTATATTTACTGAACCCGCATCTCCCGCACCATAACTGTCACTTTCTATTGAACTAGCATCAGAAAGAGCAACTAATTTCGTAGTTGTAACCAAAACATTTCCTGCTTTACCTGACGAGCTTGGCGTGTTGTCTGTCCAAATCGATGAACCCTTTGAAGCGGCTAAAGAATTAGCACGAATTTCAATGTCTTTTCCTGTCGTGGCATTAGTCACACCATCATTTCGGGCGGCTATCCAGGTATTTTTTACAGACATATTTCCACCCCATATACCAATACGCTGTCCACCTTCGCCAGCAGTAAGAATTTTTCTGTCATTGACAGCGATGTTGCCTGCGTTAGTCTTTGATGGAATTGAATCGGGAAGAGGTAATACGCCATTCGTCGCTTTTTCTAAACTTACGGAACCTTCCCCTTGCATCGCTATTAAACGAACTTCGTCTCTTAAAATATCAGCCTTTGAACCATTTTCAACTGTGATTTCTCCGGCCACGACATCCAACGTTTGCCCTTCTTTTAAGGTTAATTTTGCACCATCAAAATCAATCAACCCATTAGTCGCTTTCGAGGTTCCTAAAAAACCAAACGCCGCAGGTGCATCGCTACTAAGTTTGCTACCTTTATTCAAATCGGCATAAAACACACCGCCGTTTTTACCAAAATCCATTTTATCGGCAGTGCTAACATGAAATGCCGCTGGCACATCGACGCTAGAATTCGCGCCAAACGTAATGCCGTTGGGATTGATGAAATAAAAATCGGCGTTTTTGATGTCAGATTTTAAAACGCCGTCGATGTTGGAAACGTTGCCGCCTGTGACACGAGAAATCACATTTTGTAGATTATCGCCGCCTGTGAAAGTCGCTGTTTGTCCGGTGTTGATATTGAAATCAGTGAAACTGTGAAACAAATTGTTACCCACCGTCGTGCCAAGAGTTTGGGGAATGGTGACATTTGCACCCGTTAACGTTTGAACCGCGCCCATTGTGCCGTCAGTGGCAATGCCTTCGGCGAAGGCAAATTGTGTAGATATTACTAAACCAAACGCTAAAAATTTAAACGTGTTCATAACCAACTCCCCGCCAAAATAAATGGCGACCAATAAAATGGATTTTCAAGGTCTTTTTGTTTGAGTAATACGATTTGCGCTTGTCGCAAGGCTTGAACTTTGCTGGTTCCAGGTTGTAAAAGAGCTTTGTAAAATTCAGCCATCAACAACGAGGCGGCATCATCCGAAACGGGCCATAACGTTCCTAACACGCTTCGCACTTTGGCTTTTAACGCAATCCCGCTTAATCCCAACGGCGCACGGTCATCGCCTTCCGCCGTTTGACACGCGCTCAATGTCAATAATTCCACCGGCTGTTTGGCGAATTTTTCAGATTTTAAAAGCTGTTCGAGCGCGTCCATATTGATAACACCATCGTAAGCCATCACAAAACTACTCTCCGCCGTTTTGCCAAACACCCCGTGCGAAGCAATATGCACCACCGAATAAGGTTCTTGAACCGCTTGATGTTTAAAACCTTCCACCGTGAAGGCTTCATTCATGAGCGTCGTATTGGGAACTTCTTTTTGCAGATTTTTAATTTCGACCGCCACGCCTGGCAAACTTAATTTTTCTTTGAGTTGCTGACGAAAAACAGGCTCTTTTATCATCCGTTCCAATTCGAGTTGACGGCTTTTCATTTCTGTTTCGCTCATGTCGTCAGGATTCTCTCCGCCGCGATTTCCCGTCATCGATTGCAAAAAAGCAGGCGGCAAATTATCGATGACCGAACCTGGTTCACTCATTCCGACTAACAACGCTTTAATTCCGTGTTGTTGCAACGGCGCAGATTCCAATAACGTCAAACCTGGCGAAGTCGCCAGCGCATAATTTTCAATCAAATAATGTTCACCGTCATATAAAACGGCGGGCGGAATCAAACGTAAAACCCCATCTGGAACCATCACCAGCGTTTTGATATTTTGTTCGTGCAACCACGGTTCAACCGGCAAAATCAACAATTCATAAAGTTGTTTGGAAATCTTTTTAGCGTCATATTTGCTGGTTCGCAAACTGTGCGCGAGTTTTTTCGCCAACGTTTGCACCGTCTCCGCGCGAATTGGTTGCGTATATTGGCGAATTTCATTGCCGCTGCTGACCAGAATTTCCAATCTATCCGACAACAAAATCGGATAAATAATTGCCGTGGTCGGTTCAACCGCTTCCAATAACGCATTTTTATTGCTATGAACTGAACACCGTCCGCCTAAAAATTCTTCCAATTCCGATTGTTTAATCAATTCCACGGTGGCGCGGGCATGACGTAACAAATCGTTTTTAGTTTCGCCGCTTCTTTGGCTGGCTTGCAGCAACAATAAATCTGCCAATCCCAAATAAACCGGTTCTAAAATTTCTCGAAACGAAGAACGCCCGTTGTGATATTCGACCGGAATATCTTGGCGAATCGCTTCAATATGTTCGACAGCGTGTTGATACGCAGTTGTCGCGTCGGGTAATTGTTGTAACACACGATGCAAACGCCCTTGCCGCCATTCCAATTCCAACAATAAATCGTGCGCGTCCACTTCTTTTGCGGCATCAATCGCGTGAGAATTTAACACGAGAGATTCATTGAAACGATGTTGTTCTTCGTACAATTGCGCGAGTTGTCCCGCCGCTTCAGCTGTTAAACGCGGTTGATTTTTGGCAAGGTCACGCGCTTGCTCAAAACTTTTAAACGCCAGTTCTATCGCGCCAATTTTGTGGGCTTGTTCACCTAAATTGATTAGCAAACGAGATTGCGTTTCAGGATTTTCAAGCGCGACCACACTATTTTTAATCGTTTTTAATGCGGCTAATTGTTCCGTTAATGGCAACGTTTCGACTTGCCCCAATTGCAAACCGGCGACTAATTCGGCATCATTTTCAGCTAACGCCAAGGCTTGTTCATAAAGTGGACGGGCAATTTCAAACTTGCCTTTGTCTGCTTCCAAATCCGCGAGCGTGCCTAACCACCGAGCGCGTTCTAAAGGTTCACCAACATTTAACGCAATCGCGTCACGCAATAATTTGGTTGCTTGTTCCCAGCGTTGCATTCGGTAATACGTTAAGCCCAACGTTCCAGCGGCTTGCGCTTGTTCTTCTGGCGTGGATGCGAGTTGTTGCGCGTCATTTAACGTTTGCACCGCCAAACCATATTGCTCTTGTGCTAAACGACTTTTTCCTTGCTGATATGTTTCATCAAAATTCGCGCTGTGAACCGCGTTAGCCCACAAACCACCGGCAATCATCAATACATGAAATTTATTCATTTCAAACGCTCCAAAAAGTTAAAGTACGTCCAAACGCGCTCGAAAATGAATGCCTGCATCTTGTAAATCACCTTGTTGATTTTGTGTCGGTTGATTCAAAGCGTAACCGTAATAAAACTCGCTGTGAAAGGGCTTCCAATCCAGTTCAAACCCCGCGCCAACTGAAAACAAATTTTGCGTTTTTTCGCCTTGATTCCACGCACTGCCATAATCCACAAACGGTACCAGATAAAGATGCGCCAACGCATTCAAGTTTGTGACTGCCAAAACCGGATAACGGTATTCTGCCGACACGTTATAACCTTCGTCGCGCACCAATTGATTTTCACGATAGCCGCGCACCGTTCCCATGCCGCCAATTGCAATGCGCTCTAACGGCAATAATTTATCTTTGCTTAATTGACTGTTGCCACGCAAAACTACTTGCGAACCGTCTTCATTTACCCGATAGGCATATTGCGCCTGACCTAACCACGCAAAAAAATCGCTATTCTTTTTCGGCGTTGCGCCAAGCGTATTCAAACCCACGCTAAACGTCGAACGTAACGACAGCGCGTGATTTTCCCAGCGTTGCACATAATCTTGAAAAGCACGCCAAACGGTCGCTTGCGTATGACCGGTTGAATCACCGGCGACAAATGAAAACGGTTTGCCGTCTAAATAGGTTTGATTTTCGCGAATGGCGAGCAACGTGCCGAAATTCAAACGTTGTTTTGACGTGTTAATTAACGGATGACTGATGCCACCTTCTAAATTATGCACTTGGCTGGTGACGTTAATTTTGCGAATCGGTTGCTCTTGAACCGACGAATCGCCTTCGTCAAAACGAAAAAAAACTTGCGTGTCTTGGTCAGTAATCGGCACGTTAAAACCGCCGGTGTAACGATTTGAACCCGCGCTGGTATAAAACGTGAAATCCAATAAATCGCCCAAACCCGTGAGATTTCGCGCCCAACCATTCACGCCAAAGGCTTCTGCGCCAATCGACGGTGGACGTTGATTATTGCCCAGCAAACTGAGTTGATAAGGTTGGGCGCGGGTCACATCGACATCGAGAATACTTTGCCCCGACGTGCCTGGCAAAATGCGTCCGTTCATTTGTTCAATCAGCGGGTCGGTCAAGAGCATTTGAAAGCGGTCTTGTAACGCTTGTAAATTCAGCGGTTGTTCCGAATCGCCACGCAAACGATTGGCAATATAGCCTTCGCGCAAACCGTTTTGACCGTGAATTAGAATTTCTTCTAAACGTCCTTCCAACATTTTGAAATGCAAAACGCCGTCTTTGAAAGCGTCCGCCTTCAAAATCGCGCCCGAATTTACATAACCTTGGTCGATATAACGTTGCGTAATTTTCAAACGCAAATCTTCTACTTCCATAAGCGTCACATCGCGTCGTTCAAAAGGTTGCACCAAGTCGCGCAACGCTTTTTCATCCAAAACCGTATTGCCATCAAATTCAATTCGGCTTATTTCAAAGTGGCGTTGTTTGCTGGTTTGTTGGGGGATATTTTCAGGGACGGCGGGAAGTTTGAAATCAGGGAGTTTTTGTTCGACGGCGGGCGGTTGAAGTAAGGGTCGCATATTTGGGCGATCCATCGATTCAGAACCGCCGCTTTCTGCCCAAGATAAAATCGGACAGCCCAAAGCAATAAAAATAAGTAGTCTTTGCATAAATTAAGACCTCTCAAATTAAGTTACGACGCAAAACGACGATTGAGGCGCAATGCTTCCTCGCAATAAAATCGTCGTTTTTCGAGCGTCTAAAAATCTAAAAAATCAAACTGCTGTGCGTTTCGATAAGTTCAATCGCGCTCACCGCAATACGCCGGTCGAACTGGAATAACTATCTAAAACCTGCACATAATTCGCGCGTTCATACGCACTCGGATCAATGGCGTTTTGTTGGCTAACACTGCCTTTGAGCTGTTCAATCGATTTATACTCATGCGCGATTAGCCAGTGTTCCAATTCCGTCAAAATTTCGGTTAAGCGTCCCACGCCTTGTTTTAACAAAACGCTGCAAAGTTGCACCACATCTGCGCCCGCCAATAAGGCTTTCACAATATCGGGCGTTTCATGAAAACCGCCAGTCACGCCAATCGAAAGCGTTGTCCGACCGTACAATAACGCCGTCCAACGAATGCGTAATAAGGCTTCCGACGCAGTTGATAATTCTAATTTCGGCACGACTTGCAAGGTGTCCAAATCAATATCGGGCTGATAAAAACGGTTGAAAATAGTGATGCCATTTGCGCCCGCCGCTTCCAAACGTTTAACAAAATGAATCGGCGAACTAAACTGTGACGAAATTTTCATCGCAATCGGAACGCTAACGTGGGCTTTCAATTCGCGCAAAATGTCTAAATAACGATTTTCGACCGCGTCGCTACTTTCTTTGCCATTTGCCGCCAGATGATAGATATTCAACTCTAACGCATCCGCGCCCGCTTGTTCTAATTGCTGACCGTAATCCACCCAACCGTTTAACGACGTGCCATTTAAACTGGCAATCACCGGAATCGATAACGCCGATTTGAGTTTTTGCAGATGCGTCAGATATTTTTCTTGATAGGTTTGAATGTTATTCGACACGGGATGAAACGAATCCGCTTCACCGTGTCCAATCGCTTGCTGATAAAAAAAGCGTTCCATTTGCTGCGATTCCGATTCGATTTTTTCTTCAAATAGCGAATACACCACCAACGCCGCCGCGCCGGCATCTTCCAAACGCCGCGCACTGTCTACGTCTTTACTCAACGGCGACGCGGAAGGCACTAACGGATTCGCTAATTTCAAACCCAGATAATGTGTCGTTAAATCAATCATTGCCGTTCTCCTGTTTGAGTTGAATTTTCAGGGCAGAAACGCTCGTGGTGTCGCGCCACTCCAAATCCGCTAATTGTTTGTAAAAATGGTAGCGATTTTTCACATCTTGTTGCGCTTGCGCTAAAAATTGTTCTGCCTCGTCGGGATGCGTTTGCCATAACATGCTAAATCGAGTTTCAGTTTGCACAAAATCGCGGTACGGAATCGATGGTTCAGCGGAATCCAAGTGCATCGGATTTTTACCTTGTTTAATTTTGCTGGGGTCAAACCGAAACAAATTCCAATGCCCACTTTTTACCGCTAAATTTTGTTGGCGATGATTATTCGACAAATCCACACCGTGCGCGATACAAGGTGCGTAAGCAATAATAATCGACGGACCATCGTGCGCTTCAGCCTCTAAAAACGCATTGAGCGTTTGCGTATCTTTGCCTGCATAAGCGACGTGCGCGACATACACATTGCCGTAATCCATCGCTAATAATGCCAAATCTTTTTTGGCGGTTGCTTTGCCGCCTGCTGAAAATTTTGCTACCGCGCCTAATGGCGTTGATTTCGATGTTTGTCCGCCGGTGTTGGAATAAACTTCAGTATCCAAAACCAAAATGTTGACGTTGCGCCCGCTTGCCAAAACGTGATCTAAACCGCCGTAACCAATGTCATACGCCCAGCCGTCACCGCCAATAATCCACACGCTTTTTTTGCATAAACTATCGGCGATTTGCGCCAATATTTGCGCGGCTGGATTGGTCAAAGTGGGTAATTGTTGTTTGAGTTTTTCGACGCGCTCGCGCTGTTCGTAAATTCCCGCTTCGTCGGATTGGTCAGCGTTCAAAATAGAATCGGTGAACTCTTCGCCGCACGATTCACGCAATGAAGCCAATAATTCTTTGGCGTATTCCTGTTGTTTATCGAGAGCAACGCGCATGCCTAAACCGAATTCGGCGTTGTCTTCAAATAGCGAATTGCTCCACGCTACGCCACGTCCTTCGGCGTTTTTCGTCCACGGCGTGGTCGGTAAATTACCGCCATAAATCGACGAACAACCTGTTGCATTAGCGACCACCATTCGGTCGCCAAATAATTGTGACGCAAGTTTAATGTAAGGCGTTTCGCCGCATCCAACGCACGCGCCGGAAAATTCAAACAACGGTTGTAACACCATCGCGCCTTTGATGGTATTGGTTTTCAACAAACGGCGGTCATATTCAGGAATCGTTAAAAAGAAATCCCAATTTTCGCGTTCAGCTTCACGCAAAGGCGGTTGCGGCTGCATATTTAAAGCCTTGCGGCTGGCGTTGGATTTATCGCGAATCGGACAAATATCGACGCACAAATTACAACCGGTGCAATCTTCGGGCGCAACTTGATAACTGATTTCCAAACCATCGGGAAAATCTTTGCCTAACATTGGCGCGTGTTTGAAGGTTTCGGGCGAATTTTCTAAAAGGTCGGTTGAATAAATTTTGCTGCGAATCACAGAATGCGGGCAAACCATGACGCATTTGCCGCATTGCGTACACAAATCAGTTTCCCAAACGGGAATTTCTAACGCTAAATTGCGTTTTTCAAATGCCGCCGTTCCTGTTGGAAACGTGCCATCAATCGGCATCGCGCTAACCGGCAACGAATCGCCACGACCCGCAATAATTTCACCCGTGACCCGTTTCACAAAATCAGGCGCAGAATCGGGAATAATAGATTTAATTTCAAACGGCGTACAAACCTTGGTTTGTAACGGAATGGCGTGCAAATTCGCCAGCGTTTCATCAATCGCGTTCATATTCAGTTCGACCATACGCGACCCTTTTTTACCGTATGTTTTTTTAACGGCGTGCTTAATCGCGGCAATCGCTTCGTTTTCTGGCAACACGCCCGAAATCGCAAAAAAACAGGTTTGCATAATCGTGTTAATGCGTCTGCCCATGCCGGTTTTTTCAGCGACGGCGTAACCGTCAATCACATAAAACCGAATGTTTTTATCGAGCATTTGCTGCTGCATTTTATCGGATAACGAAGCCCAAACGTGTTCGACTGATTCGGGTGAATTCAGCAAAAAAACCGCGTCCTTTGCGGCATTGGCGAGCATATCGTAACGTTCTAAGAACATCGTTTGATGGCAACCGATAAAATTCGCGTCGTTTTCAGCGATCAAATAGGTTGAATGAATGGGTTTCACGCCAAAGCGCAAATGTGAAACGGTAATCGCGCCGGACTTTTTCGAGTCATAAACGAAATAACCTTGTGCGTTTAAAGCGGTTTCTTCGCCGATAATTTTGATGGTGTTTTTATTCGCGCCAACGGTACCGTCACTTCCCAGCCCGTAAAACATCGCCTGAAAAGTTTCCAACAGCGCGTCCGTTCGATAACTTGCGTCCCAATTCAAACTGGTGTGCGTGACATCGTCGTGAATGCCGATGGTGAAATTATTTTTGGGTTGCGACTGTTTGAGTTCGTCGAAAATCGCTTTAATCATTCCCGACGTAAATTCTTTGGATGACAAACCGTAACGTCCGCCGACCACTTTGGGTAATTCTGAAAATTTCGACGCGCCACTGATATAATTTTGAGCAATCGCCGCTAACACGTCTTTGTAAAGCGGTTCGCCGTCTGCGCCCGCTTCTTTGGTTCGGTCTAAAACAGCAATTTTGCGACACGTTTTCGGCAAGGCGGCAAGCAAATTTTCGGCATCAAACGGACGATATAAACGCACTTTCAATAAGCCAACTGATTCGCCTTGTCGATTCAAATACTCCAGCGTTTCGGTGACAGCTTCTGCACCTGAACCCATGATAATAATCACGCGCTCGGCGTTTTCTGAACCGACATATTCAAACAAACGATAAGCGCGACCGGTCAACGCAGCAAATTTATCCATCGCATTTTGCACAATCGCAGGCATCGCGGCGTAATGCGAATTGACCGATTCACGCCCTTGAAAATACACGTCTGGATTTTGTGCCGTGCCACGCATGACAGGTTTATCAGGCGTTAACGCACGGTTTCGATGCGCGATAATCCACGCTTCGTCAATCATGGCGCGAAAAACGTTGTCATCAAATGTGTGAATTTTAGCGACTTCGTGCGAGGTTCGAAAACCATCAAAAAAATGCAACATGGGAATGCGACTTTCCAGTGCGACAGCATGAGCAATCAACGCAAAATCCAAAACTTCTTGCGGCGAATTGGAACACAACATAGCAAATCCGGTCATTCGCGCCGCCATCACGTCGCTGTGATCGCCAAAAATCGACAATCCCTGATACGCCAACGAACGCGCGGCAATATGAAAAACGGTCGGCGTTAATTCACCAGCGATTTTGTACATATTCGGCAGCATCAATAACAAACCTTGAGACGCGGTGAATGTCGTAGCAAGAGAACCTGCTTGCAACGCGCCATGAATGGCTCCCGCCGCGCCCGCTTCACTTTGCATTTCAATTACTTGCGGAACGGTTCCCCACAAATTGGTTTGACCTTGTGACGACCATTCGTCTGACCATTCACCCATTGGCGTGGCAGGCGTGATAGGATAAATAGCGATGACTTCGCTGAGTTTGTGCGCGACCGTCGCGGCGGCTTGATTGCCATCGATGGTAAGAGTGTGCTGATTTCGCATTGGACAATCCTCATAATTTAAGTAAAAAGAAGTATGACATTTTGCTTTGCATTTTGAGTCTTGAGTTTACAACGGCAACGAAAAATATGTTAAATTTTTTAGGAGAAATTTATGAATAAATCAATAACAGGCTGCATTTTCGTCATATTGTTCATGATGAGTTCTGTTTTTAATGTTGGCAGAGCGAATTCGGATATAAAACAATCGAATCAAGTAACTGAAATGATTGATATAGAAGCGTTTGTGCGCTCGAATTGTCCGCACTGCGCGGCGGCGGAAGAATTTTTAAATGTGTTACAACTGGAACAACCGAATTTGCGAATTGTTATTCATAACGTGACTCAAGATTCGGCGGCGTTGGAACGGTTGGAATTACTCGCGCAATCGCAAAAAATAGGCGCGATTCGTGTCCCCGCCATGCAAATTAACGGGCAATTGATTATTGGTTATTCCGATGAAACGACGACGGGGAAATTGATTCGCAGTATTTTGGCATCGCCGCAAAAATCGACACCTCAAAATGAGGCGGGAAGTTGTGAAATTGAAACGGCTTTATCGTGCGAAGCACCACAGACAAACATTCCTGAAACGTTTGAATTGAATTTTTTGGGACAGAAAATAACGCTTACCGAAATCGGTTTGCCGCTGTTCACAGTGACGATGGGATTGCTCGATGGCTTTAATCCGTGTTCGATGTGGGTGTTGATTTTGATGATTTCGTTGCTTGCGCCAATGCGTAATCGCTGGCGAATGTTGGCGATTGCGGGAACGTTTGTGGCGGTTGAAGGCATTGCTTATTTTGCGTTTATGACGGCGTGGCTAAATCTTTTTTTGTGGATTGGTTTATCACGAATTTCTGAAATTGCGATTGCGCTGATTGCGTTGGTTGCCGGCGCGATTAACCTCAAAGATTTTTGGCGTTTTGGTTGGGGCGTATCGTTGTCGATTCCGAATGCGGCAAAAACAGGCATTTATGCTCGACTTCGCACTATTCTCACGGCTCAAAATATGACGGGGGCGATTATCGGCACGGTGATTTTAGCGATTTTGGTTCAGGTGGTTGAGTTCATGTGTACGTCAGGCTTTCCAGCACTTTACACACGAATTTTGACGCTGCAACACTTGAGCGACGCGGGTTATTACGGCTATTTGTTGTTGTACAACGTGGCGTATATGTTTGATGATTTTGTGATTTTAGGTGTTGGAATTTTAACGCTGAGTCAACGACGTTTACAGGAAAAAGAAGGACGTTGGCTTAAATTGATTAGTGGTTTAGTGATGGTTGGTTTAGGTGCATATTTATTGGCAGCTCATTAAACGTGGGCATATTTGAATTGGTATTTACTGCGGAGGTATTGGGTGTTTTTTTATTTGTGTATTTAAGCATTTAATGGCGGAGAGTGAGGGGTTCGAACCCTCGATGGGAGTTAAAGCCCATACTCCCTTAGCAGGGGAGCGCCTTCAGCCGCTCGGCCAACTCTCCGGAACTTGTGTTACTAATCTTCGATTTTAGATGAATCAGATTGCTCTTTTTTGATTCTATCGTATATTTCTTCTCTGTGTACAGATACCTCTTGCGGGGCGTTTACACCTATGCGAACTTGATTGCCTTTTACGCCTAAAACAGTAACGGTTACTTCGTCACCAATCATTAACGTTTCCCCTACCCTACGAGTCAAGATAAGCACAACTAACTCCCTTTAATAATTTGAACTCTTCGCCGTCTGATACGGCGAAGAACAATCAAGATTCGAAAATTATAACAAATTTTGAAAAATAATAAAGCTCAAATCACGTTTATACATGTTCTAAACCAAATGCACTGTGCAAAGCGCGAACAGCTAACTCTAAATATTTTTCATCTACTACAACCGAAATTTTAATTTCAGAAGTCGCAATCATCCGAATGTTAATCCCTTCGTCAGCTAACGTTTTAAACATCGTGCTAGCAATTCCGGCGTGTGAACGCATTCCAACGCCAACAATCGACACTTTCACAATATCGTTATCGCCCGTCACATGACGCGCTCCCAAGTCGGTGCAAATCGCTTCTAAAATCGTTTTTGCGCGTTGAAAATCGTTGCGATGAACCGTAAAAGTAAAATCCGTTGTCGCATCGTCGGCGATATTTTGGACGATCATATCGACTTCGATATTCGCATCCGCAATCGGTCCTAAAATTTTATAAGCAATGCCAGGCAAATCTGGCACGCCCGTAATGGTTAATTTCGCTTCGTCACGATTAAAAGCAATACCTGAAATTAACGCACTTTCCATTTGTGATTCCTCATAAGTAATTAACGTGCCGTTACCTTCTGCAAACGAAGACAACACGCGCAATGCAACATTGTATTTTCCCGCGAATTCGACGGAACGAATCTGCAAAATTTTTGAACCCAAACTCGCCATTTCGAGCATTTCTTCAAACGTAATTCTATCTAAACGCCGCGCTTTCGGTTCAACGCGCGGGTCAGTCGTATAAACGCCATCCACGTCAGTATAAATATGACATTCATCGGCTTTCAACGCCGCCGCTAACGCCACAGCGGTTGTATCTGAACCGCCACGACCCAGCGTTGTGATATTGCCGCCTTCGTCAACGCCTTGAAAACCCGCGACCACAACCACTTTGCCTTCGGCTAAATCTGTCCGAATGCGCGTGTCGTCGATTTCTTTGATTCGCGCCTTGGTAAAACTGCTGTCCGTTAAAATCCGAACTTGCGTTCCCGTGTACGAACACGCGGGGCAACCGATTTCATTTAAACGCATACTCAACAACGCCACGGTGATTTGTTCGCCCGTTGAAACCATCGCATCGAGTTCGCGTTCATTCGGTTCATCTTGCATTTCTTTCGCTAAACCGATTAAACGATTGGTTTCGCCGCTCATTGCCGAAAGCACCACGACTAAATCGTCGCCTGTCTCGCGGACTTTTTTAACACGTTCGGCGACGGCTTTGATGCGTTCGATTGAACCCACCGACGTGCCACCGAATTTATAAACATAAAGTGCCATTTCTTTTGAACTCTCTAATCTAAAATGTTTTCTACACTACTTTTTTGACGAATTCTGATTTCAATTGCATCGCGCCAATGCCTTCGATGCGGCAATCAATATCGTGGTCGCCATCGACCAAACGAATGATTTTTACTTTCGTGCCGACTTTGACAACGTTGGATGAACCTTTGATTTTTAAATCTTTAATCACGGTAATCATGTCGCCATCATTTAAAACATTACCGTTGGCATCTTTGACTACTTTCACGTCGTCCGTTTCAGCGGCGGCGTTTTTTTCCCATTCGTGTCCACATTCTGGACAAATAAACATTTCACCGTCTTCGTAAGTGAATTCTGAACTGCATTTTGGACATTTTGGTAAGTTGCTCATGGTTTTTCCTTAGTTGTAATAATAAAATTTTTTGGTATGTTAAACCTTGTCCGCCAATCGCAAAATCAAGCCTGCAATTAACGCGACCTGTAAAAATCCTGCGCCGATAACCCAACGCACTAACTCCGATTTTGATTGCTCAATTTTTAGTTCAACGTCTTTGATTTTGTTTTCTAGCGCAAGTTCCAATTCTCGCAAATCACGCTTTGTGGCGATGTTATCGAGTTCATAATCGTGTCGCGCCTGTTCAACTGCTGCCGTGGCTGTTTTGCCTTGAATGTTAGCAATGACTTCGGCTTGCTGCTCGTTAAATCCAGCACTTTTTAGTTCATTATAAAATTCGTGAATGTTTAATGCCGTTGCACTCATTTATTTTCTCCTTTAATCGGTCAAATCCGCCTCAAGCCAATCACTGTCTAAAACTTCCTGCCCGTGCGTTGCAATCATCGTT
>SERZ01000112.1_pt1 | contig 50529 bp, 44 predicted proteins | sample 3171461 | NCBI WGS metagenome assembly SERZ01 (sample SAMN06051861, study PRJNA518727) | freshwater metagenome | biome: subpolar coniferous forest; feature: holomictic lake; material: water; isolation source: holomictic Lake 227, 6 m depth | place: Canada: near Kenora, Ontario | collected... | reverse complement strand
TGAGAATAACGGCGAGTTCCATGTGGCTCTCCATGTGTTATAGGTGCCATACGGTATGCTCGCCGTGCCATAGATCTATAGAAATCTGAGTAAGAACCTTGCGATGTTTAATCTTCTGATGCATTAACTTTAGGTGGCTTCGCGCCGAATAGTTTTTCATAGAGATCAGCCGGAAGCATGTGGCTGTAGGTCTGCTGAATCTGCTTGACGCTCGTCCCGCACTGCTCGGCGATGTCGAAAACCGATACACCTTCTCTAATCTTCTTCGTGATAAAGGTGTGTCGAAGCGAATACGCCGAGCGTGTCAACCCGTCAACTTCCTTTGGTATCCCGCAAAACTTTAGCAGCTCGTTGAAGTGCTTATTATATGACGAGTAGAACTTACCGTTTAGTCCAGCAAGCACGCAATCGTCAGGCTTTTTATGCTTTGCAAGTGTTAAGTATTCCATGAGTGGGTAAATGAACGATTGGTTGCAGGGGACCATTCGTTCATGGTCTTTACCCTTGAGATGAACTCGGACGAATCGAGCTGAGTCTGAAATAAGTGAACCCTTGACCGTATTCAGCATGACCCACGCAAATTCTAAACAGACACCATCTCCTTCCATATTCTGGATTATAAAATCCTTCCATGTTAGATATGCGAGATCGTTTGTTCGGCATCCGCATGACAGCATCAAGTGCACAAGAAACCTTGTCAGATATATCTTTTGCATATTTGAGGTGCCTTTGTGGGAATCCACCCACCTGTCAATATTACGAAGTAGGTCATCCACCTCAGAATCTGAAAAGTGTCCCCTTGATGTGGACGAATCATAATTCTTGGGGATTTCGATGGATGGCAGCTCGCCTTTATACCAGTTTTTCTCCTTCGCAAATTTTAGTACATACCTTATCGCGGTGTTATGGTGGTTTATAACGCTCTTGGCTTTTATTGTCCCGCATTCAATCAGGTGGCCGTAATATTCATCTAATGATTGCTGCCTAATGGATGCGACCGACATATCTCCAAAATATTTTAACAAATGGTTCTTCAGGAGGTCGTTATAGAATTTCACCATCCTTGTGGTTTCTTTGTTAATTTTGAGCCGGGCATCCAGGTATTTACCAAACTCAGTGGCGACATCAGAAAATTTTTTGGGAAATATATCTACATTACACCTTCGAAGTGTTTCTAATTCGACAGCTTTCGTTCGTGCGAACATAATGGCTTCATCGAGAACGGGTGTACCGGTGGATAGCACCTTGTTCTTTTTCTCATCCTTGAAATATATTGCGACTTCCCAATTATTGATGCCTTCCCTCTTTCTAAGAGTGATGCCAGTGCCTTTGATCCGATAGCCTTTACGAACAGGAATCAGGTCCATAGCCCCCTCCACCGACGCTGGGGGGCATAGTAACTAACCCATTGGAATCCCGATAGTAAAAACCAGTAAAAAAACAATATCTACATATAACAATGCGTTAGTCATGGTTCATGCTATAGACGATAGCCATGGCCGGACTATAGCCCGGCAATCAGGGCCAGGGCCAGCCGATCGAGCGCCACGGCCTCGCCCGGGGCCACCGCGCCGCCGCGAGCGGTGATGGCTTGGGCCAGTGCCGAGAGTTCGCGATGCTGGGGCCGCGCAGCATCGAAGCGGGGAATTCGCAGGGTTTCGATCACGCCGGTGCCGAGGCCGAGCGCGGCGGCGTATGATGTAACCGCTTCCGAAACGAGTGGTGCGTTCAGCAGGCCGGTCAGATAAGCTGCCTCGTCCTCAGTCGATACGGGAACGAAATAAAGTTTGTGATCCGGAATCGCGATCCGCTCGCCCAGCAGCGGGTCGGCGACCGGGCCGAGATAGGCGGCGGCGAAGCGGCTGGCGATCTCCCGCCACAGCACTTTCCAGGGCGAGAAGGTGTAGGGGCCGGTGCTCCAGCACGACCAGAAGGGTTGCCCGGCCTGATAGCGGCGGTAGCTGGCGCGACGCCGCAGTTCGGCCTCGAACTGCTGGAAATAGGCATGGGTGCGCGGGCAGGTCCGGGGCAACTCGGGGTCGCCGTGCATGCCGTGCTGGGGCAGGATCAACCGCAACTCCGGGTCGGGCTTGATCGCGAACGGGCCGAGGCCCCGGCCGCGCAGCAGCGGAAACAGGTGGGTGCCCTCGATCGCGGCTTCGAGGCGGGGCAGCGACGGCGAGCGGCCGAGGGCAGGGTCATTCGCTATTCGAAATAAATCCGTATCCGATTTAATAATGGTAACGAAATAAATCCCGTTGCGATCGGTGGTGACGCCCTTGCGGGCGCGGTAGGCCGCCGGGGCGGTGGCATCGAACAGGCGCTGCCACAACCGGTGCTGCTCGGCGCTGCCCTTGAGCCAGGGGCCGTCGGTGGTGCCGGGCAGCGGCGCCGCCAAAAGCTCGCGCACCCTGCCGTCGCGCTGGTGCACCCGGTAGGGTACCGGCCAGCGGCTGGCTCCGCCGCCGGCCTCCAGCAGCAGCAGCGCCGGATGGACCGTGACGCCATCAAACGGCGTCTGGGCCTTGAAGTCATCGACCGCCAGTACCCGGCACGGTCCCGGCGGCTCGGGCAGGGCGAAGCGGCGGAAGCCCCGGCCCGAGGCCGACGAGAACAGCGACGCGGTGAGGTAGAAGGCCAGCCGCCCGCCCGGGGCGAGCCAGCGCGCGAGCACGGCATGGGTGACCAGGGCCGAGAGGTCAGTTTCTATTCCGCCAACGTAATAATCGTCGCCGGTCAGACCCAGGCTGCGGCAGAGCGGCTTCAGCGCCTCGGCCTGGCCGGCGGGCAGGCGGCTGGCCTTGAGCCAGGGCGGATTGCCGGCGATGAAGCCGACCCGGGGAATCATTTCGATTTCAGAACAGTCGAAGACGCTGCCCTGCCAGACCGGCAGCGTCAGCGGCCGGGCGCGGTCGAGGGTTGGCGCCAGCGCCAGCGCCAGCGCCGCCCGGGCGGTCAGCACCGCCAGGGGGTTGATGTCGAGGCCATGAAGCCCGTCCAGCAGCTGCCCGGGGGCGACCCCGGCGGCTTGCCGCCGCCGCAGCGCCTCCAGGAGGAACACGCCGCCGCCGCAGGTGGGGTCGAGCAGATCGTGCCCGGGCTGCCAGCCCAGGCGGTCGAGGGCGTGGGCGGCGAGTCGGGACGGCGTGTAGACTTCGCCGAGGGCGTGGCGCAACGCCGGCGGGACCAGATGCTGATAGTGATAGAGGTCGGCGCGGGGCGGTGCGGCGGCCAGGTTGGTGATCAGCGCCTCCAGCGCCGCCGCCAGCGGCGGCGTGGCGGCGGCGATGGCGTCGAACGGGGTGGCGCCGGGAAAATTGGCCAGGCCCTCGGCGCGGAACACGGCGTCGTCGTGGAGCCAGCCCAGCCGCGCCGGTTCGGCCAGCCGCCGGCCGAGGCCGGGCAGGGCGGCGGCGACCGCGACCCGGGCGGCAAGCCCGATCAGGGTATGGAGGGCATGGAGGCGGGCGGGGGCGGCGGCATCATGGCCGAACAGCCGTCGCCAGGACTCGAAGCCGGGCGGCGCGCGGGCCAGCACCGCGGCTTCCAGCGCGGCCAGAGCGATCTCGAATCTGTTCACGGCGGCTCCCTTGGGCTGTGCTGGGATTAGGCCGGGGAGGCAAACCGGGTCAAGTCCCGCCCGGGCGGTCGGGTGGCCAAAGGGCTGGCGCGGGCGGGGCCGGACGCGCTAAAAGTGGGTCATGAGCGACCTTTCCCGTGATATCGACGCCCTCACCGGCACCGCCGTGATGTGTGTCGGTGACGTCATGCTCGACCGGTTCGTTTACGGATCGGTGGAGCGCATTTCTCCCGAAGCGCCGATCCCGGTGCTGCGCATCCAGCGCCATGCCGCGATGCTGGGCGGCGCCGGCAATGTCGCGGCCAATCTGGAAGCGCTCGGCTGCGTGCCGCGCTTCCTCTCGGTGGTCGGCAACGACGAGGCCGGCTCTGCGATCCTGCGCCAGCTGGTCGAGGCGCGGCTGGCCGATTCGTGCCACATCATCACCGAGAACGACCGCCAGACCAGCGAGAAGACCCGCTTCTTCGCCAACAATCAGCAATTGCTGCGCACCGACAGCGAAACCGTCGCCGACATCTCGCCCGTGTCCCAGGAGAGCCTGCTGGCCACGGCGCGGGCGCTGCTGTCCGAGGTCAGCGCCGTGATTCTCTCGGACTACGGCAAGGGCGTGCTCACCGCCGGGGTGACCCAGGCGCTGATCGGGGCAGCGGTGGCGGCCGGCAAGCCGGTGATCGTCGATCCCAAGGGCACGGATTACCGGCGCTATCGCGGCGCGGATCTGGTAACGCCCAACCGGCGCGAACTGGCCATTGCCAGCGGCCTGCCGGTTGGCGAGGACGGCGAGATCGTCGCCGCGGCAAAGGACCTCAACCACAGGTGCGGCCTTGGCGGCATGGTGGTCACCCGCAGCGAACAGGGTCTCTCGGTGGTGACCCGGTCCGGCGAGGTCAGGCACCTGCCGGCCGAAGCCCGCGAGGTCTTCGACGTCTCGGGGGCCGGCGACACCGTGATCGCGACTCTGGCCGGGGCGCTGGGCGCCGGCGTGCCGCTGATCGATGCCGCCCGCCTGGCCAATCTTGCCGCCGGGGTGGTGGTGGGCAAGGTCGGGACCGCAGTGGTGCGGCGGGCCGAGCTGCTGGCCGCGCTCCATCATCAGGAATGGGTGACCGGCGAGGCCAAGGTGCTGCCGCTGGAGGGCGCGGCCGACCGGGTCGAGCGCTGGCGCCACCAGGGCCGGCGGGTCGGTTTCACCAATGGCTGTTTCGATCTGCTTCATCCCGGCCACGTCTCGCTGTTGCAGCAGGCGCGCGCCGCCTGCGACCGGCTGGTGGTCGGGCTCAACAGCGACGAATCGGTGCGCCGCCTCAAGGGCGAGACCCGGCCGGTGCAGTCGGAACTGGCGCGCGCGACGGTGCTGGCCTCCCTGGCCTCGGTGGATCTGGTGGTGATTTTCGGCGAGGACACGCCGTTGACCCTGATCCGGGCGCTGCGGCCCGATGTCCTGGTCAAGGGCGCCGACTACACCGTCGACCGGGTGGTTGGGGCCGAACTGGTTCAGGCCTATGGTGGCCGGGTTCTGCTCGCCGATCTCGCCGCCGGTCACAGCACCACCGCCACCATCGCCCGCATGGGCCGATAGCGGCGGCCGATCGGGCTCATCCGGTCCCGGCGATCACCCGCCTGGCCGGAAAGCGCAGGCTGACCCGGGTCCCGATGCCGACGGCGCTGGTGAGGGTGATGTCACCCTCGTGGAGGCGCATCAGGGAATAGCTGATCGGCAGGCCGAGGCCGACGCCGCGGTTATAGCGGGCGACCATGGTGTTGCCGGGCTGGAACGGCTCGAAGAGGCGGCCGAGGCGGTCGGGCGAGATGCCGGCACCGCTGTCGGCGATGTCGATCTCAAGGCCGCCGTCGCGGGTCCGGGTCCACGAGACCGTGATCGTACCGCTGTGGGGGGTGAACTTGACCGCGTTGTCGAGCAGGTGGCGCAGCATCTGGGCCAGCGCCCGCCGGTCGGCCCAGAGCAGCGGCGCCCCGGTGCCAACGGTGTTGACGATGCTGGCCCAAGGCGGCCGGCGGGTGGTGCGGACCCCCTCGATCGCCCCGTCGACCGCCTCGTCGAGCCGGATCCGCTCCTCGAGCAGGGGCAGGCGGCCGGTTTCCAGCTGGGCCAGTTCCAGGATATCGTCGATCACCGCCAGCAGGTGATGACCGCTGGCGGTGATGTTGCCGAGATAGTCGAGATAGATCGGCGAGCCGACCGGACCGCGGGTTTCGGCGCCCATGAACTCGGAAAAGCCGATGATGGCGTTGAGCGGCGTCCGCAGTTCGTGACTCATGTGAGAGAGGAACTCGGTCTTGGCCCGGCTCGCCCGCTCGGCCTGATTCTTGGCCATCAGCAGTTCGTGCTCGATGCGCTTGCGCTCGGCGATCTCGTCGGTCAGGGCGCGGGTGCGTTCGGCGACCCGCTCTTCCAGCTCGTCATGGGCGCGGCGCAAGGCCGCCTCGGCGCGGCGGCGTTCCAGGTGGTTGCGCACCCGGGCCCGCACGATCGCGGGCACGATCGGCTTGCCGATATAGTCGATGGCGCCGGCCTCAAGACCCTTGGTCTCGTCCTCCTCCTCGGTGCGGCCAGAGACGAAGATCACCGGAATGTCGCGGGTCCGGGCATCGGCCTTGAGTCGGGCGCACAGCTGATAGCCGTCCATGTCCGGCATCATGACGTCGAGCAGGATCAGGTCGGGGCGCCGGTCGAGCGCCAGCGCCAAGCCGTCGCGGCCGTCGACCGTGGCCACAATCTCGTAATCGCGGATCAGGATCGCCTTCAGCAGCTCGATGTTCGCCGGGCCGTCGTCGACGATCAGAATCGTGGCGCGGGGCCGTGGCGGCCCGGGCCGGAGCGGTGCGGTGGTCGGGCGCGGGGCGACGGGGTCGGGCATGGCTCGGCGAAACCTGACGACGGCGAAAACGATGACGCTCGATCTCCGATCGTGGGACATCGTCCCAGGTGGTTATCGATGTGTTAAATAATCGCCGGAGTCAAGTCGGAGCGGTCGCGGCGCCCGATTGCCGCGGCCGGGCGGCGGTGGCATAGTGGCCGCCGCTTCGAACCCAGGAAAGAGCGCGGGATGCCCGCCGCCGTCACCGCCGTCACCGCTCCCGATCCCAACCTCAGGCAGCGCGAGGCCTCGGACGCGGCGGCCTCGGTCTGGGTTGCCGCTTCGGCCGGCTCGGGCAAGACCAAAGTTCTAACCGACCGGGTGCTGCGCCAGATGCTGGCCGGCACGCCGCCGGCGCGCATCCTCTGCCTGACCTTCACCAAGGCTGCGGCGGCCGAAATGGCCATCCGGATCAACCGCACCCTCGGTGACTGGGCGACCGCCGGGGACGGCGTGCTCGAAGACGCGCTGGCGGCGCTCACCGGCGCCCGTCCGGGCGCCGAAACCTGCCGCGAAGCCCGGCGCCTGTTCGCCCGGGTGATCGACTGCCCGGGCGGCATGAAGCTTCAGACCATCCACGCCTTCTGCCAGTCGCTGCTGCGCCGCTTTCCCCTCGAGGCTGGGCTTGCGCCCCATTTCGAGGTCATGGACGAGGCGACCGCGACCGAACTGCTGGGACAGGCGCGCAGCGCCGTGCTGACCGAGGCCCGGCATCGGCCCGCGAGTCCGCTGGGCCGGGCGCTGGCGCGGCTGACCGCCGACCTCCACGAGGACGGGCTGGGCGGGCTGATGGCTGAACTGGCCGGAGAGCGGGGCCGACTGCGGCGGATTCTCGATCACCACGGCGGGCTGGAGCCGACTCTGGAGGCGGTGCGCCGGCTGCTCGGGGTGACCGTGGCTGAGACCGCGGCGACGATCACCGCCGCCGCCTGCGCTGATGCGGCCTTCGATCCGGATGGCCTGCGCCGGGCGTGCCGGGCGCTGGCCGCCGGCTCGGCCGCCGATCAGGGGCGCGGCGCGGCGCTGGCCGGCTGGCTCGCCGCCGATGCCGAGGCGCGCCAGGTCGGCTTTACGGACTATGTCGACGTCTTCTTCACCGACAAGGAGAGTATTCGGGCGACCCTGATCACAAAGAAGGCCGTCGCATATGATGCGGCTGCTCGGGATATTCTCGAGCAGGAGGCGGCACGGCTGCAGGCGGTGCTGGCCCGGCGCAAGGCAGCCGGGATCGCCGAGGCCAGCGGCGCGCTGCTGATCTTCGCCGAGGCGCTGCTCGCGGCTTATGGCCGGCTCAAGGGTTCCCGGGCGCTGCTCGATTACGACGATCTGATCCTGGCCGCCCGCGACCTTCTGGAGCGCGACGGCGTGGCGCCCTGGGTGCTGTTCAAGCTCGACGGCGGTCTCGACCACATCCTGATCGACGAGGCCCAGGATACCAACCCCGAGCAATGGCAGGTGATCGAGCGGCTGGCTGAGGAATTCTTCGCCGGCGAGGGTGCCCGGCCCGGCCCGCCGCAGCCGGTGCGTACGGTGTTCGCGGTCGGCGACGAGAAGCAGTCGATCTTTTCCTTTCAGCGGGCCGACCCGCGCGAGTTTGCCCGCCTGCGGGCTCATTTTCGCAGCCGGGTTGAAGCGGCGGGGCGACTGTGGCGGGAGGTGCGACTCGACATTTCGTTCCGCTCGACCGCGGCGGTGCTGCGCGCGGTTGATGGCGTGTTTGCCCGCGAAGAGGCCCGCGATGGTGTCGTCTTCGAGTCGGGGGTCGCGATCCGCCATTACTCCTTCCGGCGGGGCCAGGGCGGACGGGTCGAGCTGTGGCCGGTGGTGCGGCCCGGGGAGACGGTGGCGCCGGCGCCCTGGCAGCCGCCGCTGACCCGCGAGGCCGCCGATCAGCCGGCGTCCCGTCTGGCCGCCCACCTCGCCGTCACCATCCGGGGCTGGCTCGATGACGGCGAGATCCTGGAGTCCAGGGGCCGGCCGGTGCGGCCGGGCGACATCATGGTGCTGGTCCGGCGGCGCACCGGCTTTGTCGCCGAGTTGGTGCGGGCGCTAAAAGAGCGCGGCGTGCCGGTGGCCGGGGTCGACCGTATGGTGCTGACCGGCCAGCTCAGCGTGATGGACCTGATGGCGCTGGCCGGCTTCCTGTTGCTGCGCGAGGACGATCTCAGGCTGGCCGAGGTGCTGAAGGGGCCGCTGATCGGACTCGACGAGGACGAGCTTTACCTGCTGGCCTTCCAGCGGCCGGGCAGTTTGTGGTCGGCGCTGACCCTGCGCGCCGGCGCCGCGGGTCCGGACTCCCGCTTCGGCCGCGCCCATCGCTGGCTGGAGGCGCTGCTCGCCGCCGCCGACTTCACGCCGCCCTATGAGTTTTTTGCCGGCGTGCTCCACCGGCCCTGTCCCGGCGATCCGGTCAGCGGCCTCGGCGCCCTGCTCGGCCGGCTGGGCGCCGAGGCGCGGGATCCGCTCGACGAATTCCTCAACACCACCCTGGCCTTTCAGCGCGGCCACGCGCCGTCGCTTCAGGCCTTTCTCCACTGGCTGATCTCGGCCGAGGCCGAGATCAAGCGCGAGCAGGAACAGGGCGGCCCCGAGGGCGGCGTGGTCCGGATCATGACCGTTCACGGCGCCAAGGGCTTGCAGGCGCCGATCGTGTTCCTGCCCGACACCACTGGTACGCCGGTGCAGAGCGCCCGCATCCTCTGGCCCGAGGAGGGCCGGACCGTGCCGCTCTACGCGCCCCGGCGCGCCCAGGAGGAATCGCTGTGCGCCGCGGCCCGCGCCGCCGCCGATCATCGCCGTGACCAGGAATACCGCCGTCTGCTCTATGTCGCCCTGACCCGCGCCGAGGACCGGCTTTATCTCTGCGGCTGGCTGACCCGGGGCCGGCCCGAGCCGGCCCCGGGCAGCTGGTACAACCTGACCGTCGCCGCGCTGCAGGCCGAGTCGCTGGCGCGGCCCTTCGCGTTTCCCGGCCCCTGGGGTGGCGAGGGCCTGCGCCTGCTCGAACCCCAAACCGCGCCCGCCGGCACGGTCGCGGCGGCCCCCCCCCGGCTGGTCGCCGCGCCGTTGCCGCCCTGGGCGCGGGCCGCGGCCCCGCCCGAGCCGGAACCCTCCCGGCCGCTGACGCCGTCGCGTCCCGACGAGGACGAACCGGCGGTGCGCTCGCCGCTGGGCAGCGACGACGGCCGGCGCTTTCGGCGCGGCCTGCTGCTGCACCGGCTGTTCGAAACCCTGCCCGAACTCAGCCCCGAGGTCCGCGCCGCCGCCGCCCGGCGTTTTCTCTCCCGCCCCGGCCACGGGCTCGACGCCGCTGGTTGCGAGGCGCTGATCGCCGAGGCGCTGGCGGTGCTCGATCATCCCGAATACGCGCCGCTGTTTGGCCCGGGCAGCCGGGCCGAGGTGCCGGTGGTGGGCACGGTGGCCGGCCGGGTGCTCTCGGGCCAGATCGACCGCCTGCTGGTGCGGCCCGGCGAGGTCTGGATCGTCGATTACAAGACCAACCGGCCGCCGCCCGAGACCGTGGCCGGGGTGGCCCCGGCCTATCTTAACCAGATGTCCGCCTATCGCGCGGCGATCCGCCTGATCTATCCCGGTCAGCGGGTTCGCTGTCTGCTGCTCTGGACCGACGCGCCGCGGCTCATGGAACTGCCCGAAGCGGCCCTGGATGCCAGATAAGGGAACGACCGCACGGCGATTTTTGTTGCGATGCGTGCGCCGGCTCGTGTTAGGAAATAGGTAAGACATCAGGCGGCCGTGGCAAAGCTGTGGCCGCACAGCAGATTTATTGGCAGGAGACGTGTCATGCCCGCATATCTTCAGTTGGCCGGCGATCCCACCACCGTGACGCCCCCTCCGCCCGCGCCCGCCGGCACCGTGGAACAGCTCGGCGTCAAGGCCGGAGAGGTCGCCGGCAAGCTCGGTGCCGCCGCCGCCGACGCGGCCAAGCAGGCCGGTGCGGTGGCCGCCGATGCCGCGAGCAAGGCCAGTGCGGCGGCGGTCGATGCCGCCAAGCAGGCCGGCGCCGCCGCCACCACCGCCGCGAGCAAGGCGAGCGCGGTGGCCAACGATGCCGCCGGCCAGCTCGGCGCCGCGGCCAAGGCGATGAAGGATGTCGTGGTCAAGGCCACCGGCACCGCCGAACAGGTCAATCAGCTCGGCACCGCCGCCGGCAACGCCATGGCCAAGGTCGGCACCGCGGTGGACTCGCTGGGGACCGCCGCCGGCAAGGCCGGGGCCGCCGCGAGCAAGAGCGCCCAGGCCTGCTCGGCTTCGGTCGGCTCGATCTGGGACGATCTCTGGGCCGGGGCTCTGGGGCAGGCCGGCAGCGACAGCCTGACCGCCTTGTCGAGCTGCTCGCAATCGGTGGTCGATGCCCTGAAGTCGCTGCTGGCCTTCTTCTCCTGATCGGGCCGGTTTCGGCTCGGCCGGGGTCTGATCCGGCCGGTCCGACCGGCGCCAGGGGTGGCGGCGTCGTCCGTCGGGCGGTGGTCGCGGTTGCCTCCGGGGCCGCTTCCCTGTATCACCCAGCGGTGCGGTGCCTGATCGGGCGCCGCTGCCCCCTCAAGTGATCGATCCCCATGAGCCCGACGCAACGCGGTGCCGGAAGCTGGCATGGTTTCGCCATCGAAGGCGATATGCATACCTGCTGGTTGTGTCAGCGGCCGGTTTCGGCGCAGGCGCTGCGCTGTCCCCAGTGCGGGGCGCTGCAGCCCCTGCACGAGACCAACCATTTCGCGCTGCTTGGCCTCGAACAGCGCTTCGACCTCGATCTCGAAACCCTCGATCGCCACTATGCCTCGGCCCGGCGCACCCTCGACCCCGAGCGGGTGGCGGTGAAGACCCCGAAGGCTGGTGCTCTGGCCCGCCACTATATCGATCTGATGGCCGTGGCCTTCGAGACGCTCAAGAATCCGGTGACCCGGGCGCGCTATCTCTTGGAGTTGCTCGATGCCGACGCGGTGGCGCGCGGCGATGAGCCGGCGGTGGTCGGCGAACTGCCGGCCGCCAACCACAATGGCGTCAGCCACGACGAGCTTGACGATTTGGCGCGGGCGATCGCCGACGCCACCGACGCCTCGAGCCTTGACCGCCTGGGCGCCCGCGCCGTCGGCGCGATTGAGGGCTGCATCCACTCCCTGTCCACGGCGTTCCGGGCCGGGCGCACCGGCGAGGCCCGGCTGGCCCTGGCTCATCTCGATCGCCTGGAGCCGCTGGCCGCCGAGGCCCGTCGGCGCCGCCAGTCCCTGTGTCCGCCCAAGAAATACGAACCCTGACCACCCGGAGCGCGTTCCCATGCCCAAGATGACCTTCATCTCTCCCGATGGCGACCGTCAGATCGTCGATGCCCCGCTCGGCCTGTCGGTGATGGAGATCGCCCATCGCCATGATATCGACCTCGAGGGCGCCTGCGAGGGCTCGCTGGCCTGTTCGACCTGCCACGTCATCGTCGCGCCCGACTGGTACGAGCTGCTGACCGAGGCCACCGAGGAGGAGGAGGATATGCTCGACCTCGCTTTCGGCCTCTCCAAGACCTCCCGCCTCGGCTGCCAGATCCGCATGACCGAGGAACTCGACGGTCTGGTCGTCACCCTGCCGGGCGGCAGCCGCAACGCCCAGGGCAAGTAGGGCGCCGGGAGGGGAGGCCCCCCGGGTCCTCCCTCCGGGTATAACCCTATTGAGTTTTTCGTCGCCGCCGCCGATTTTAGGCGTCGGGCCGCGAACGGCCGATAGGGAGGTGGGCTCATGCGTATCGGTATCCTGACCGGCGGCGGCGACGTCCCGGGTCTCAATCCCTGCATCAAGACCGTGGTCTCGCGGGCGGCGGAGAATGGCTGGCAGGTGGTTGGCATCCGGCGCGGCTGGGCCGGCCTGCTCGAATATGACCTCGACCGCTCGGAGGCGGAAAACGCGCAGCAGGTGATCGCGCTCGATGCCGGCCGCGTCCGCACCATCGACCGCGCCGGCGGCACCTTCCTGCACACCTCGCGCACCAACCCGGGCAAGGTCAAGGCCGCGGCGGTGCCGTCGTTCGTCCGCGACACCGTGACCGCCGCGGGCAAGCCGGTCGACTGCACCCCCCATGTGCTCAAGGTGCTGGAGCGGCTCGGGGTCGACACCCTGATCCCGATCGGCGGCGACGATACCCTTTCCTATGGCGTGCGCATGCACCAGGAGGGGGTGAGGGTGGTCTCGATTCCCAAGACCATGGACAACGATGTCCATGGCACCGATTATTGCATCGGCTTTTCCACCGCGGTGACCCGCAGCGTCGAATTCATCCACGCGCTGCGCACCCCGACCGGCAGCCACGAGCGCCTGGCCGTGATCGAACTCTTCGGCCGCAACAGTGGCGAGACGGCACTGGTCTCGGCCTATCTCGCCGACGCCGACCGGGCGGTGATCAGCGAGGTGCCGTTCGATGTCCATCATCTCGCCGGGCTGCTGATCGAGGACCGCCAGCGCAACCCGAGCAACTACGCCATCGTCGTGATCTCCGAAGGCGCGGCGATGAAGGGCGGCGAGGTCATCGAGTCCGGTCTCGAAGACGCCTATGGCCACAAAAAGCTGGGCGGCATCGGTCAGGCCACCGGCGAGGCGTTGAAAAAGATCACCGGCATCGACATCATCAATCAGCAACTGGCCTATCTGATGCGGGCCGGCGCCCCCGATTCCCTGGACCGCATGGTGGCCAACTCCTTCGCCAACGTCGCGGTCCGCCAGCTCGAACTCGGCCGGGCCGGCGTGATGGCGGCGCTGTGCAACGGCGTCTATACCACCGTGCCGGCCGACAGCTGCGTGAGCGGCCAGAAGCGGGTCGATGTCGGCGCTCTTTACGACCCCGACAACTATCGCCCGCGCATCCGCGACCCGCTTGGCAAGCCGATGTTCATGTATTAGGGCTTTCTGCTATAAGGGGGCGTTCTCAACCGGGAGGAGATGCCCCCGATGGCCGATATCGACGCCCTCAAAGCGCGGATCAAGTCGCTCAACGCCCGGGCCACCCAGGCCAAGATGGATCTGCACGACCTGTCTGAGGAGCTGCCGCTCGGCTGGCAGAAGATTCCCGACGTCGCGGCCCGGACCCACGAGCTTTACGCCGAACTGACGGCGGCCCGCGACGCGCTGAAAACGGCGGCGGGCTGAGGGGACGAGTCCCTGGCGATGCGGAGCCGCAGTTCGCGCCGGACTACGGGTTTTCCGTATGCGCTTTTTTGTCACAGTTTGGTCGCAACCGGTGGCGGGCGGGGGGGCTTCGGGCGGGCTCGGCCTTGTCGGCGCCGGCTGCGCCCGATAGGGTGACCGACCTCTTTCACGACCATCGGCAACCCAGTGCGATATATCAGTACACGTGGCGCCGCTCCGGTGTTGGGCTTCGAGGAGACCCTGCTCACGGGTCTCGCCCGCGACGGCGGCCTTTATGTTCCGGAAAGCTGGCCGACCTTCACCGCCGACGAGCTGCGGGGGTTGGCCGGGCTGCCTTATGCCGAGCTGGCGGCGCGGGTGATGCTGCCCTTCCTCGGCGGTGCCATTGAGCCCGGCGCCTTCCGCGCTCTGGTCGCCGAAGCCTATGCCGGCTTCAATCATGCCGCGGTGACGCCGCTGGTTCAGCTTGACCAGGGGCTGTGGCTGATGGAGCTGTTCCACGGCCCGACCCTGGCCTTCAAGGACGTGGCGCTGCAATTACTCGGGCGGCTGTTCGATCATGTGCTGGCCCGCAGCGGCCGGCGCGTCACCGTGGTCGGCGCGACCTCGGGCGATACCGGTTCGGCGGCGATCGAGGCCTGCCGCGACCGCGACCATCTCGACATCTTCATGCTCCATCCGCTGGGGCGGACCTCGGCGATCCAGCGCCGGCAGATGACTTCGGTGCTGGCGCCCAACGTTTTCAACATCGCGGTCGAGGGCACCTTCGACGACTGCCAGGATCTGGTCAAGGCGATGTTCAACGACGAGGGCTTTCGCGACGGCCTGCAGCTGTCGGCGGTCAACTCGATCAACTGGGCCCGGATCATGGCCCAGATCGTCTATTATGTCGGCGCCGCCGTTGCCCTCGGCGCCCCCGACCGCGCCGTGGCCTTCAGCGTTCCCACCGGCAATTTCGGCAACATCTATGCCGCCTACGGCGCCCGGGCAATGGGCGTGCCGATCGAGCGGCTGGTGGTCGGCTCCAACAGCAACGACATCCTGACCCGCTTCTTCACGTCCGGAGTCATGGCCGCGGCCGGGGTGACGCCGACCCTCAGCCCGAGCATGGACATCCAGATTTCCAGCAATTTCGAGCGGTTGCTGTTCGATCTGCACCAGCGCGACAGCGCTCCGCTGACCGAGGCCATGGGCCGGTTCCGCACTTCGGGCAGTTTCTCCGTTGCGCCGAGCGCGTTGGAGACCGCGCGGGCGCTGTTTGCGGCCTACCGGGCCGACGACGAGCAGACCCGCGCCGCCATCGCCCGCGTCTGGCGTGAGAGCGGCGTCGTGATCGATCCCCACACCGCAGTCGGCGTCCATGCCGCGGCGGCGGCGCGCGCCGAGGGCGCGGTGCCGCAGTCGGTGCCGCTGGTGGCGCTCGCCTGCGCCCATGCCGCCAAGTTTCCCGAGGCGGTGGTCAAAGCCTGCGGCGTCCATCCGGCGCTGCCCGGCCGGCTCGCCGACCTCGAACAACGGCCGGAACGGCTGGCCGTGCTGCCTGCCGATCTCACTGCCCTTCAGGACTTCGTACGCCGCCACGCCCGTCTGGGCGCGGGGCACGCGCTGTGAGGGCCGGTGACGTGAGCAGCGTCCGGGTCACCACGCTGTCCAACGGCCTGCGCGTCGCCAGCGACAGCATGGACGGGGTCGAGACGGTGTCTCTCGGCTGCTGGGTCGGAGTCGGCACCCGCAACGAGCGGGCCGAAATCAACGGTGTCGCCCATCTGTGCGAGCACATGATGTTCAAGGGCACCGAGGCCCGCAGCGCCTTCGCGATCTCGGAGCAGATCGAGAATGTCGGCGGCCACCTCAACGCCTACACCACCCGCGAGCATACCGCCTATTACGCCAAGGTGCTGGCCGAGGACGCGCCGCTGGCGCTCGAAATCGTCGCCGACATGCTCCAGCATTCGGTGCTCGACGAGGAGGAGCTGGGGCGCGAGCGCGCGGTGGTGCTGCAGGAGATCGGGCAGGCCATCGACACCCCGGACGACATCGTGTTCGACTATTTTCAGACCACCGCCTATCCCGACCAGGCGCTGGGGCGGCCGGTGCTGGGTTCGGCGGCCACGGTCGGCGGGCTGGAGCGGCCGGCGCTGGTGGAATATCTCAGCCGCCACTATGGCGCGCCCGGCATCGTGGTCTCGGCCGCCGGCCGGATCGACCACGACCGGTTGGTCGAACAGGCCGAGGCGATCTTCCGCTCCCTGCCCAACCGGGCTGACCACCGGATCGAAGCCGCACAATACCGGGGCGGCGATTTCCGTGAGGACCGCGAACTCGAGCAATTGCATCTGATCATCGGTTTCAACGGCATCAGCGTTCACGATCCCGACTACTATGCCCACTCGGTGCTGTCGACCCTGCTCGGTGGCGGCATGTCGTCCCGGCTGTTCCAGGAAGTGCGGGAAAAGCGCGGTCTCGTCTATTCGATCTACAGCTTTGCCGGGACCTATCAGGATGGCGGCCTGTTCGGCGTCTATGCCGGCACCAGTCCCGATCAGGCCCGCGAACTGGTGCCGATCCTGTGTCACGAGATATGCCGTGTCTCAGAAGACGTCACAGAGAGTGAACTGGCGCGGGCGCGGGCTCAGCTGAAGGCCGGCACCCTGATGGCGCTGGAAAGCACGATGTCGCGCTGCGAGCATCTCGGCCAGCAATTGCTGGTCTATGGCCGGCCGGTGCTGACCGATGAGGTGGTGCGCAAGATTGACGCCGTCGACATCGAAACGGTGCGCCGGGTTGCCGCGCGACTACGCCGGGAGCGGCCGACAGTGGCGGCGCTGGGGCCGCTCGAGGACCTGGAATCCTATGACCGGATCGCCGCCCGGCTGGAGTGAGCGGGCCGCGGCGGCAGCCGGCGGCGGCAGGGGGGGTGGATGTCGTTGATGATCCGCTTCCTCAGCGCCGGGCTTTTTGCCGGCGCGGCGGTGCGTCTGGAGGGGCCGCGGCTCAGCCTGCGGCCGCCGGAGTTTCGCGACTGGGCGGCCTGGGCGGCGCTGCGGGCGCGCAGCCGCGCCTTTCTAACTCCCTGGGAGCCGGCCTGGCCGGCCGATACCCTGACCCGGGCCTCGTTCAGCCGGCGGGTGCGGCGCCAGAGTGCCGAGTGGCGTGACGATCTCACCTACAGCTTCCTGACCTTCGAGCGGGCGGGCGACAGTCTGGTCGGCGGCCTCGGGCTCGGCAACATCCGGCGCGGCGTCGCCCAGACCGCCACCCTCGGCTACTGGATCGGCGAGCCCTACGCCCGCCGGGGTTACACCACCGAAGCCGTCGGTCTGGTCCTCGACCATGCCTTCGGCGAACTCGACCTTCACCGCATCGAAGCCTCGTGCCTGCCCGGCAATCAGGCTAGCCGGCGCCTGCTCGGCAAACTCGGGTTCACCTGCGAGGGTGAGGCGCGCGGCTATCTGCGTATCGAGGGCAGCTGGCGCGACCATCTGCTGTTTGCCCTGCTCAAGGACGACTGGCGGAGGCCGTAAGATCCGGTGCCGCTGATGGCAACCCGGCTCAGAGCGGCGGCTCGTCGGGCAGCTGGATCGGAGTGCCGACATAATAGAACAGGCAGCCCTCGTCGAGACTGCCGATGCGCATCAGGCTGGAGGAAAACCAGTAGCCCTCGGGAGAGCGGATATAGAGCACAAGCCGCTTCGGATTGGCAAAGATCGTATAGCCGTTGATCGTGCTTTCGAGGCCGGATATCACCTTTTTCAACTCGTCCTGGCTGACCGTGAAACGCTTGTATTCGATCTCGATCACGACATCGTGACCCCACTGGCAATTTTTGTTTTCGTCCGCTTTGGGTTTGGTCTTGGGTTTCGACTGGGGCGCGGCGGTCGCCCGCTGGCTCTGGGGCCGGCTTTCCCCGATATGCCGGGGGTCGACGGCCGCCGCGCTCACCGGCAGCAGCACGGCGAGCGCCAAGGCGAGCAGTGCGGTCGGCGCTCTGATCATGGCTCATCCCCGGGGTGGCACCCGATCCCTCGATCGATCCTTCTGATATGGGAAGCGCGCCGCGGCCCGCTAGGCGGACTGGGAGATATCGATGAAGTCGGCCAGATGGGTGTAAAGCCCGAGGTCGGAGAACGCCTCGATGAATTCATCCGAGGGATCGGCGTAGTAGAGCTTGACCCCGCAATCGCTGAAGGTGCGGGCGGCGGCGACCAGCACCTGGATCGCGGCGGTAGAAATCCGGCAGACCTCGCGGGCGTCGATTCGGACCGCCTCGCCCTGCTGGAGGCAGCCCAGCAACTCGTCGCGCACCGGGGGCATCTGGTTGGATTCAACCACCACCGGCAGGGATACCGTGTGCCAAAGCGGACCCGTGGCCGCACCGGCGCCATTGCCGTCTTCCGTGCCCTCTTCGACCATCACCATGGCGCCCCGCCCGGTTGCCCAGCGCAAGAGCCTTGAATCCGGCTCCCGACTGCTTCATCACATGGACGACTGATCGCAGAGGCGCCCGCATCCTGTCAACAGCGGGGGCGCGGGTGCGGAGCAGTGCGAGCCGGCTTTTCCCCGAACGAGCGTGGTTGACGGACCCATGGATCTGGCAGCGCTGAAGCAACTGTTCTTCGGGGAGTGCGACGACTATCTTTCGTCCGCGAACGAACGGCTCGACGCCCTCGACGGTGGCGGCGACGGCGGTGAGGCGCTGAACGGCCTTTTTCGCGCCGTCCATTCGATCAAGGGCGGCGCCCGCGCCTTCGGCATCGAAGATCTGGCTGAATTCGCCCATGTCTTTGAAACCTTTATGGATACCCTGCGCAAAGGCAGCCGCGGCCTCGACGAGGAGACTTACGGCCGTCTGACCCTGGGGTTTGACATGCTGGCCCAGCTGGTCGGCGCGGCCCGGGGCGAAGGCGCGGCGACGCTCGACTGGCACGGCTTCCTCGCCGATCTCCGCCAGCTGGAGGGCGTCGGCGGCGATGCGCCCGATCCCTTCGCGACCGCCCCGGCCGATGCTCCGGCCGACGCCGTGGCCGACGACGAGCCGGCCTCCGGCGATCGCCGCTTTCTGCTGCGGGTGGTGCCGGCCCCCCACATGTTCGAGGCCGGGGCCGACCCCCTGCTGTTGTTGCGCACCATCGCCGAGCTGGGCGCGGTCACCACCACGATCGATCTCAGCCATCTGCCCTCTCTGGCCGAGATCGACATCGAGGTGCCCTATTTCCGCTGGACGGTGGAACTGGAAACCGGCAGCGACCGCGCGGCGCTTCAGGACATTCTCGATTACCTCGACGACGTGGCCACCGTCGAGGTCGAAGAGGTCACCAGGGTCGATGAGAGTGTCGAGGACGGGGACGGCCGGGCTGCGCAGCCGCCGGCCGCCGCCGCCGGCACCCGCGCCGTGGCCACCGCCGCCGCGCCGCCGGCCGCCGCCGCCGGCCCGGCTCAGGCCAAGCCCCCGGCGGCACCGGCCAAGGAAGACCGCCGGGTGCCAACGGTGCGGGTCGATGTCGCCAAGCTGGAGCGGCTGGGCAACATGGTTGGCGAGCTGGTGATCGCCCAGGCGGTGCTGCAGCGCCAGGCGGGCGAGATTGCCGAAACCGAGCGGCCCGGCCTGTTTCGCGCCATCAAGGATATGTCGCAGTATATCCGCGATCTCCAGGACATCGCGCTCGCGGTGCGCGCCCAGCCGCTGAAGGTGGCGTTCTCTCGCCTGATCCCGGTGGCGCGCGAGCTGGAGCGGGCGACGGCCAAGAAAATCCGTCTTGCCATGGCCGGCGACGACACCGAGATCGACAAGACGGTGGTCGACCGGCTGGCCGAACCCCTGACCCATCTCCTGCGCAACTCGGTCGATCACGGCATCGAGACCCGGGAGGTCCGTCTTGCCCGGGGCAAGCCGCCCGAGGGCACGATCGTGCTCTCGGCCCGCCAGCTCGGCAGTCAGGTCTTCATCGCGATCGAGGATGACGGCGCCGGCATCAACCGCACGGCGGTGCGCAACAAGGCGCTCCAGCGCGGCCTGATCGAGCCCGGCGCCGAGCTGAGCGACAGCGAGATCGACAATCTGATCTTCCTGCCCGGCTTCTCGACCGCCGAACAGGTGACCGAGGTTTCGGGCCGGGGCGTCGGCATGGATGTGGTGCGCCAGACGATCACGGATCTCGGCGGCCAGCTGGTGGTGGAATCGACCCCGGGCGAAGGCTGCCGCTTTACCCTGGTGCTGCCGCTGTCGCTGGCCATCGTCGATGTTCTGGTCGCCGAGGTCGGGCGCCAGCGCTATCTGCTGCCGATCGGCAACATCATCGAGAGCGTGCAGCCCTTGCCCGGCCAGCTGGTCGAGGTGCCGGGCCGCGGCCGCTTCCTGCATCTCCGGGGCGGTATGCTGCCGATCATCGCGCTCTCGGAAGAGTTCGGCGTGCCGGGCGCGGTGGCCGACGCCGCCCGGGGCATCCTCGTGATCGCCGAACTCAGGCGCGGTCAGGTCGCGGCCCTTCAGGTCGATGATGTGGTCGGGCAGGAACCGGTGGTGGTGAAGAGTCTGGAGCGCAATTACCGCAAGGTGCCGGGAGTCGCCGCCGCCACCATCCTCGGCGACGGCCGGGCGGCGCTGATCGTCGATTATTCCTCCCTCAGCCCGGCGGTCGGTGGCCGCCGCCGGCTGAGGCCGCCCGCGAGGTGATCCCGGCCATGGCCTCCCTGTTCCAAGCCTTCACGCCCCAGAGCGCGCCGGTCGCCGGCCGGCCGGCCGCGCCCGCGGTCCCGGTGCCGGGCGCCCTCGACACCATCGACATGCTCCAGTTCGTCACCCTCGACGTCCATGGCCGCTCCTACGCCCTGCCGATCGGTGCCGTGATCGAGTTCCGGACCTGGATCGAGCCGACGCCGCTGCCCCATTCCCCGTCCTACGTGCTGGGGATCATCAACATCCGCGGCGAGATCGTGCCGGTGTTCGATGTCGGCGCCCGGCTCGGCCACGGCCCGACCGAGCCCTCGACCCAGCATGTCATCACCCTGGTCCAGACCCCCTCGGAGCAGGTGGTCGGGCTGCTGGTCGACGATGTTTCCGACATCCGGGCGGTGCCGGCGGTGACGCCGCTGGCTGCCGGCGAAACCGACGCCGCCGAGATCGAAAGCGTGATTGAGATCGGCGACAGTGTGCTCGGCGTGATCAGCGTCGCCGCGGTCTGCCTGACGACGGCGTCCGAGGATGGGGGAGCCTGAGCCATGACGACCACCGCCGCATCCCGCCGCATCCGGGTGCTGATCGTCGACGACTCGGCGATCGTCCGTCAGCTGCTGACCGAGATCTGCGCCAGCGATCCCGAACTGGAGGTGGTGGGCACCGCGGTCGACCCGATCATCGCCCGCGACAAGATCAAGCTGCTGTCGCCCGATGTGCTGACCCTCGATGTCGAGATGCCGCGCATGAACGGCGTCGAGTTCCTGGAAAAGCTGATGCGGCTGCGCCCGATGCCGGTGTTGATGATCTCGACCCTGACCCGGGCCGGCGCCGACATCACCTTGCGCGCGCTGGAGCTGGGCGCGATCGACTTCGTGGCCAAACCGCTGAAGGACCTCGCGACTGCGCTGCCGGCGCTGCGCGAAGAGATCGTCACCAAGATCAAGGCCGCGGCCCGCGCCCATATCCGTCTGACCGGGCCGCGCCGGGCACCGCCGCCGCCGGCCCTGGCCGCCGCGCGCTCCGGCTGTTCGGCCGAGCTGATCGCCATCGGTGCGTCGACCGGCGGCGTCGAGACCATCACCGAACTGCTCTCGACCTTCCCCGAGACCATTCCGGCCGTGGTCATCGTCCAGCACATGCCCGAGGCCTTCGTGCCGCGCTTCGCCGCCCGGCTCCGGGCCAGCCTGCCCTTTGCTGTCGATGAGGCCGCCGAGGGCCAGCGCCTCACCCCCGGCCGGGTGCTGATCGCTCCGGGCAACCAGCATCTCCTGGTGGTGCGGGCCAAGGGCGGCGGGCTTGAGACCCGGCTTTCCGACGGGCCGCCGGTCTCGGGCCACCGGCCCTCGGTCGATGTCCTCTTCCGCTCGGTCGCCGAGGCGCGGCCGAAGGCGGTGGGGCTGCTGCTCACCGGCATGGGCCGCGACGGCGCCGAGGGCCTGCTGCGCATGAAGGAGGCCGGGGCGGTGACCATTGCTCAGGATGAGCAGACCTCCACGGTATTCGGCATGCCGCGTGCGGCCCAGGAACTGAATGCCGCCCGGCTGGTGCTGCCGTTGCCCCGGATCACCGCCGCCATTTTCAATGAACCGGGATCGCCCGGATCAAAATCGGGAGGATGACGCCATGCCCTCACCCGCCTCGCTGCGCGTGCTCGTGGTCGATGATCAGGAAACCATGCGCTGGATTGTTCAGGGCCATCTCAAGACTCTCGGCATCAACCGGGTCTTTCAGGCCGACTCGGCGAAAAGCGCGATCGCGATGATGAAGGACCAGAAGTATGATCTGGTGCTCTCGGACTTCAACATGGACAATGGCAGCGGTCTCGATCTGCTCAGGGCGGTGCGCGGCAACCCGCTGACCCGGAAGCTGCCCTTCATCATGGTCACCGGCAACGCCGACGCCGAGACCGTGCAGTCGGTGCTGCAGGCCGGGGTGAACAATTACATCGTCAAGCCGATCAGCGCCGCCACCCTGCGTCAGCGCATCGAAAAGGTGCTGGGTCCGCTGAAGTGAGCCGCCGCTCCGCCGCCGTCCATCCTCTCCGAGCAAGAAAGACCATCCGATGACGCTGTCCAACCTCGGAATCATGACCCGGGTCATGCTGGTGCTGGTGGCCATGGCGGGGCTGACGCTGTTCACCACCACCGACGCTCTCACCCGGATGGACGACATCGACGACACCTATTCCGAGCTGCTGTCCCGCGACACCTCGGCGCTGATCGAGGTCTCGCGCGCCGGCCGGCGCCTGATCAGCATCGGTCGCAGCGCCTACAAGCTGGCCTCCAATACCGACGAGCGGGCGCGCAGCGAGATCATGGCCTTTTCGGTCAAGGCCACCGGCGAACTCGGTACCATGCTGGCCCAGGCCCGGGCCGGCTTTGCCCGCGGCGCCGGCGAGATCGCGATCATGGAGCGCGATCTTGTGCCGATTCTCGCCGCTTACCGGGAGATCGAGGCGCTGGCACGGGCGCATGCCGCCCAGAGCGAGATGTTGACCGCGATTGCCGACCGCCTCGACCCCGGACTCGATCAGCTGCGCGACCGCATGGTGACCTTCATCGCCAAGACCAAGGGCGACATGGAGGCGCGCGCGGCCGCCGCTTCGGCCAGCGCCCGCGGCGCCGCAACCAAGACCCTGACCATCGCGCTGGCCGGCATCGTGCTGGTCGGCGGTCTTGCGGCGCTGCTCGTGGTGTTCACCCTGACCCGGCCGCTGAGCCGCCTGATGGCAGCGATGACCACCATGAGGGACGGCGATTACGACAGTGCGGTGCCGGAAACCGGGCGCAAGGACGAGATCGGGGCGATGGCCCGCATGCTGGACGGTTTTCGCAGTCAGCTCCGGGAGCGCGACGCCGCCCAGGAGGCCGAGCGTCAGCTCCACCGGCGTCTCAGCGACACCGCCGCCCAGGTGGTGACCGCGGTCGACACCATCGATGCCGCGGCGCGCGAGATCGCGCTCGGCAACGACGATCTGGCCCATCGCACCGAGTCCCAGGCGACCAGCCTCGAAGAGGTGCTGGCCACCATGAACCACATCGCGACCACCGTCGGCCAGAACGCCGGCAGCGCCATCAACGCCCGCCAGATGTCCCACGCCTCCCAGGAGCTGGCCGAACGCGGCGCCGTGTGCATGGATCAGATGGTCGGGGCGATGGACGGCATCAAAGGCTCGTCGAACCGCATCACCGAGATCATCCAGGTGATGCAGGAGATCGCCTTCCAGACCAAGCTGCTGGCGCTTAATGCCGCCGTCGAGGCGGCCCGGGCCGGCGAGGCCGGCCGAGGCTTCGCCGTGGTCGCCCAGGAGGTGCGCTCTCTGGCCGAGCGCTCGCGCCAGGCCTCCCAGCAGATCCGGGAACTGGTCGGCGAGAGCCAGATCGAGGTCATGCGCGGGGTCGAGGCGGCCGGGGCCACCGGTCTTGCCTTGCAGGAGATCGTCGGGTCGGTGCGCAAGGTCGCCGAACTGATGCCCGAGATCGCCGCCGCCAGCCGCGAACAGGCCGACTCGATCCGCGAAATCAACAAGGCGCTCGGCGAGTTCGACGGCAACACCCAGAAAAACGCGGCGCTGGTCGAGCAAAGCTCGGCGGCCTCGCAGTCATTGGCCGAGCAGGCCAGCCATCTGGCCACGCTGATGGCGCCGTTCCGTGAGCACGGCGACGACGGCAAGGGCCGGGCGGCCGGTCCTGACCGGCGCCGTCTCTAGGCCCCCGACCGAGGAGTTCAGCCGATGAAAGCCAGAAGTGCGCGGGTGCTCGATGTCGCCCAGGCGATGAAACCGATCAAGGTCCGGCTGCGCAGCGCCTTTCTCGGTCTGATGATCGCGGTCGCCGGCTTTGGCGGCTTCGTGGTCCGGCAGGGCCTCGTTCTCGATACCGAGGTCACCGAACTCGACACCGACTGGATTCCCGGCATCAGCGCCTCAAAGGCGCTGGAGTCGTTGCTGCTGACGTATCAGATGGCCATCCTGCAGCGCGCCGTGGCCGTCAGTCCGGCCGAAGCCCAGGCCCTCGATCAGTGGTTGCTCAAGGCCGAGCCGCTGATCCGGCAGGGCGAGCAGACCTACGAGGCGACGGCGCGGAAGCCCCAGGACCGCGCCAACTTCACCGACTTCATGAAGAAGCTCGGAGCCTATCTGCCGTTTTTGAAGGAGGCCGCCGCCGCCGCCCGCGAGGGTCGCGAGCGCGACGAGGTGCTGAGCCGGCTCGGCGCCGGCGCCCCGGCCCGCGACGCCGCGTTTGCCGCCCTTGCCGTGATCACCCGGTTCAACGAGGACGGCGCCGACGCCTCGATCAAGACCGCCTTTCATCTGACCCTGGTCTCAAAGACCGTGGTTGCGGCGCTGCTCGGCGGCTTCGCCCTGCTGTTCGTGCTCTCGGCCTGGATGACCGAGGGCGCGATCCGCGGCATGGTACGCCAGCTCACCGGTCTTTTGGGCGAGGCCGCCGCCGGCAAGGCGACGGTGGACGCGGTGCTCTCGGATCTCGAGCGGGTCGCCGCCGGGCTGGCCGAGGGCGATCTCACCTGCAAGGTCGACCGCGATTATGGCGGCGCCTTTCAGAAGCTCCGGGACGATCTCAACGCCACCATCGACAAGCTGGCCAGCGTGGTCGGCCGCATCGATCAGGCGACCCGGACCGTGGCCACCACCGCCCGCGAGGTGGCCAGCGCCGGCCTCGACCTTTCGGAGCGCACCGAGCAGCAGGCGGCCGGGCTGGAGCAAACCGCGGCGGCACTGACCGAACTCGGCGCCACGGTCAAGGCCGCGGTGGCCCAGGCCCGCGACGCGGCCCGGCTGGCCCACGAAAGCCGTGAGGCGGGCGTGCACGGCTCGGCGGTCTCCGACTCGGCGATCGAGGCCATGAAGCGGATCGCCGCCGCGTCCCACCGCATCACCGACATCATCGGAGTGATCGACGAGATCGCCTTCCAGACCAACCTTCTGTCGCTCAACGCCGCCGTCGAGGCGGCCCGGGCGGGCGAAGCCGGCCGCGGTTTCGCGGTGGTTGCCCAGGAGGTGCGGCTGTTGGCCCAGAGTTCGGCCGAAGCCTCGAAGGAGATCAAGTCGCTGATCATGGGCAGCGACGCCGAGGTCCGGGCCGGAGTCGAGATGGTGCGCACCGCCAGCCTGTCGTTCAAGGGCATGGTGCAGTCGGTCGAGACCATCGCCGTCCGCGTCGCCGAGATCGCCAGCGGCGCCTCGGAGCAATCGACCGCCCTCGACGAGATCAATCAGGCCGTGGCGCAGATGGACGGCATGACCCAGCGCAACGCCACCCTGGCCGAAGAGACCAGCGCCGCCGCGGTGTCGATGCAACGGGAGGCGGGCAATCTCGCCGTGCTGATGGCGTTCTTCCTGACCGCGCAGAGCCGGAGTGCCGGTGGCCTCCGCCGCGACATCGCGCTGATCGAAGGCACCAGGATCGACCATGTCGGCTTCACGGCCAAGGTTCGCGACGGTTGCACCGGCCGGGCCAGCGTTGATCCCGCCACCCTCGCCGATCATCAGGGCTGCCGGCTCGGTCAGTGGTACGGCCGCCCGCATGGCCCGGCCATCGCGACCAATCCGAGCTACCGGGCGCTGGAACGGCCCCATGCCAGGGTCCACGAGGCCGGCCGGCGCGCCCTCACCCTTCACGCGGGCGGCGACCGCGCCGGCTGTGCCCGCGCCCTCGACGAAATGGACGCCGCCTCAGCCGAGGTGACGCGGCTGATCGACGATCTGGCCGGCGAGCTGCGCGCCCTCGAAGCCGAACGGAGCGATGACGCTGCCGTCGCCGAAGCCCGGCCGGCGCCGTCCCGCACCCGGGCTGCCCAGGCGGCCGGTGCCGCCGCGCCGGCGGGCGCCCGACCCGGCCGGACCGGCGCTTCACCCCCGGTTTCGGCGCCCCCCGCTCCCGCCACCTTGGCCCGGTCTCCGGCGGCCCGACCGGCGACCGGGCGCACCGCCGGGGTGCTGCGGCACGCCGGTCCGGCCGGCAGCGAAGACTGGAGCGAGTTCTGAGCCGAAGGCGGTGCGGGAGCGTCCAGAACTGTTGCCAAACCGGCGGCGGCAGTCTATCTAGACCGTCATCGTCAACCCCTCACGCGGGCTTGCGGACCGTTGGTACGGCCCGCTCCGGTGTTTCGTTCTCCCGAACGGAACGTGCCCGCGGCGGACCAACCGGAAAGAAACCAGATCATGGCTCTGCCAGTGTTCACCATGCGCCGCCTGCTCGAGGCCGGCGTTCACTTTGGTCACCACACCCGGCGTCGCAACCCGAAGATGCAGCCGTTCCTGTTCGGCGTGCGCAACGGCGTGCACATTATCGATCTTGAGCAGTCGGTGCCGTTGCTGCACCGGGCGATGGTCGCGGTGCGCGACGTCGTTGCCGGCGGCGGCCGGGTGCTGTTCGTCGGCACCAAGCGCCAGGCCCAGGAGCGGATCGCCGAAGCGGCCAGCCGCTGCGGCCAGTACTACGTCAATCACCGCTGGCTCGGCGGCATGCTGACCAACTGGAAGACGATTTCGCAGTCGATCAAGCGGCTGCGCGAAATGGAAGAGCGGCTGGTCGAGGCCAACACCGGCCTGACCAAGAAGGAAACCCTGCAGCTGACCCGCGAGCGCGACAAGCTCGAGCGGGCACTCGGCGGCATCAAGGAAATGGGCGGCCTGCCCGACATCCTGGTGATCATCGACACCAACAAGGAATCGATCGCGGTCAAGGAAGCCAACAAGCTGGGCATTCCGGTGGTCGCGGTGATCGACAGCAACTCCGACCCGGACGGCGTCGCCTTCCCGATTCCCGGCAACGACGACGCGCTGCGCGCCATCGATCTCTATTGCGAGCTGCTCTCGGGCTCGGTGCTCGACGGCCTGCAGGCCGAGATGGCCGCGGCCGGCATCGACGTCGGCGCCCGCGCCGAGGCCCCGGCCGAAGCCGTGCCGGAGGCCGAAGAGGCGGCGGGGGCGGCGGCCTGAGTCGCACCTCCTGGGTCCAACCGATTGGAAGAGATAAGACCTTATGGCTGAAATCACTGCCTCCCTCGTCAAGGACCTGCGCGAGAAGACCGGCGCGGGCATGATGGACTGCAAGAAGGCGCTGACCGAAAACGGCGGCGATACCGAGGCCGCCATCGACTGGCTGCGGAAAAAGGGCCTCGCCGCCGCCGCGCGCAAGGCCAGCCGGGTCGCCTCCGAGGGGCTGGTCGCGGTGGCGACCGGCCCGAACTCCGGCGCCGTGATCGAACTCAACGCCGAAACCGACTTCGTGGCCCGCAACGACAAGTTCCAGGCCACGGCGGCGACGCTGGCGGCGCTGGCGCTGGCCGGCAGCGGTGACGTCGAGGAGTTGAAAAAGGCCCCCTGGCCCGGAACCGGCAACGACGTCAGTCACGCCATCACCACCCTGATCGCCACCATCGGCGAAAACATGAACCTGCGCCGCTCGGCCCGTCTCGCGGTTTCGGCGGGGGTGGTTGCCAGCTACGTCCACACCTCGCTGGCCCCCGGTCTCGGCAAGATCGGCGTGCTGGTCGCCCTCGAGTCGGCTGGCGATCCGGCCAAGCTGGCCGAACTCGGCAAGCAGCTGGCGATGCACATCGCCGCTGCCCGTCCCGAGGCGGTCAGCGTCTCCGAGCTGGACCCGGCGAAGGTCGACCGCGAGCGCGCCATCCTGGCCGACAAGGCCCGGACCAGCGGCAAGCCGGAAGCGATCATCGCCAAGATGGTCGAAGGCGGTCTGCGCAAGTACTACGAGGAAGTGGTGCTGACCGAGCAAACCTACGTCATCGACGGCGAGTCGAAAATCACCAAGGTGATCGAGAATGCCGCCAAGACCGTGGGCGCGCCGGTTGCCGTCACCGGCTTTGTGCGCTTCGCCCTCGGCGAAGGCATCGAGAAGGAGCAGGGCGACTTTGCCGCCGAGGTGGCCGCGGCCGCCGGCATCGCCGCTCCCGCGGGCAACGGTTGAACGGCAACAGCTGAGCGGGAGAACGGCGCGATGGCGATCCGGCTGACCAAGGGCGACGACGACTCGGCTCCGCGCTATCGGCGCGTCCTGCTCAAGATTTCGGGCGAGGCGCTGATGGGCAAGGGCGAGTACGGGCTGGAGTCCGATACCGTCACCCGCATCGCCGGCGAAGTGAAAGCGGTGCGGGAAACCGGCGCCCAGGTCTGTCTGGTGATCGGCGGCGGCAATATCTTCCGCGGCGTCTCGGGCGCCGCCGGCGGCATGGAGCGTGCTTCGGCCGACTACATGGGCATGCTGGCCACCGTGATCAACGCCCTCGCCATGCAGAACGCGCTGGAACGGATCGGGGTGCAGACCCGTGTGCAATCGGCGATCCCGATGGCCACGGTCTGCGAGCCCTACATCCGGCGCCGGGCGGTCCGGCACATGGAGAAGGGCCGGGTGGTGATTTTCGCCGCCGGCACCGGCAACCCGTTCTTCACCACCGACACCGCGGCGGCGCTGCGGGCCTCGGAGATGGGCTGCGACGCGCTGCTGAAGGGCACCCAGGTCGACGGTGTTTATACCGCCGATCCCAAGAAGGTTAAGGATGCCGTGCGCTACGAGCGCCTAGGCTACCAGGAGGTTCTGGCCAGGGATCTCAAGGTGATGGACGCCTCGGCGATTTCGCTCGCGCGCGACAACCGGATTCCCATACTGGTATTTTCCATCCACGCGGCCGGCGCCTTCGCCGAGGTGGTGGCGGGGCGCGGCCGGTACACCATCATTACGGAAGAGGGGTAAGGTGGCCGATCCCGAAGGTTCCGACGTCAACCGCCGCATGGACGGCGCGCTTGAGTCCCTGCGCAAGGAATTTGCCGGTTTGCGCACCGGCCGCGCTTCGGCCAGTCTGCTGGAGCCGATCACGGTGGATGCCTATGGCAGCCACCTGCCTCTCAATCAGGTCGGCACCATCGGCGTGCCCGAACCGCGGCTGATCACGGTCCAGGTCTGGGACCGCGGCATGGTCAAGGTCACCGAGAAGGCGATCCGCGAGTCCGGTCTTGGCCTCAATCCCCAGACCGAGGGCCAGACGATCCGCATCCCGGTGCCCGACCTCAGCCAGGAGCGGCGCAAGGAACTGACCAAGGTCGCGCACAAATACGCCGAACAGGCCAAGGTGGCGGTGCGCAACGTCCGGCGCGACGGCATGGACGCCCTCAAGAAGGCGGAAAAGGCCGGAGACATCAGTGAAGACGAACACAAGACCAAGGCCGAGAAGATCCAGGCCGTGACCGACGCCCACATCAAGAAGATCGATGAGGCGCTGGCGGCCAAGGAAAAGGAAATCATGCAGGTCTGAGGCCATGCCGACTGAGGGTGACAGCAACGGACGGTGTGCGCCGGCCCACGTCGCCATCATCATGGATGGCAACGGGCGCTGGGCCAAGGCGCGCGGCCTGCCGCGGATCGCCGGTCACCGCAAGGGTGCCGAAGCGGTGCGCCGCACCGTCGAGGCCGCGATCGCCCTCGGCATCGGCACCATCACCCTCTTCAGCTTTTCCTCGGAAAACTGGTCCCGCCCCGACAGCGAGGTTTCGGACCTGATGTCGCTGCTGCGCTATTACCTGCGCAGTGAAATCGCCGAGTTGCACAAGCAGGGGGTCCGGCTGCGCGTGATCGGCGACCGCAGCCGGCTGTCGCCCGATATCAATCAGCTGATCGACAACGGGGAATCGACCACCGCCGGCAACTCGGCGTTGACCTTGATCCTTGCACTCAGCTACGGTTCGCGCCAGGAGATCGTTCAGACCGTACGCCGGCTGGCCGCTCGGGTGGCAGAGGGAGACCTCCGGCCCGGGGAGATCGACGAAGGCTTGGTTTCGGCATCCCTGTTTACTGCGGGCGTGCCCGACCCGGACCTCGTGATCCGGACCAGCGGCGAGCAGCGGCTCAGCAATTTCCTGCTCTGGCAGTCGGCTTACGCCGAATTGGTTTTCATCGACACTCTTTGGCCCGATTTCACCCGGCACGATCTTGACGATGCCATCAAAGAGTTTCATCGGCGTGAACGCCGGTATGGCGCATCTGTTGGAAAAAGATAGACTCATCAATCTGCGCATGCGCGCGCTCTCCGCACTGGTGCTCGGGCCGCTGGTCCTGGGCGTCGTGTATCTTGGCGGCTGGTCCTACCGGGCCATGATCGTGCTGGCGGCGCTGCTGGCGGTGCGGGAATGGGTGCGCATGATCGCACCCGGGCCGCTCGGCCGCTCGTTCGCCATCTCGTGCACCGCCGTCCTGGTGGTGGTGGCGCTCAGTCTGCTGATCGGGCCGGCGACCGCGCTCTCGGCGGCGATGGCGCTGACCCTGGTCGCGGGACTGGCGCAGGGGGCGGGCAGCGGCCGGCTGCGCGGTTCCGACCGCTGGTGGGCCGCCTTCGGCATTCCCTATGTTGCGGTCAGCTGCGTCGCCCTGATCTGGCTGCGCCACGACCCCCGGGCCGGCACGCTGCTGATCTATATCCTGCTGCTCTCGGTCTGGGCCAACGATACCGGCGCGTTCGTGGTCGGGCGGATCATCGGCGGGCCGCGGCTCGCTCCCACGATCAGCCCGGCCAAGACCTGGGCCGGCTTTTGGGGCGGCATCGCCTCGGCCGGGCTGACGGTGGGGGCGGTGGCGGTGGCGCTGGACGCCCGCTCGCCGGTGATCGCGGCCCTGGTGGCGGTGGTGCTGGCGGTGATGAGCAATGTCGGCGATCTCTTTGAGTCGGCGGTCAAGCGCCGCTATCGGGTCAAGGACAGCGGCGGCATCATTCCCGGTCATGGCGGTCTGCTGGACCGGATCGACGGCCTGCTGGCGGCGGCCCCGGTGCTGGCGCTGTTTCACTGGCTGATCGGGGCGCGCCTCGCTTGGTGGTGAGGCGTTACGGCGATTCACGGAAGAGCGGGGACGAGACGGTGGCTGAAAAAGAGACGGGTTCGAAGCGGCGGGTGACGGTGCTGGGTTCCACCGGATCGGTGGGCGCGAACACCGTGGGCCTGATCGCCCTGGAGCCGGACAAATACGCGGTCGAGGCGCTGACCGCGCGGCGCAATGTCAAGGTGCTGGCCGAGCAGGCCCGGCAGTTGGGCGCCCGGCGGGCGGTGATCGCCGAGGACAGCCTTTATGGCGATCTCAGGGACGCCCTGGCCGGTTCGGGGGTCGAGGCCGCGGCCGGCGCCGCGGCGGTGATCGAGGCCGCCGGGATGCCCGCCGAATGGGTGATGTCGGCGATCGTCGGCGCCGCCGGCATGGAGCCGACCCTGGCCGCGGCCCGGCGCGGCGCCACCGTCGCCTTCGCCAACAAGGAATGTCTGGTTTGTGCCGGCCCGCTGATGATGGCGCTGGTGCGCGACCATGGCGCGACCCTCCTGCCGGTGGACAGCGAGCATTCGGCGATCTTCCAGTGTTTCGATTTCCAGCGCCGCGAGGGCATCGAGCGGTTGATCCTGACCGCCTCGGGCGGGCCGTTCCGCACCCTGGAGCGGGCGGCGATGGCCGCCGTCACGCCCGAGCAGGCGGTGGCGCACCCGACCTGGGATATGGGTGCCAAGATCTCCATCGATTCGGCGACGATGATGAACAAGGGCCTCGAAATCATCGAGGCCGCCTTTCTCTTCGACATGCCCGAGGCGAAGATCGACGTGCTGGTCCACCCGCAGTCGGTGGTGCACAGCTTCGTCGAATATGTCGACGGCTCGGTGCTGGCCCAACTCGGCACCCCCGACATGCGGACGCCGATCGCCTATGCCCTGGGCTGGCCGGCGCGCATCCGGACCCCGGCGGCCCGGCTCGATCTCCTGACCTCGGCCTCTCTGACCTTCCATGCCCCCGACCTCGGGCGTTTTCCGGCGATGCGTCTGGCCCGCGAGGCGCTTAAGGCCGGCGGCGGCGCCCCGACCCTGCTCAACGCCGCCAACGAGATCGCCGTCGACGCCTTCCTCAACCGCCGGATCGGCTTTCTCGACATCGAGCGGGTGGTCGAGCAGACCCTGGCGGCATTGCCCCACGACGCCCCCCGCGACATCGCCGACGTCCGCGCCATCGACACCGAGGCGCGCCGGTTCGCGCTGGGGGTGGTGGAGACGGCCGCGCGGTGAACGCAGCCGTGCCGGCGGGAGGGGCGGGCAGCGGAAAATCGCCGGGGCCTCGCTTGACGGCGGCGGCGGGAGTGGCCCATGATGGTGCCATGGACGCCCGGTTCGCGAAACTCGAAGCTCTGACTGAAGCCACCGGCCACCGCCCTGGCCGGGAGGGCGCCGATACGCGCCTGTTGCTGGCGAAAGGCTTTCCCTGGATCGGCTGACCCCCATATCACGGCATTGAGAAGAACCCCTTAGACCTGAGGGCGCGGCACAGCGGGCCGTGCCGGCGCTGCGGACGGAACGAATGGATATCCTCAACGGCCTTTGGCATTACGCGGTTCCCTTCCTGGTCGTGCTGACGATCCTGGTGTTCGTCCATGAGCTTGGCCACTACTGGGTGGCGCGGCGCTGCGGCGTGCGCATCGAGGTGTTTTCCTTTGGCATGGGGCCGGAACTGTGGGGCCGCGACGATCGTCACGGCACCCGCTGGCGGATCAGCCTGCTGCCGCTGGGCGGCTATGTGAAGATGTTCGGCGATGCCGGCGCCGCCAGCACCCCGCGTGACGATCTGGGCGAGATGACCCCCGAGGAAAAGGCGGTGTCGTTTCATCACCAGACCCTGGGCAAGCGTGCCGCGATCGTCGCCGCCGGTCCGGTCGCCAACTTTCTCTTTGCCGTGGTCGTGCTGGCGCTTTTGTTCATGACCGCCGGCCAGCCCTTCACCCCGGCCGACATCGGCTCGGTCCGGCCGGGCAGCGCCGCCGAGGCCGCCGGTCTCAAGCCCGGCGACCTGATCGTGGCCATCGACGGTCGCGGCATCGAGCGCTTCGAGGAGGTCAAGTCGATTGTTTCGATGGCCCCCGGCCAGCCGCTGATTCTCTTGGTCGAGCGTGCCGGCAGCCGGCTGACCCTGACCGCGGTTCCGCAAAGCTCGCTGGTCACCGACCGTTTCGGCAACAGCTATACCATCGGCCTGCTCGGCATTACCCGGCCGGGTCTCGACTATCGCCGCCACGACCCGGTGACCGCGGTCTGGCAGGCGCTGCGCGAAACCTGGGATCTCACCGCGACGACGCTGACCGGGGTCGGCCAGATGATCGCCGGCGTCCGCGGCACCGACGACCTCGGCGGGCCGCTGCGCATCGCCCAGATGTCGGGCGAGGTGGCTCAGACCGGTCTCGTCGCCTTGGTCTGGTTTCTCGCCGTGCTCTCGGTGAACCTCGGATTGATCAATCTGTTTCCGATCCCGCTGCTCGACGGCGGGCACCTGTTGTTTTATTGCATCGAAGCAATCCTTGGACGGCCACTCGATGAAAGAATGCAAGAATATGGTTTTCGCATCGGGCTGGCTCTGGTATTAAGCCTGATGGTCTTTGCCACCTGGAATGATCTGGTCCATTTGCGGGTCGTCGAGTTTTTCCGGGGGCTGATGTCATAGGCTCTGGTGGGTTCGGGGGGGCGCTTTGAAGCTCAGGTTCGGAAAATGGCTGCCGGCGACGCTGGCCGCATGCGCCCTGGTCGCCTGCGCCAACAACAAGAGTCCGCCAAAGAGCGACAGTCGGGGCGCCCAGGCCGCGGCCAGTCCGGTTGCGGTCCTGCCGGGGCCGGCGGCCGACGCCACCAACCCGGTCTACACCCGCCCGGTTGGGAAGAGTTCGGATCAGAGGATCAGCGAGATCCGCTTCACCGGCGCCGCCATCGGCGGCCGGGATCTGGCGCTGAGGCTGATTCTCAGCCGTGAAGCCCATTGGTACCGGCAGTTTTCGGCCGATTACCTCCAGATGCCAAGTCTCCTGGTTTCCAAGGAGCACTACTTCAACGCCGACATCGTCAAGATCGATGAGTTGTTGCTGAAGACCTATTATCAGGCCCATGGCTATCAGGACGTCAGCGTCAATGCCGAGGCGCGGCCGGATGCGCTGAGCGGCGACACGGCGCTGTCCTTCGGCATCGCGCCCGGCAAGCGCTATCGCTTCGGCAAGATCAGCCTGACCACCGACATCGCCGGCTATGACCCGGAGGATCTGCGCTACGCCGTCGATCTCCGGCCGGGCGACTGGTACGAGGCCGGTGCCGCCGAGGCCGTCGCGGCCCGGTTGAACAGCGTCAAGCTGGGCAGCCTGCCGCTGTTCACCGCGCTCGGCCACCATCTGCCGGTTTCGGTCTGCATCAGGCCGCTCTCCAGCATCGACGCCGCACGGGCAACCGTCGATCTCGTCTTCAGGATCACGCGCTGCCGTAGCGAGGGCCGCACGGCGGCGGCTCCGGCGCCGGCTGCTGCTGCGGCGGCGGTCGCATCCCCCGCCAAGCCGCCCCGCCTCGGCGTCGGCAAGCGGGCGCGGGTCGCCCAGGTCGCTCCGGCGGTGATCGCACCGGCGGTCGCGGTTGCCAACCGGCCGCCGCGGCGGGTCGACCTCGCCAGCGCTCCCGTGGGCGGGATTTATTAGGCCGGGGCCGGCGCGGGTGACGCCGCATTGGCAGGGAAGAATATGGTTTTCGCATTGGACTTGCTCTGGTATGAACGCTGATGGTATCGCGATCCGGGACCGCCTGGCCTGTTTGGGGGGCTGCGGGTTTCCGGGGCGGGATGTCCTGGCACTGGCTTGGCGGAGGGGCGCTTTGAGGCTCAGGTTCGGGAGATGGCTGCCGGTGGCGCTGGTCGCTGCGGGGGTTCTGGCCTTCGGAACGGATGCGGGTGCGCAGCCGTCCAGTTTCGATGCGGCGGGCGCCGGTTCAATCCCGTCCGGCGGCATCATCGCCGCCATTCGAGTCGAGGGTACGGAGCGCATCGAGGCCTCGACCGTCCGCACCTACCTCAAGATCGAGCCCGGCCAGCCGTTCGACGCCGAGCGTATCGACCAGTCGCTGAAGGAGCTGTTCAAGACCGGCCTTTTTGCCGATGTCGTGATGCGGCGCGAGGGCGACGTCCTGGTTGTCCGTCTCGCCGAGAACCCGATCATCAACCGCATCGCCTTTGAGGGCAACAGTCACCTCAAGGAAGAACAGCTTCAGACCGAGTTGCAACTGCGGCCGCGGGTGGTCTACACCCGGACCCGGGTGCAGAACGATGTCCAGCGCATCGTCGATCTCTACCGCCGCAGCGGCCGCTTCGCCGCCCGGGTCGAGCCCAAGATCATCAAGCTCGATCAGAATCGTGTTGATCTCGTGTTCGAGATCGACGAAGGGGCGCGGACCGAAGTGCGCCGAATCAACTTCGTCGGCAACGAAAAATTCAGCCGCAGCACCTTGCAGGAGACGATCCAGACCAAGGAGTCGCACTGGTATCGGCTGCTCTCGAGTGACGACAACTATGATCCCGACCGCCTGAACTACGACAAGGACCTGCTGCGCCGCTATTATCTGGGGCAGGGCTATGCCGATTTCCGGGTGATTTCGGCGGTGGCCGAGCTTTCGCCCGAGCGCGACGCCTTCTACATCACCTTCACCATCGAGGAAGGCGAGCGCTATCAGTTCGGCAAGATCGAGTTGACGACCAACCTCAAGGGCTTGGACCCCGAGGTTCTGCGTCCGAAGATCGGCTTTGATGAGGGGGACTGGTACGACGCCAATCAGGTCGAAAACACCATCTCCACCCTGACCACCGCGCTGGGCGACCTGCAATTTGCCTTCGTCGATGTCCGGCCGCGCATCACCCGCAACCGCGAAACCAAGACCATCGATCTGACCTTCGAGGTCAACGAAGGGCCGCGGACCTTCGTCGAGCGCATCGACATCACCGGCAACGTCCGCACCCTCGACCGCGTGATCCGGCGCGAGCTGCTGCTGGCCGAAGGCGACCCCTTCAATCAGGCCAAGCTCAAGCGCTCGGAAGAGCAGGTCAAGAACCTGAACTATTTCGAGAAGGTCAACATCACGCCGGCCGAAGGCGCGCAGCCCGACCAGACCGTGATCCAGGTCGATGTCACCGAGCAGTCCACCGGCGAAATTTCGCTCGGAGCCGGCTTCTCGACCACCGACGGCGCCCTCGGCGACTTCAGCATCAGCGAGCGCAATCTGCTTGGCACCGGGCGCGAGCTGCGCTTTGGCGCCACGATTTCGTCGCGCCGGCAGGAGTACGATATCTCCTTTACCGAACCCTACTTTCTCAACCGCGATCTTTCGGCCGGTGTCGACCTGTTCCGCATCCAGCGCAACAACCAGACCTACAGCTCCTACAGCGAAACCGACAGCGGCTTTGCCCTGCGCGTCGGTTATCCGCTGACCGAGCATCTGCGCCACCGGGTGGCCTATAATTTCGCGAACACCAGAATCGGCGGCATTCCCGACACCGCATCGAAATACGTCAAGGAGCAGACCGGCACCCGCATCCTCTCTCAGGTCGGGCACGAACTGACCTACGACACCCGCAACAGCAAGATCGACCCGGTCAGCGGCTACGTGCTGCGCTTCGCCAACGACCTCGCCGGCGCCGGTGGCAACGAACGCTTCCTGCGCACCCGCACCGGCGGCACGGTCTATGCGTCGCTGCCGGGTTGGGATAAGTGGGTGGGCAGTCTGGGCGGCGAAGCCGGATACATCGTCGGGCTGGGCAAGAAGATCTCGATCTCCGATCGCTTCTTCATCGGCGGCGACACCCTGCGCGGCTTCAGGGTCGCCGGCATCGGGCCGCGTGACACCAGCACCGGCGACGCCCTGGGCGGCAACGTCTTTGTCCGCGGCTCGGCCGAGCTGCGCTTCCCGCTCGGGTTGCCCGAGGAGCTGGGGGTGTCCGGCCATGCCTTCACCGACGTCGGCACCCTGACCAAGGTCGGGTTCTCCGGCACCGACGTCAAGGATTCGGGCTCCATCCGCGCCGCCAGCGGTGTCGGCCTGATCTGGCGCTCGCCGATGGGACCGGTCGGCATCGATATCGCCGCGCCGCTGGTCAGGCAGAGCTATGACAAGATCGAGCAATTCCGCTTCAACTTCGGAACCAGGTTTTAAGACATGATCCTTCGCAATCTTCGGTGGGCAGCCGGCGCGCTGGCGTTGGTTTTCGTTCTGGTGGCAGCGCCGGTCGCCGGCGCCCGCGCCGAACTCAAGGTCGGCATTGTCGCCTTTCAAATGGTCATGCACGAATCCAGCGCGGGCAAGGCCATTCAGCAGGCCATCCAGGCCAGTGAAGAGGCCTTCAAAAAGGATATGACCGGCCGCCGCGAAAAACTCCAGCAGGCCGAGCAGGAGTTGGTGCGCCAGCAGGGCAGCGTTTCCGCCGAGGCGTTTGCCAAGAAGCGGGAAGAGTTTCTGCGCAAAGCCGGCGAATTCGACCGCGACGTCCAGGCCCATCGCAAGGCGTTGGAGCAGGGCGTCGACGAGGCTTCCCGCACGATCCAGGCGGCGGCGATCGAGATCGTGGCCGGTCTCGCCCGCGACCATGAGACCTCGGTGGTGCTCGACCGGGCCCAGGTGATTTTCGTCGACCCGGCGCTCGACCTCACCCGCGAGGTTCTGGAAAAGCTCAATGCCAAACTGCCGACGGTTCAGGTGAAGATCCCCCCTGCCAAAAAGTAATCCCGACGGAAGAGAGGCATCGTCCGGCGCCGCGGCAGCCGGTGATGCCTCGCTTTTTTCCGCGCTTGGGGATTGATCGGGGCTGGGGAATCGGGCACAACGAAGCCAACGACGACAAGTACCGGCCGGAGCACGTCAGACGATGGTCGGAAGATGGGGGTGACAACGGACATGACTGCGGTGCCCGACATCGACATCAACCGAATCATGCAAATGATCCCGCATCGTTACCCGATGCTGATGATTGACCGCGTGATCAATATCGTCCTCGGCGAAAGTGCGGTCGGGGTCAAGAATGTCTCGATCAACGAGCCCTTCTTCCAGGGGCATTTTCCGCAGCAGCCGGTGATGCCGGGCGTCCTGATCATCGAATCGATGGCTCAGACCGCGGCGACTCTGGTGGTGGCCACGCTGGGAGAGAACGCCGAGGGCAAACTGGTCTACTTCATGACCATCGACGAGGCGCGCTTTCGCAAGCCGGTGGGACCGGGCGACACCGTTTACGTCCACGTCACCAAGCAGCGCCAGCGCGGCAATGTCTGGCGCTTCAAGGGCGAGGCTAAGGTCAACGACGTGCTGGTCGCAGAGGCGATTTATTCCGCCATGATCATGAACAAGTAATGGCCATCACCATTCACCCCAGCGCCGTCGTCGACACGGCGGCGCGTCTCGGCGATGGCGTCCGCATCGGACCCTTCTGCTGCGTCGGTCCCGAGGTCGAACTCGGCAACAACGTCACCCTGGTCTCCCATGTCGTGGTCGACGGCATCACCAGCATCGGCGCTGGAACCACCGTCTATCCCTTCGCGGTGCTTGGCACCCCGCCCCAGGATTTGAAGTACAAGGGCGAGCGCTCGGAACTGGTGATCGGCGAGAACAACCGTATCCGCGAGCACGTCACCATGAACCCCGGCACCGAGGGCGGCGGCAAGCTGACCCGCGTCGGCGACAACGGCCTCTTCATGGTCGGCGCCCACGTCGCCCACGACTGTCAGGTCGGCAGCAACGTCATCCTGGCCAACAACGCCACCCTGGCCGGCCATGTCGTGGTCGGCGACTTCGCAATTCTGGGCGGACTGAGCGCCGTCCATCAGTTCGTGCGCATCGGCCATCACGCCATGATCGGCGGCATGTCGGGGGTCGAGAACGACGTCATCCCCTTCGGGCTGGTGATGGGCGACCGGGCCCGGCTGTCGGGGCTCAATCTGGTCGGGCTGGAGCGGCGAGGCTTCGGACGCGAGGCGATCCAGATGCTGCGCGCCGCCTACCGCATGCTGTTTGGTCCCGAGGGTACGCTGGCCGAGCGGGTTGATGAGGTCGAGCGCTCGTTCCGGGAAAACGCCGCGGTCAGCGAGGTCGTGGCCTTCATGCGCACGAAATCCTCGCGGGCGGTCTGTCAGCCGCGCTCGGGGAATGGCGGCTAAGCTCGGCATTCTCGCCGGGGGCGGCGCGCTGCCGGGCCGGCTGGCCCGGGCGGCACACGGCGCCGGCCGCGAGGTCGTCATCGTCGCTTTTCAGGGTCACACCGAGCCGGCGACGGTCGAGGGCCTGCCCCACCTCTGGACCCGCTTCGGCGCCGCGGCCGAGATCTTCGCTTTTTTGCGCCGCGAGCAGGTGGTCGAGCTGGTGTTTGCCGGCCCGGTGCGCCGGCCCGCCCTCAGCGAGATTCTGCCCGACTGGCAGGCGGCCAAGATTCTGGCCAAAATCGGCAGCCGCTCGCTCGGCGACGACGGCCTTCTGCGCGCGGTCTCAAACAGCCTGGAAAGTGAAGGCTTCCGGGTGGTCGGCATTCATGAGATTCTGACCGACCTGCTGGCGCCAGCGGGACGACTCGGCCGCCATGCACCCGACGCCACCGCCGAAGCCGACATCAACCGCGGCGTCGAGGTGGTGACCGTGCTCGGCCGACTCGATGTCGGGCAGGCGGCGGTGGTGCAGCAGGGGCTGGTGCTGGGGGTCGAAGGTATCGAAGGCACCGATGCCCTGATCGCCCGCTGTGGCAGCCTCCGGCGGGCCGGGCCCGGCGGCGTGCTGGTCAAGCTCAAGAAGCCGCAGCAGGATCGCCGGCTCGACTTGCCGACGATCGGCGTCACCACGGTCAAGGGCGCCGCCGCCGCCGGTCTGCGCGGCATCGCGGTCGAGGCTGGCAGCGCCCTGATCATCGACCGCGCCGACGCCATCGCCGCCGCCGACCGGCTGGGGCTGTTTCTGGTCGGGGTGGCTGGCGGCGAGGCCGGCCCTGGTGCCAAAGGCCCCTCAGAGAGGGACGGCGCCGGGCCGTCGGCTTCACCCGGTCCGCCGCCGCTGACCCTGTTTGTGATCGCGGGCGAGCCCTCGGGGGACGTGCTGGGGGCGCGGCTGATCGGAGCGCTGAAGGCGCGGGCGGCGGCGGAGGGTCGGCCGTTGCGCCTGCTTGGCGTCGGCGGGCCGCGGATGGTCGCCGAGGGGCTGCAGACGCTGTTTCCGATGGCGGATCTGGCGCTGATGGGGGTCTTTGAGCTGTTGCCCCGGCTGCCGCGGCTGATCCGGCGCCTGGGCCAGACCGTGGCCGCGATCCGGGATCTCACCCCCGACGCCGTGATCACCATCGACGCCCCCGGCTTCAGCTTTCGGGTCGGCCGGCGGCTGCGCGCCGGCCGCCATGCCGTGCGCGGCGTGCCGCTGATCCATTATGTCGCGCCGACGGTGTGGGCGTGGCGGCCGGAGCGGGCGCGGAAGATCGCGGCCTTCCTCGACCATCTTCTGGTGATCCTGCCCTTCGAGCCGCCCTGGTTCGAGCGCGAGGGGCTGGCCTGCACCTTTGTCGGCCATTCGATCATCGAGTCCGGCGCCGATCGGGGCGACGGCGCGGCCTTTCGCGCCCGCCACGGCCTGACCGCGACTGACCGCCTGATCGCGGTGCTGCCAGGCAGCCGGACCACCGAGCTGAAGCGGCTGCTGCCCGATTTCGCCGCGACTCTGGCCCGCATCGTCCCTGATCATCCCGGGCTGGTCGCGGTGGTGCCGGCGGTGGCCCATCTGGCCGACCGGGTGCGGGCGGCGGTGGCCGGCTGGCCGCTGCGCACCATCGTCGTTGAGGGCGACGCCGAGAAGTATGACGCCTTCGCCGCCGCCGAAGCGGCGCTGGCCGCCTCGGGCACCGTGGCGCTGGAACTGGCGCTGGCCGGGCTGCCCTCGGTGATCGCCTACCGGCTCAACGCCCTCAGCGTTGCCCTCTACCGCCGGCTGATCAAGACGAAATATGTCAATCTTGTCAACATCATGCACGACCGTATGGTGGTGCCTGAGCTGTTGCAGGAGCACTGCACCCCCGACCGTCTGGCCACCGCGCTGACCCGGCTGCTCGACGATTCCGGCGCCCGCGCGGCCCAAATCGAGGCGCTGAGCACGGTCGATCGCTGGCTCGGCGCCGGCGGGCCGCCGCCCAGCGAGCGTGCCGCCGCCGCAGTCTGGCAGATTGCGACCCAGCCCCGAGGAGAGCGTCCATGACCGCCCGTGCCCGCCTGCTGCACACCATGATCCGGGTTTTCGACCTGGAAAAATCCATCGACTTCTACACCCGGCTGCTGGGCATGACCCTGCTGCGCCGCACCGATTATCCCGGCGGCCGCTTTACGCTGGCTTTCGTGGGCTATGAGGATGAAGCCGCGGGCGCGGTGATCGAACTCACCCACAACTGGGATCAGGCCGCGCCCTACAGCCTCGGCAGCGGCTTCGGTCACCTCGCGATCGGCGTCGGCGACATCCGGGCCAGCTGCGACCGGCTGGCCGCCGCGGGGGTGCCGATTCCCCGGCCGCCCGGGCCGATGAAGCATGGTGGCACCGTGATTGCCTTTGTCGAAGACCCGGATGGCTACCGGATCGAACTGATCGAACGGCGATGATTCAACCAGGATGCGACAGACGATGGTAAGGGTGGGTTTAGTTTGCCGTGGCACCTTCCTGGTATTTTAGTTATATTTTTTGAAAGCTCATCCGCACGCAGCGATGGGCGTGGCCGCTTGATCGTTTCGCAGACCGGACATGAGCGAAGCCGCTGAAACCATCGCCCCGCCGGCACCGGCGCAGACCGTCGGCCTGATCGATGAGGTCGGGCTGTGCCAGACGGTGGCCGACTATTTCTCGCTGCGCAGCCGGACCGCCATTGCCCAGCTGCTGGCGGCCCAACTCGACTCCCTGGTCCTGACCCCGTCCGAACTGCTTCACAATCACAAGGCGCTGAAGGCTCTGCTGGCGCAGCACCCGCTGGTCGAGGTGGCGGTCGGTCGGGTGGTGGCCCTTCAGGGCCGGCGCTCCGGCGAAAGCATCCAGGGCCGGCGCGAGGCGATCCAGAACACCATCGCCGCCGCGCTGGAACAGGCGGTGCTCGCCGAGCGCACGCTCGACAGCGTCGCCCACAAGGGGCCGCCTTTCGCCGTCCTGCAGCGCGATCAGGGGATGCGGCCGGGAGAAAGCCGGGAGCAGGATTATCTGCTGCTGAGCGCGGTCTGCCGCGAATTGACGGCGATGCGCAACTGGGGGCTCAAACTGTCGTTTCTGGTCAGTCTGGCCGGCGACGATGTCAGCGGCCGGGTTGCGGCGCTGGTCGACGGCACCATCGCCGACCTGATCGCGGCCGGCCGGGTGCTCAACCAGCTGTGCGGCAAGCCGGCGGACGCCGGGGTCGAACTGCGCCGGCTCTGCGATCTCGCCCTGGTTGAGGTGCAGCGGCCGGGGGATGGCGGGCGCACGCCTCTGGCCGGGCTCAACCGTCTGCTGCGCGCCGGGCGCCTGCCCGAAACCCGGACCGTGATCCTCGACCGCCTGCGGCGCCTGCTGCGCGGCGGCCAGCCGCTGGGTGCGGGGCTGCGTGAGGAGGAGATACGGACCTTCCAGGAGGCTTTGACCGCGCTGGTCGGTCCGGCCGGGGTCGCCGGCGGTGGTGCCATGGCCGAGGCCCTGGTGCTGCGCTACGCCCGCCGCCTCGACGAAAGCAGCAACACCGGCCTGCGTCAGGCGATGCAGGGCACGATCGAAACTCTGCCCGGGTTCTTTTCGCGGCTGCACTTTTTGGCCGCGCTCGCCTGCTCCGACCTTGGCCAGCGCGCCGCCAACGAACTGGCGATGCTGGTCGAAACCCTGCCCAACAACGAGACCCTGGTCGAGAGAACGCTGTTTCAGCCCTTTGATCCCGTGGCTCTGGCCGGCGACCTCAAGCGGGCCGCCGCCGCCTTCGCCGTGACCCCGCTGCCGGCCGGGGTGCGCGAGCGGCTCGATGAGCGCATCACCGGCCTCGTCGACACCCAGGTGATGCGCGGCAATTTCATCGAAGGGCTGGATCAGGCCGAGCCGAGCCTGTCCCGGCGCATCGAGGCCTTTCGGGCGGTGATCGCGGCCGGGCTGGTCAGCGAGTTCGGCGGGAGGCCGCTGATCGAGCAGCACATCGCCCGCCTGACCGAGCGGCCGGAAACCATTCACCCGCTGGCCGATCCCACACCCGTGCGCGATGGTCAGTTGGTGGCCCGCTTCGGCCGCCATCGCTGCCCCAATTGCTTCGAGGCCAAGGGCGGTTCGGGCATGTGCCTGACCTGCGGCCATGACGAGAGTGAGGGGCCGCGGCCCGGCGTTCATCTCCGGGCCGGCGCCGTGCTTCAGAGCCGCTACGTCGTCGGGCGGCTGATCGGCCAGGGCGGCTTTGGCGCCACCTATCTCGGCTGGGACGAGCGGTTGCAGGTCAAGGTCGCGATCAAGGAATATTTCCCGGTCAGTCTGGCCAGCCGATCCTCGGTCTCGGGGGCGCTGGTACCCTATACCGGGGATCAGGTCGCGACCTTTCAGGATGGCATCAGCAAGTTCCTGGCCGAGGCGCGGATTCTGGCCCGGCTGCGCAATGTCCGCGAGATCGTCGAGGTTCACGACTTCTTCGAGGCCAACGCCACCGCCTACATGGTGATGGAACTGCTGGTCGGCCGCACCCTCCAGCGTCATCTGCTGGAAGAGGGCGGGGCGATCGACTACCGGCGGGCGCTCGGCCTGATCCTGCCCATCGCCAAGGCGGTGCACGACGTCCATCAACTGGGGCTGGTTCACCGCGATATCAGTCCCGACAACATCTTTCTGCTCGATTGCGGCGGCGCCAAGCTGCTCGATTTCGGTGCCGCCCGCCAATGTGTCGGCGAGGCCACCGGCAACCTGACCGTGATCCTCAAGAGAGGCTATGCTCCGCCCGAGCAATATGGCTCCGAGAGCCGCCAGGGCCCCTGGACCGACGTTTATGCCCTGGCCGCCACCTTCTATTGCGCGATCACCGGCAAGCCGCCGCCGGACTCCAACCAGCGCTGGCTCGAAGAGACCCTGGTCCGGCCGAGCAAGCTCGGGGTCAGCATCCCGCCGGCGGTGGAAGACGCGCTGATCGCGGCGCTGGCCCTGAAATGGGAGGAGCGCCCCCGTGACATGAAAACCCTGTTGCAGGCCCTCAACCGGGCCCTGCTCTAGCCCAGGCTCACGGGCCAGCGACGGTCTGTCGCACCGCCCCCCCTTGATGTTGGCCGGCCAATCCCGCATCGCTAAGCAGTGCCGATCAGGCGGATTGACAGCACCCCGGCCATCAGGCCCGCGCAGGACTGCGGCGGCCGGGTGGCACCGGCGGGAGCAGATGCCGTTTTGGCCGACCTATTGCTCTGAACCGTAAGGGGGTGCGCTGGTGATCGAGTGGAACGACTCGCTGCTGGTCGGCTATGAGCCGATCGACGCCGAGCACAAGGCTCTGGTTGCCCTGATCGGCGAGCTTTATGGCACGCTGAGGGCCGGAGGCGGTCGCGACACGCTGGAAGCGGCGCTCTTCGATCTCGCCGACCACGTTGCGGCCCATTTCAATCATGAGAACGACCTGATGGTCAGCCGCCGCTATCCGGCCCGGGCCGATCATCTGCTGGAGCACCGCATCCTGATCGACCAGCTCGACACCGTGCTCGACACCATCGACCTGATCGGCGATGAGGCGGTGCTCGACGCCCTTTCCTTCATCGAACGCTGGTTCGCCGACCATGTCCACGCCGCCGATGCCCGGCTCGGCGCCTTCCTGGCCAGGGTGGATCGCCCGGACCCGTAACCCCCCGCTCATTTCGCTATCCTCTCGACTCCGGCGCTGCCAAACAGTAGTGTTTTCCCACCGTACCACTCGCAGAATACAGAAACCGGAGGGCTCCTCGTGAGCGGACCGACGATGGCGGCTGTCGCCGCCTTTACCGCCAAGGCCGCCATTGATGCCGGTAACGCCATGGAAGCGGCGTTCGCGTCGATCCGGGCCGGCGACCGCGACGGTGGTCTGCAGATGGCCAAGGACGCCACGGCCAAGGCCCTTCTGGCCAAGAAGGCAATGTCCAGCGTGCTGCAAAAACATGCCGACAGCGATCCCGCGGCGTCCCGGAGCGCGCTCGGCCATGTCGAGGATGCGCGGCTGTTTGCCAAGGCCGCGATGGATGTCTGCCGGGGCTATGTCCGCCGGGTCGCCGACAAGGGCGGTGGCGAGGCGGGCAAGAAGGCCGCGGAGGCCGCCGCCTTCATGATGGCGGGAGCCTCGACGCTGCTGGACATCAAGCGGGGCAGCATGATTGAAACCACTTTGCGCAAGGCGGCGGCCGCGGCCGAGCGGGCGGCGGCGGTGGCTGAGGAGGCGGCAAAACTCGGTGGCGCCGGCAATGTCCACGCCGACGAGGCCCGCATGGCCAAGGAGACCGCGGCCGAGGTGGCGCGCCGTGCCCTGTGGGCGGTGCGCGAGGCGCAGAAATAAAGACCGGGAGCCGGTGCGACGGGCGGCCAATGACCGAGACGACCTACATCTGCGAAGCGTGCGATGGCACCGGTAAAGGCCGGGTGGTCGCCGACCGCGATCTCGGCAAGCCCTGTCAGGCCTGCGGTGGTCGCGGCTACCTCACCGAGGCCGAGATGGAGCGGACGATGACCGTCGCCTCCCGGCCCAACCTGTTTGACTGGCGCCTGTTCGCCCGTCAGCGGCGGCGCTGAGGCTTTACAACTCGGGCACCACCTTGCCCTCGATGCGCCGGGACTGGCCGCGCATCAGCGCCACCACCTCGCCGCTCTGGCTGGTCACCGCGATGTCGTAGATACCGCTGCGTCCGCGCAGGTGCTTTTCCTCGGCCACCGCGGTCAGGATGTCGCCGAGCCGGGCCGCCGCCGGATAGACGATGTCGCAGCCGGCGGCGACCGTGACGTGGTTGCGGTTGTTGCAGGCGTAGGCAAAAGTGGTGTCGGCGAGGGCGAAGGTGAAGCCGCCGTGACAGATGTCGTGGGCGTTCAGCATCTCGGGCCGCACGGTCATGGTCATGCGGGCAAAGCCGGGGCGGACCTCGAGCAGGGTGATGCCGAGGCCGCGGGCGGCGGCGTCGCGGACGTAGAGCGCCTCGGCCACTGCCTCGGCGGTGCGCTGGGCCTTGCTGCCGTCGGTCATGATCCGCAGTCTCTCTTCAGTCGTTTCAGCGTCCGACCGGGGGCATCATGTGGGGGACGACGCCGAAATAGTGCGGGCCGACCCAACCGGGCGCCGGAGCCGGCCGCTCGGGCGCCAGCGCCCGCTGCTGCTGATGGTAGGGCTGGGCGTAAGGCTGGCCGTAGGGCGCGGTGGCGGTCATCGGCGCATGGCCGTTATAGGGAGCATACGCACCATAACGGTCCTCCCGGGCCACCATCATCGGCGCGTGATCGCGCAGGATCATGCCGTGCTCGGCGGCCCGGCTTTCGAGGTCGGCGCGCTTCTTGGCCCAGATCGCGTAGCGCTCGGCCGGGGTGGCGGCATCGCGCATTTTCTGCCAGGTATCGTACCGCTCCTCGTAGGTCATGACCTCATGGGGCCAGACCGCCCGGGTCGGGAAGGGGTGGTGGGCGTTGACCTGCCGGAGCATGGTCGGCTGGGCGGCGCCGGTCTGGGCCGCCGCCGGTTGACCGGTCCAGAGTGACGCGGCAACGGCGAGAACCACGGCGCACACGACGATCGAACCGGGAAAACGCGCCTTCATAACACCCTCCAGGACCCAGGCAAACGGAGACACAGCCTAGGCGCCTGAGGGGCCGGAATTGCAAGAAGAATCGTGGCTCTGCCGCAGGATTCGCGCCCCGGCCTCCGCGGTTTTCCGCCGCTTCAGCCTTCGTCGCCGCCAGGGTTCCCGGGGTCGCGGAAGGGCGCCATCAGGGAGGCCAGATGGGCGGCCTGCTCGGCCAGGGACTGCGAGGCGGCAAGGCTTTCCTCGACCAGGGCGGCATTCTTCTGGGTGTTGCTGTCGAAGTCGGTAAGGGCGCGGTTGACGCTGCCGATTGAGTCCGCCTGCTCGGCGCTGGCGCCGGCGATCTCGGGCATCAGCTCGGCGACCCGGCGGATCGAGTCGTGGATTTCCTCAAAGGCGGCTCCGGCGGCCCGGGCGGCGCCGACGCCGCGCTCGACCTGGGCGCGGCTCTCGCCGTTGAGGTCGCGGATCTGGACCAGCGCCTGACGCGAGCGCTCGGCCAGCGAGCGCACTTCCTGAGCGACCACGGCGAAGCCGCGGCCGGCCTCACCGGCCCGCGCCGCCTCGACCGCGGCGTTGAGCGCCAGCAGTTTGGTCTGGAAGGCGATCTCCTGCATGATCTGGACGATTTCGATCACCCGCTTGGATGAACTCTCGATGCCGCTCATCGCCCCGACCATCTCGCTCATGCAACCGGCGCCGCGCCCGGCGACGGCGTGGGAACCGGACGTCATCTCCCGGGCCCGGCCGGCGTGGCCGGCGTTCTGAGCCACGGTGGCGGCGATCTGGTTCATGGTGGCCACCATCTGCTCCAGGCAGGCCACCTGCTGCTCGGTACGGCGCGAGAGGTCGGCGCCGCCTTCCGCGATCTCGCGTGCCGCCGCCTGGATGGTGTCGACCGCGGCCACGACCTCGGCGGCGGTGCGGTGCAGGGCTTCGGTGCGGCTTTGCTCGGCACGCTGGAGGGCGTCGCGTTCGTGCAACTGGTCGCGGAACACCGCGAGGGTGCGGGCCATGGCGCCGATCTCGTTGCGGCGTTCGCCATAGGGGATGTCGACCACGCCCCCGCTCCCGCCCCGGGCCAGCGCGTCCATGCGCTCGGCAAACAGCCGCAGCGGCAGGGTGATCCCCCGGCTGATCATGAGGGCGATGGCGGCGCTGATCACCAGAATGGCCAGACCGAGCCCGCCGACCATCCGGAGGTCTTCGAGGAAAAGGGTGTCGACATCGTCGATATAGATGCCGGTGGCGATCACCCAGTTCCAGGGCTTGAACAGGCTGGCGTAGCTGAGCTTGGGAAAGGCCTGCTGGTCGGTGGCCACGCGCCGCGAGTAATAGGAGACAAAGCCGCCGCCGCCGGTCGCGGCCCCGATCAGCGCCTGATAGACCGGGAAGTTGTTCTGCGGGTCGCGATACTCCCACATGCTCTTGCCGATTTCCTGGGGCCGGTAGGGGTGTTCCAGCAGGGTGCCGTCGGTGCGGGCGACGAAAACATAGTTTTTGACGTCATAACGCATCAGGCCGAGGGTGAGCAGCGCCGCCTTCTGGGCCGCCTCGACCGTCATTTCGCCCTTGTCCGCCTTCTTGAAAAAGCCGTCGACGGTGCTGACGGCCAGTTCGACCAGGGTGCGGACCTGGGTGCGGCGTTCCTGGATCAGGTTGTCGCGCAGGGCGTTGAGGCCGATCGCCAGGGCAAACACCATCCCGGCCATGATCGGGGTCAGGATCAGGATCAGCTGCAGCCGGATGCGCAGATGGTGGAACATCAGCCCCGCGGCTCCGCTCCGGCCCGCTCGCGGGTCAACGGGTTGAGGAAGTCGGCGAGGCGGGCGTCCGCACCCTTGAGGTGGGCCGCGAACCAGTCGTCGAGGAAGTCGACGGTTTCGATGCCGACCGGCTCGCCGCCACCCTCGATGATGGCCAAAAGACCCTGCAACTCGGCGATCAGGGTCCGGTGCTCGCTGAGATGCTCGGCCATCTCGGGGTAGTGGTGCTGGGCCATCAGCCCTTTTTCATGGCTGAAATGGGCATTGGAGAATTTGAGCAGCTGGCGCGTGGCCGCGGCGACGGCCTCGCGGCCGAAATCTTCGCCGACCGAGAGGTAAAGCTTGTTGATCAGAGCGGCCATCTGCCGATGGTCCTCATCGAGATGGTCATGATTGAGAAACAGGCTTTCGGTCCATTCGATCGCCATCGCCAGTCTCCGATCGGGAAGCGGTTGCGGACGACCATAGCACACAATCGGCGGAACCGCAGCGCGGAGGTTGGCGCTGGCGGCGGCCAGACAAGCGCCGGAGCGGGTTCACCTATTTCGCCAGGACAACGGTCACCCGCTTGCCGCCCGAGGGGCGGGACGATATAAGATGATGCCAATTCGGACGACATCCGGGACCGGATCCTATCGGACGCCGACGCGCCGTCCGGCCGCCCGGTTTGCTGCCCGCCGCCCTGCCCGCCACCCCCCTGATAGATGAGAGGATCTCGCCGTGCTTGAAGCCTATCGCCAGCATGTCGCTGAGCGTGCCGCGCTCGGAATTCCGCCCCTGCCGCTCTCCGCCAGGCAGACCGAGGACCTGATCGGTCTCCTGGCGAACCCGCCCAAGGGCGAGGAGCAGGGTCTGATCGACCTCATCACCTATCGCGTCCCGGCGGGCGTCGACGACGCCGCCAAGGTCAAGGCGGGCTTTCTGGCCGCGGTGGCCAAGGGCCTCGAGACCTCGCCGCTGATCTCGAAGATCAAGGCGACCGAGCTGCTGGGGACCATGCTTGGCGGCTTCAATATCAAACCGCTGATCGACCTGCTGGGCTGTCCCGAGTGTGGCGCCGCCGCCGCCGCCGGCCTCAAGGGCACGCTGCTGATGTTTGACTTCTTTCATGATGTCAAGGAGCTGGCCGATCAGGGCAACGCCAACGCCAAGGGCGTGATCCAGTCCTGGGCCGATGCCGAGTGGTTCACCTCGCGCCCGGCGGTGCCGGAAAGCCTGACCGTGACCATCTTCAAGGTTTCGGGCGAAACCAACACCGACGATCTTTCGCCGGCGCCGGATGCCTGGAGTCGCCCGGATATTCCGCTCCACGCCCTGGCGATGCTGAAGAACGCCCGCCCGGGCATCACCCCCGACGAGCCCGGCAAGCGCGGTCCGGTCAAGCAGCTGGACGGGCTGCGGGCCAAGGGCAACCTGATTGCCTATGTCGGCGACGTGGTCGGCACCGGCTCCTCGCGCAAGTCCGCCACCAACTCGGTGCTGTGGTTCACCGGCGAGGACATCCCCTATGTCCCGAACAAGCGCTTCGGCGGCGTCTGCCTCGGCTCCAAGATCGCGCCGATCTTCTACAACACGATGGAAGATGCCGGCGCGTTGCCGATCGAGCTTGATGTGTCCCAGATGGAGACCGGCGACGTCGTCGAACTCCGGGCCTATGACGGCAAGGCGCTGAAAAACGGCGCGGTGATCGCCGAGTTCACCGTCAAGTCCGACGTCATCTTCGACGAAGTGCGGGCCGGGGGCCGGATTCCGCTGATCGTCGGCCGCGGCCTGACCGCCAAGGCCCGCGAGTCGCTGGGTCTGCCGACCTCGACCCTGTTCCGCCTGCCGGCGATTCCCTCCGATACCGGCAAGGGCTACTCTTTGGCGCAGAAGATGGTTGGCCGCGCCTGCGGTCTGCCCGAAGGCACCGGCGTT
>SERZ01000111.1_pt1 | contig 50846 bp, 53 predicted proteins | sample 3171461 | NCBI WGS metagenome assembly SERZ01 (sample SAMN06051861, study PRJNA518727) | freshwater metagenome | biome: subpolar coniferous forest; feature: holomictic lake; material: water; isolation source: holomictic Lake 227, 6 m depth | place: Canada: near Kenora, Ontario | collected... | reverse complement strand
TACTATGACCATTAGTTTTAGGTTGCGCAATTCCTTAGTATTAGTTGTACTGATGTTTCAAATGGGGGCGATTTTGGCACAAATCGCACCCCCTCCTGATTACGATCAAAAACTCGGTGACGTAGTCATTAATGCTACTCGTTCGGGTACGCCCCTTGATCAAATTCCACTGAACACCACCATCCTGACTAAAGAAGTATTAGAGTCCTCACCTGATCAAACTATTGATCAGGTGCTGAAAAATGTGCCGGGAGTTTTCTTAAATGATGTGCCGTATTATCAAAAAGATCCCACTGGTCAAAGCATCAATGTGCGGGGCCTAGGTTATGGGCGCACCTTGGTGTTGATTGATGGGCTGCCAGCAAATGATGCCTTTTACGGAACCGTGCAATGGAATCTGGTTCCGATGTCATCAATCGAAACAGTTGAATTTATACGTGGAGGCGTTTCAAGTCTTTGGGGTAACTATGGAATGGGCGGCGTCATTAATATTAATACTAAGACGCCCAAGAATAGCTCTCAAGATGTCTCTGCAAGTTATGGTTCTTATGCTACTGGTAATGTTGCTGTATCAAAAGACTTGATTGTTTCTGATGCAATGCAAATGCGCTTTTCAGCAGATTATTTTTCGAGTGACGGTTTTCAGAACTACGCTACGATTTCTCCAGGGTCGCCCGCCAATGTTAAGAACGGCATGGGTACTGATGCGGTGCAGAATGCAAATATCCGCTTGCAAAACTACTTCAAGCCTACTCAAGATACTACGGCCTTCTTGAGAATGGGTTACAGCAGTATGGCAGATTTAAGCACCAATTACGCTATTGCACCCAACCTGATTCAGATGGCAGATGTTGCTGGAGGTACTACAACTCAGTTGGACGTAGATAAGAAGGCGCAAATAAATGTGTATTACCAAAATACCAATTTCTATAAACAAAGCGGCTCCACATCGACAACATCTCCTAATAAAAATTCCGCCTACATTAATGCCAATTACAAAGATCCGTATTCAACCCTTGGTGGATCAGCTCAGTACACCCATGATCTGAATGTCGCTGGCATTGAGCAGTACATTGTAGGCATTGATGCCCGCAATATCTCGGCATCCAATTTGACTAACAATTTGAGTTCAACCGGAAGCGGCGCAGTTACTAGTGTGAACTATGCCCAAGGACAGCAAAACTTTTATGGAATACTGGGCCAACTCAGATCAACTGCGAGTGCTATCCCTCTGGAAGCTACTTTAGGTGCTAGGTTAGATAATTGGACCAGCCAAATTCCAACACTGTATAACGCCGGTGCTAATGGCGCCAATCCGCTTTATCAAAATATTTCGAATCAAAGTAAGACGTACTTAAGCCCCTCGCTTGGCTTGCTCTATAAAGCCACTAGTAACTGGGATTTGCGGACCGCCGCCTACCAAGCCTTTCATGCTCCTAGCATGAACAATACGTTGCGCAGTTATGGTTCAACTTCTGGCGGTTACTTTTTTGCCAATCCGAACCTAAGCCCGGAGACGATGACTGGTTATGAGCTCGGTACAGACTATCGCTGGAAGAGTGGTTTTGCACAGCTTACAGGATTTAGCAATTACATTCAGAATGCGATTACGAGTTACAACTTGTCGACTGCTGCGAGTCAAGCTCTTGTAACGAGTCTTTGCGCATCTGCTGGCAATCCTCAGGGATGTGGATTGGGTAAGGTGAATTACTACACGAATCAGCAAAACTTATTGAGCCGAGGAATCGAATTGCAATATCACCATGACTTAAATAGTCATTGGGCCTTAGATGGTGGCTATACCTTTACCAGAACGGTGTTAACTTGGACTGCAACTACCGACCCAACAAATACCCAAGTGGGTGGGGTTCCAAAAAATATGGCCAATGCCGGCGTGACCTACTACCCCGCTCCGCAGGCAAGCCTAACGACTACAGTGCGTTATGTTGGTAATTCTTGGATGGCAACTGGTGCTTTGCCAGTCCCAGCATATGCGGTTGTTGGTTTAAAGGCTAACTATCAAGTAACGCCACAAGCTTCGGTCTTTGCTTCAGTGGTGAATTTGCTTAACCGCCAATATGTGACTTTTAATATTGCATCACAGGCATCCGCCTATCAGGCCGGTATGCCCCAGGCAATTTCTGTGGGGGCGCGAATGACGTTCTAAGGATTTAATATGGTGCAGTGCAGTACTTTGATCCGTTTAGAATGGAATCCGAGAAGCAATAGCATTCTGTAAGTAATAGATGGAAAAAATAGAAAAATATAGGAGACAACAATGAAGATCAAAACAATTCATGCTCTGTTGCTTACTGCTGGATTAGCCATGTCCACGCTAGCAAATGCGCAAGCGCCTGCACCCGTCGCTTCTCCAACTGGTGTGCCGCCAACTTGGGCCCAAGGAAGATCTCCAGATGGAATGAATCCTGCTCTTGTCCCTAACCCATCACCACTAGTAGCCAAACCAGTCAGTGAGATTTTGATTGATAAGCTAAAAGTTCCACCAGGTTTTAAAATAGAGCTATGGGCATCTGGTATGCCCAATGCACGCTCGATGACGGAATCTCCTAGCGGAACTATCTTTGTTGGTACGCGCTTTCCTGGAAATGTTTATGCCGTAATTACTAAAGATGGCACGCGTGAAGTGAAAATAATTGCTAAGGGCTTACATCGCCCGAATGGCGTAGCTTTTGCCAATGGCTCACTCTATGTTGCGGAACTCTCACGCATTATTCGTTATGACAATATTGAACAGAATTTAGATAACCCACCAACACCAGTAGTGATCTTTGATGCTTTGCCTAAAGATGAGCCACATGGTTGGAAATATTTGAAGTTAAGCCCAGATGGAAAATACTTGTATTTCCAAATTGGCACGCCAGCTAATATCGTAGTTCCACCATCTACGCATGCAACGATTAACCGTTTGAATCTCAAGACCAACACCATTGAGACCGTTGCAACTGGTGTACGAAATAGTGTTGGTATGGACTTTCAACCAGTTACTAAGGAATTATGGTTTACCAATATGGGCCGTGATTGGGCGGGTGAAGACTTGCCTAATGACACCTTAAACCGTTTAGTCCGCCCTAAAGGAATGAACTTTGGCTTTCCACATTGCCATCAAGGCGACTGGCTTGACCCAGAGTTTGGTAAAGGCCGTTCGTGCGATGAATTTGATAAGCCAGTAATGAAATTAGGTGCACACGTTTCACCTATAGGCATGCGGTTTTATACTGGCTCACAATTTCCAGCAGAATATAAAGGGAATATTTTCATTGCTGAGTATGGGTCATGGAATCGCACTAAGAAAGCGGGCTACCAAGTGGTCCGCGTGGTCTTAGACGCTAAAAATAATCCAGTGAAATTAGAGCCTTTTGTTACTGGTTGGCTTCAGGGCGAAGAGTATTGGGGACGCCCAGCTGATGTACAAGTAATCAAAGATGGATCGCTCTTGATCTCCGATGGTGAGGCGGGCGCAATTTATAGAGTGTCTTACGGTAAATAATGTTTTGTAGAAACATAAAGGCCATCCTTGTGATGGCCTTTATTAATATCTGTGGCTTTATTTCTTTACAGGCCTTCGCAGCTCCTGACGCTGTATCCGGTAAAACTAAGTCACAAACTTGTTTTGCTTGTCATGGGGTCGATGGGATTGGCATCACGCCGAATATCCCTCATATTGCAGCACAACCCCCATTGTCAATTTTTTATCAGTTAGTACAGTTCCGAGAGGGCATGCGTAAAGGCGGCGGTATGGAGGTTCTTGCTAAACCTTTGAGTGATGAAGATATCCGCGATATTGCAGCCTATTATTCCGCATTGCCGCCTCCACCATCTACAGCAGGTGATGTCGCTAAACTAACTTCAGGTCAAAAGCTGGCACAGCAAAATTATTGCAATTCGTGCCATGCACCCCAATTTCAGGGTCAAAAACAAGTGCCTCGATTAGCTGGCCAATCGACCGAATATTTTATTGTGCAATTACACAATATTCGTTCTGGTAGCCGGGTTGATATGGATGGCACAATGGGAAGTGCGGCGCGTGGATTAAGTGATGAAGATATTGAAGCACTGGCTACCTACGCTGCATCCCTAAATTAGCCTAAATTTAAACTCATTTGCAAACCCAAGTACGCTCTCACGCATTCCTATTGATTGATTTGTTGAAGGTCTTTGCAGCCCTTTTAATCATCCTTCATCATCTCTCTAGTTACGGACAGATTGCCGAAGATGCGCGCAAAGTCTTGCCTGGACTCATGACTTGGTTGTTTGAGTATGGGCGTTATGCAGTACAAATTTTCTTGGTAATGGCCGGTTATTTGGCTGCCCAATCTTTAAGTCGGTATGCCGATGTCAAATTTAGCATGCATGGCTTATTAAAGGTAATACTGAATCGCTATTTGCGACTCTTTGCTCCTTATGCTGCCGCATTAATCTTCACGATTGCTTGTGCGTATATTGCGCGCTTTTGGATAAATGATGAGTTCGTAGGTGAATCTGAAACCCTTTCTCAATTTTTAGCCCATCTCTTTTTTATTCAGGGGATCTTGGGGCTTGATTCCATTTCGGCTGGTGCTTGGTATGTGGCGATTGATTGGCAGCTGTATTCAGTATTAGCTATTTTGCTGATTTCATTCCCGCGTTATCAGTCGATCATTTGGATCATCAGTGTTTTGGCTGTCAGTTCTTTGCTGTTTTTTAATCGCTCTGGCACCTATGAGGCTTATTTTATTTATTTCATTGGATCCTATGGATTAGGGGTGCTAGCGTATTTGGCAAAAGGCTTTCAAAACCAGAGTGTGAATCGCTTAGCAAGGGCAGCCTTATGCCTTATTGGTGCCATGATTGTGATTTCTAGCTTTCACCAAATTTGGTTACGAAACTTCTTGGCCTGGTTTGTAGCGATTGCATTATTGTTTTGGGGGAATATGCCTTACCCACCCCAGCAGACAAACTCATCATCTTTACTGAAAGCCATTGCCTGGGGCAGTCCGCGTTCCTATAGTGCTTTCCTGATTCACTTTGCGTTTATCTTGCTAGCAAATACGCTGTACATAGCTACTAATCTGCATGACCATGAGAGTGGACCACTCGCAATTGCCTTCATACTTGGGGTAGTAGGGTGTAGTACGATCGCCGCAAATTATTTGTATCGTTGGATTGAAGTTCCGGCGATGAAGCTGAAGATTTAGAAAGAGTTTAGAAAAATTACAGCCCCATATCTTTTAGGACGCGGAAGATTTCTCGATAAGCTTTTGGAGGTTTATTCAACTCTTTCTCACGACGGGCATTCCGAATAAGTGTGCGCATATTCTGAATATCCATATCAGGATACTGTTCAATCATTTTTGTAAATGTCTCATCATTGGTAATGAGCCGATCGCGATAGCTCTCTAAAAAATGTAGCTTGGCGGTTTCCGCTTTACTTACCCCTTGAATGGCATCGAGCCGTTTCTGTATGACATCGAGTTCTTCATCATCTAGAAAGCGCATCAACTTACCGAGATATTGCTTATGACGGCGAATCGCTTCAAAACTTTTGATTTTGTTTGTTTCGGCAATCGCTGTTTTAATTGCTTCATCTAGAGGGATGGTTTTGAGGGCATCGCTACTGAGGGCGGCCAAGACTTCTGCTAATTTCTGGCGTTCAGTCATCTGGCGCTTTAACTCAGACTTGCTAGGCCCATCATCAGGCTCAGCTATCTTTGGTGTGCGATTTTTCTCATTAATATGCATGCCTCTATTTTAGACGGGTATTGATGCGTCCGCTATTCCTTACTCATTTTTTGTTTGAGAAGCTTGAGATCTGTACTAGAGAATAATTGACTGCGCCCAATTACCGCGGATGGCTTTAACCTGCCTGCTTGAACATATCGTCTGAGGGTGGGAAGTGACATTTCTAAAAATTCTGCAGCCTCATCTGCTGAAAAGGTTGCATTTCTTAGGTGTCCAAATACTTGCTCATGCGTGTAGTCAGTCTCTTGAAAGGCATTTATTGCAATTAAAGAGAAAAATTTAATGCGTTCTTTTGAAGACATTTGCTTCACTTGGGCAAATACGTCTTCGGCAGTTATGGGCTGACTCATTTCTTAGGCCTCACTTCTATCATCAGTTAATCGCAATATCTCATATCAGACGAATCACTTTTTTGAGTTGGGTATAAAAATTTTCATGACTCCCAATTTGATAAAAATCAATCCAGACAATCTTTAATGTCTTCATCCCATATTCGAATTGATAGGCTATTAAAAACTCCTGCTGATTAAAGTGAAACTTATAAACAAATACATCCTTTAAATCCCCCCTTTTTTGTCTTCCAAGTTCGGGGTTCTCGCAGATCTTTGTAACTTCACCCTCAATTGTTAGCTGAAGCGGTTTCTGAGATTTTTTTACAAACTGGGCAAAAGGTCTTTTGTAAGTCACTCTCATGATCAAATAATAGATCAATAATGATCTTATAACAAATCAACAAAAGTAACAAGAAATACCTGATTTTTTGTATTGGTAAATAATAGAATGTAAAAGGAACGGCGCTTTATTCAGGCTAAAGAACATGACTCAATCCAAGACCTACGACTACATCATTATTGGGGCAGGTAGCGCCGGCTGTATGTTGGCTAAACGCTTGACTGAAAATCCCAATAAAAAGGTCCTGCTGATTGAGGCAGGTAAGAACGATAACTACATTTGGATTCATATTCCAGTGGGTTATCTCTACTGTATTGATAACCCTCGGGCTGATTGGCGCTTTAGAACCGTTGCTGAAAAGGGGCTCAATGGCCGTTCATTACTTTATCCCCGTGGCCGTGTTCTAGGTGGATGCTCATCGATCAACGGCATGATTTATATGCGGGGTCAAGCGGGTGATTACGAATCTTGGGTCAAGGCAACCGGCGATGACTCATGGTCTTGGGAAAACGTATTAAAGCGCTATAAGCAGTTTGAGGACTATCACGGCGACGCCAATCAGTGGCATGGCAAAGGTGGTGAGTGGACTGTTTCTAAGCAACGCTTACGCTGGCCCATCATGGATCGATTTAAAGAGGCTGCTGAACAGGCAGGCATTCCGGCATCAGAAGACTTTAATCGCGGTGATAACTTTGGCGTGGGTTATTTTGATGTCAATCAGCGTGCTGGCTGGAGATTAAATTCTTCCAAAGCATTTTTGCGGGACGCGGCAAAACGAAATAATTTGACGATCATTACTGAAGCCGTAGTGAACAAGCTAAAGATTGATCCCCTTACCAAAAGTTGCTACGGAGTTGAGTATCTAAAAGACGGAATTGCGTCTGAGGCTCTCTGCAATATCGATCATGATGGTGAAGTTCTATTAAGCGCCGGTGCAATAGGCAGTGTGCAAATATTGGAGCGCTCAGGTATTGGCTCTGCAGCACATCTGAGTTCTTTAGGTATTCCGGTGATTGCAGATCTACCCGGGGTTGGTGAGAATTTACAAGACCATTTGCAGTTACGCATGATCTACAAAGTAGATGGGATTAAAACCCTGAACACGAAAGCCAATAGCCTGTTTGGCAAGCTCATGATTGGATTGGAGTATTGCTTGAAGCGCTCTGGTCCGATGTCCATGGCACCTTCCCAGTTAGGCGCATTTGCTTACAGTTCTCCAGAGCAAAAAAGTGCGAACGTGGAGTATCACGTTCAGCCTCTATCGTTAGAAAAATTTGGCGAAGACTTACATTCCTTTAATGCATTTACTGCGAGTGTTTGCAACGTGCGACCGACATCACGTGGTAGCGTTCACATTGATTCATTAGATCCTGAGGCGCCACCGCTCATACACCCCAACTATTTATCGACTGAAGAAGATCGAAAAGTCGCTGCTGAGTCTTTGCGACTGACGCGCAATATCGTGCAGCAATCTGCGCTTGCTCCTTACTCCCCTGAAGAATATAAACCGGGAGTGCAATACCAAACAGATGCAGAATTAGCCAAGGCAGCTGGTGATATTGGAACTACTATTTTTCATCCGGTAGGAACATGCAAGATGGGGCGCGCTGAAGATCCGATGGCTGTGCTGGATTCTCAATTGCGTGTGAGGGGTGTTCACCATCTTCGCGTAGTGGATGCTTCGGCCATACCCAATATCACTTCTGGAAATACTGCCGCTCCGACAATGATGATTGCTGAGCGGGTAGCAGAGTTGCTCACGAGTCAGTAGTAGTGAGCAGTAGCAAGCATAAAATAGCCCTATCAATACTCATCGTAACCAGCTTCCCGCGAGCCATCTGCTTTTAGCCCTAGCCATTGTGGCGGTCTGGGGCACTAACTTTGTGGTGATTAAGCTGTCTTTGGGGTCATTTCCCCCATTCTTATTTGCTGCGCTGCGGTATATCTTTGCTTTACTGCCTTTAGTATTTTTCTTTCCCAAGCCCAAGGTACCTTGGTGGAATCTCTGTATTTATGGGGTTGCAGTTGGGGTGGGTCAGTTTGGTGTGATGTATTTCGCGATGGATGGTCGCATCTCCCCGGGTTTAGCCTCCTTAGTGATTCAGACGCAGGTATTTTTCACTATCGGCTTTGCCATGTTTTTTGCCAATGAGCGTTTGAGACTCTATCAAGCAGTAGCTGTCGCAGTGGCATTGACTGGCTTAGGAATTATTGCACTGCACACTGACGCTAACACGACATTCTTAGGTCTGGCTTTGGTAGTGTTCTCGGGATTTTCTTGGGGTGTCGCCAATACAGTAAGTCGCCGCGCCGGCTCCATCAATATGCTTGGGTATGTCATTTGGGCCAGCGCATTTTCAATTCCCCCGCTCTTATTAATCTCTTTGGTTTTTGAGGGTGGTTGGCAGCAAATAAGTACCTCAATGGCTTCTGCCCCAATAGGGGCTTGGGTTGGCGTCCTTTGGCAGTCCTGGGCCAATACCCTGTTTGGATATGCGGCTTGGGCGTGGCTGCTCTCTAAACATCCGGCGGCAGTGGTAGCCCCAGCTCCTCTATTAGTGCCTATTTTTGGCATGGGGGCATCGGCCATCTTCTTAAGTGAAGCTTTACCGATTTGGAAAATATTGGCTGCGGGTTTGGTGATCGCTGGCTTAGTCGTCAACCTATTTTGGCCAAGTATCAAAAATGGCTTAAGCAGGACTTAGGCAAACTCTTCATTACTAGCCATCGAGGCTAATGTAAAACCCTAATACAAAGCCCTTTTTTTGCCTTCGCATTAACAGTAAGATAGATACTCGTTTGTGTATTACCAATAAAAAATATTTAATTAAATTTGCATTTTATTAGTCATGGAGACTTTATGAACATTCGTCATCACATTTTTGCGGTTACTGCTGCTGCAATGTTAACAACAGGCGCTTATGCTGCCGATATCAAGGTTGGTGTAATTGGCCCATTCACAGGCGGCTCATCCTCAATGGGTGTCAGTATGCGTGATGGCGTGCGCTTAGCTACTCAAGAAATTAATGCTGCTGGTGGTATTAATGGTAACAAGATTGTTTTAGTAGAGCGTGACGACGAAGCTAAAAACGAGCGCGGCGTTCAAATTTCCCAAGAGTTAATTAACAACGAAAAAGTTGCTGCTGCTCTCGGATATATTAATACTGGCGTTGCTTTGGCTTCCCAGCGTTTTTTCCAGGATGCCAAAATTCCGGTGATTAATAACGTTGCTACCGGTTCTTTGATTACTAAACAATTTCCAAATGCACCTGAGAACTACATCGTTCGTACTTCAGCTGCTGACAACATTCAAGCCCCAATGATTGCCAAAGAGGCAGTTGAAAAACGTGGCCTGAAAAAGGTAGCGATTTTGGCTGACTCCACAAACTACGGTCAGCTAGGCCGTGAAGACATGGAAAAGGCCTTGAAGGGGTACGGCGTAACTCCTGTAGCGGTTGAGAAATTTAATCTCGGTGACGTTGATATGACATCACAGTTGCTTAAGGCGAAAAATGCTGGCGCAGATGTGGTCTTGACTTATGCCATCGGACCTGAGTTAGCGCAAATTGCGAACGGCATGGGCAAACTGGGATGGAAGAAGCCAATGATTGGTAGCTGGACATTGTCTATGGCTAGCTTCATTGATACTGCTGGCAAAAATGGTAATGGCGCAACAATGCCAGAAACCTTTATTCAACAACCTGCAACTACTCCAAAGCGTAAGGCATTTGTGGATGCTTACCTAAAAGAGTTCAAGCCTAAGAATGGCATTATTGCTTCGCCAGTTTCTGCTGCTCAAGGTTACGATTCAGTGTACATATTGGCTGCAGCCATTAAACAGGCTGGTAGCACAGATGGACCACAGATCTTGGCGGCTTTGGAGAACTTAAATGCGCCTATTAATGGTGTAGTCATGACTTATAACAAGCCATTTAGCAAAACCAATCACGAAGCGATAGCGACAAAAGATGTCGTGATGGGCGTAGTAGAAAACGGCCGCGTTGAGTTCTTGAATGCTGAGGACGCAGTAGCAGCTAAGAAGAAGTAATTGACTTTATTAAAAGGCGGGTTCGAGCATTTATCCCGCACTGCAACATTCTGACAAGCAGAGCGCCGCCCAAAAAGCGGCGTTTTGCTTACAATGTCGGATTCATTAATGAAACAGTTTTAAGTATATTTAGGCCAATCACATGGACATGTTTGCACAAATCCTTTCGAGCGGTATAGCGGTGGGGATGATCTACGCGGTCATCGCTTTCGGTTTCCAGCTCACTTTTGCCACATCAGGCACGTTGAACTTCGGTCAAGGGGAAGCCCTGATGTTGGGTGCTCTCGTAGGTTTAACCTGCGTTGATACCTTTGGTATGAACTATTGGTTAATGATTCCAGTAGTGTGTTTATTTGGCATGATTCAAGGTAGCTTTGTTGAGCTCATTGGTGTGCGTCCTGCGATCAAAATTAAATCGGAGTTTGGTTGGATTATGTCCACCATCGCTCTTGGCATCATCTTCAAAAACGTGGCGGAAAATATCTGGGGTCGCGATGCATTGCCATTCCCATCCCCTTTACCAATGGAGCCGATGACCTTCTTGGGCGCGAATATTTTGCCAATGGAAATTTTGGTGGTCTTTGGTGCTCTGGCAATGATGCTTCTGGTTGAATTTTTTAACCGGAAGACAATTTACGGTAAAGCAGTGGTAGCAACCGCAAACGATCGCGATGCTGCTGGCCTCATGGGCATCAATACCAGCATGGTCATTACCTTCTCTTATGCTCTATCTTCCCTGACCGCTGCATTTGCTGGCGTGTTGATTGCGCCGTTGACCTTGACAGGTGCAATGATGGGTGGCGCCTTAGGTTTAAAAGCTTTCGCGGTTGCGATTATTGGTGGCTTGTCTAGTGGTATGGGGATTATTGTGGGCGGCTTGATTTTAGGAATTGTAGAAACTGCCACTGGCTTTTATATTTCTACTGGCTATAAAGATGTGCCTGGTTTGATCTTGCTATTGCTCGTTCTAGCTTACAAACCATCTGGCCTCTTTGGTAAATCTGCAATTAAGAAAGTTTAATGATGAAATTGAAGTCACACATCCCTCTATTCATTGCGATAGTCGGCCTCTTTTGTTTGCCGCTATTTATCCATAATCCGTATTACATTCACTTAGCTGAAACGATTCTGATCTACACCATCTTGTTGTTTGGATTGGATATCGTGGTGGGCTATATCGGTCAAGTGTCATTAGGGCATGCCGCTCTGTTTGGAATCGGTTCCTATACTGCTGGGGTTTTGTACTTCCACTTTGGTTGGACGATCTGGGGAACTATTCCTGCATCCATTGTTGTAACTGCCATCTTCGGCGGTATCTTGGCATTGCCAGCTTTGAAGGTGATTGGACCTTATCTGGCGATGGTGACCTTGGCATTCGGTACGATTGCCCAGATTCTGATTAATGAAATGACTTGGCTTACTGAAGGTCCTTTAGGAATCAAAATTCCTAAGCCTGATTTAATGGGTGTACCAATGTCCAAAGCAGAATACTTCTGGTTGGTTTCTGCAGTCCTCATTATTTCTTTGATCGTAGTGGATCGTTTTGTGAAGTCACAAATTGGTCGCGCTTTCGAGGCGTTACGGGATAGCCCAATTGCCTGTGACTGTATGGGCGTCTCGGTCTATCGCTTTAAGGTAATCGCATTTGTGATTAGCGCTGGCTTTGCTGGTTTGGCTGGTTGCTTGTATGCCTACTCAGAACAATATATTTCTCCAAACACTTATAACAATGAGCTGGCAGTTCTGTTCTTGCTCGGCATCATCATGGGTGGCCGTAAGTCACGTCTGGGTGCAGTGATTGGTGCGGCCATTATTGTGCTGTTACCAAAACTCTTGGATGACATCAATCTCTTCCGGATCGTTGCTTCGATTATTGCAATCGTAGTAGTGGCTGGCGCTGCAATGGCTTTATCCAAACAGCTTACCACCCCAAGACGAGTAGCGATTCCGATAGCAGGTGTGGTTGGTTTGGCTGCTTTCTCATTTTGGTTGAATAGCATCTCTGACTGGCGCTTAAGTATTTTCGGCTTCATGATTTTGCTCGTGGTGTACTACTTGCAAAACGGTATTGTTGGTTTTGCGAAGAGTTTTTACCAATCGATGGTTGGTAAAGCAAAAACCACGCGTGGTGAAGAGGCTGAAGTGGTGGATGACTCCATCAGTTTCATTAGCGCCATTGGTAAACAGAACACGGGTGCAGAGCTGCTGAAAGTGGATTCATTATTAATGCAGTTCGGCGGTTTGAAGGCCTTGAATAATGTTGATCTCAGTGTCAAGCGCGGTACCATTCATGGTTTGATTGGCCCGAACGGATCCGGCAAGAGCACCATGATGAACGTGTTGACCGGTATTTATGTACCCACTGCTGGTAGCGTTTTATATGCAGGTGAGAGCGTCGTCGGTAAGACTTCATCTGATATTGCTTTATCAGGCATTGCTCGTACCTTCCAAAACGTGCAACTTTTCGGTGAAATGACCGCGATCCAAAATATTTTGGTTGGCTTGCACCACACCTTCAAGTCCAATATCGTAGAAATTGCCTTACATCTGCCGCGCTACAAGAAGGAAGAGCTAGAGGCGCATGGCCGTGCATTAGCACTACTCAAATTCGTTGGCTTAGAGGATCTGGCTAATGAAGAAGCACGTAACTTGCCCTATGGTAAGCAACGCCTTTTGGAGATTGCACGTGCCTTGGCGCTCGATCCAGAGTTGCTCTTGCTCGATGAGCCAGCAGCCGGCTTAACCGCTCCAGATATTAAAGAACTCTTGCGCATTATTCGTAAGATCCGCGATAGCGGTATTACCTTTATCCTGATTGAGCATCACATGGATGTGGTGATGTCAGTTTGCGATACCGTTTCTGTCTTGGACTTCGGTCAGAAGATTGCAGAAGGTAAGCCAGCTGAAGTTCAGGCAGACGAGAAGGTGATTCATGCCTACTTGGGTACTTAATCACTAGAACCATATTGAATCGGTAAATACCATGTTATCTATTAAGAATCTTGAAGCAGGCTACGGCAAAGTGAAAGTCCTTCATGGCATCAATATTGATGTTCCTAAAGGACAAGTCATTACTTTGATCGGCTCTAACGGTGCCGGGAAAACAACGACGATGCGTGCCATTACTGGCATGATTAAGCCTACCGGTGGTGAAGTAACCTTAAGCGGTGAAAAAATTGACGGTTACGACTCTCATAAAATCGCTCGCCTGGGTTTGGCACACAGTCCAGAAGGGCGCCGCGTCTTTACAACCATGTCGGTTACTGACAATTTACTGCTTGGCGCCTTCCCCCGTTTTACGGGTAGCCGTCCTAAGGGGGATATCAAGGACGATCTTGAAAAGTCTTTAGAAATGTTCCCGCGCTTAAAAGAACGTCGCAATCAATTGGCGGGTACCTTGTCTGGTGGTGAGCAGCAAATGCTGGCGATGGCTCGTGCGGTGATGTTAAATCCCGATATTATTCTGTTGGATGAGCCATCGATGGGTCTAGCGCCGATCTTGGTTGAAGAAGTATTTAGAATTATTTCTAATCTCAAGTCACAAGGCGTAACCATGCTGTTAGTGGAGCAGTTTGCTGCTGCAGCTTTGAACGTGGCTGACTATGGTTATGTTCTAGAGAATGGCAAGATTGCTACCCATGGCCCAGCAGATAAATTAATGCATGATCCTGCTGTGAAAGCCGCTTACTTGGGTGGTGCTAGCAGTCACTAAGAGTCACAAAGCATTCTGATTTAGCACTACAGTAAAAAGCCCTTATCACTAAGGGCTTTTTCTTTTCAAGCTATAAGCACTATTAACTGGAGATTAGTTTGAGCGCTTCTCGAATCAATAAGGCTCTATACCCCATATAAATGCCAATCAAGGTGAAGCCAAATAGAAACAACTTCGGTATGAGTGCACCATCAATCAGTAATTGACTATTGAGCAAACCGATCGCCACTGCAAAAAAGAATAGGGCGCCTAGACAAAGCACAATCCAATTTTCATTACCAATTACTTGCTGAGTTTGATTGGAGTAAGCCAGAACTTGAAGGGTGCTTCCTTTGAGGTAGCCAGATACGACTACTTGGTCGCCATCGGCGATTTTCATGGGGGTAGAGAATTTAGCCTTAATGGCTTTATCGCCTAGATTAAATTGAGAGATAAAAAAGCGCTGGTAATACACCGATGAATGGTCATGGGTGGGCTTTTCGGGATTCACATATTCCAGAACCGAATGATTGAGATTGCTAACCGTTCCAGAGATGGCGCTAATAGAGTCTGATAAAAGAGTGCTTGGCTTAGAGACGGACATCAGCAGGGCTCCTAAAATGCTAAGAATGAGGATAAAGAGGAGTGAATATTCCATTGCAATTTATTTTATATTAATATAGTATATAAATATATATATTAATTATTCATGCTAAATGTGCCTCTCTGAAAGACTATTGTGAACTCGAAAGCAAATCCTGACATTAAGGCTTTTTTTGATCCTGAAACCTGGACATTCACCTATGTAGTTTTTGCGGGTAAAGGTAGTGCCTGTATTGTGATTGACTCTGTATTGGACTACGACCCAAAATCAGGCCGAACTACGACAAAGTCTGCCGATAGGGTCATTGACTTTATTTCAGCGGAACAATTACAGCTTGCTTGGATTTTAGAAACGCACGCGCATGCAGATCATCTGACTGCAGCACCTTATCTACAAAGTAAGTTGGGTGGAAAAATTGTGATTGGTAATCACATTACTAATGTGCAAAATGTTTTTAAGGGCGTATTCAATTTAGACGCACGTTTTGCGATTGATGGATCCCAGTTCGATCATTTACTTCAGGATGGAGAATCACTAACTTTTGGGAGTCTTTCTTTAAAAGCTCTTTATGTTCCTGGCCATACGCCGGCATGTATGGCTTATGAAATCGGTAGCGCCCTCTTTGTAGGAGATACACTCTTTATGCCTGACGTGGGGACTGCCCGTTGCGACTTTCCGGGTGGAGATGCGAAGACTTTGTACCAGTCCATTCAAAAGATCTTGGCTTATCCTCAGGAAACTCGGCTCTATATGTGCCACGACTACCCGCCAAATGAGCGGCCTGTAGAGAACTGCACAACAGTTGGTGACGAAAAGCAGGCAAATATTCATATACACAACGGCATTACTGAAGAGCAATTTGTAAAGATGCGTACTCAGCGGGATGCAACACTAGGAATGCCCAATCTCATTCTGCCTTCAATTCAAGTCAATATCCGTGCGGGTCACTTCCCTGAGCCCGAGGACAATGGCATCTCCTATCTCAAAATTCCACTGAATGCTCTCTAACATGCCAATTTCAAAAGCTGAATTGAAGAAGATGCAGGCTTCTGCTGATGATGCATGCAAATTAATGAAAGTACTCTCGAACCGAGATCGCATGATGTTGTTATGTGAGATTGGGCAAGGTGAAAGATGTGTTGGAGAGCTTGAGCTAGCTCTCGATATACATCAACCGACGCTCTCACAACAATTAACGGTATTGCGCAAGGAGCAGCTAGTTAAGACCCGTAGAGAGGGTAAGCAGATCTATTACTCCCTCGCAAACCAGGTGGCCGTAGCAGTAATGGGTTTGCTCTATAAGCACTATTGCAAAAAATAAACAAAATAAATATTATTTTCATTACCTATTAGGAATTCAAATGAATATGACTCACTACATGCAGCTGTTGTCGGACAAGCAACCTTGGAATCTACTAATATTCATGGCGATTCCGATTGTGCTTGCAGAAACCCTAGCAATTACCGAGCTCTATATCTTATTTACTAGAAGATTTCATGGATTGGTTTGGGGTGTGAATCGTTTTGCAGGCGCGGCAGTGGGTCTGTACTTTATTGGCATCATCTTTTATCTGGTGACTACAGCAGTGATTCCAATTACCCGCAATGGTGAATGGAGAACGGTGATTGATGTAGTGGCGGTAGGTTCGTATTTGATTGGCGGTCTTCCTTTAATTTGGATTGCGCTACAAGAATTTGGTTTGGTGAACAAGGGACTGAGCCAAGAAGGAAAATTAAAAATTCATGCAATCTGTGTGGCGCTATTCCTAGTATTTGGTCATATTGCAATGATTAGTGGCATGTTGGACCCTAGCCTGCTGGGTTATCAAGGCCCTGGCCAGGCGGTCGATACTTCTGCGCCGATGCCTGCTGGTCACGGGCACCAGTAGATTTAAAGAGTGATAGCGTACTCAGCCCTTTTAGTCTTACAACACCATGTAATAAGAAGACCGCGAAAAATACCAGCCCTACTATCCAGTGGGTGCTAATGACTTCTTCGCGTATTTCTTCAGGGCCGTAGTACAACAAGACCCCGGTAATCAATAAAGTCAGCAAGAAACTCAGTTGTCCAAAACCACTAATCATTTTTCGACCGGATTTGATGCCTGACTTAAGATGAAAGGGGAGAACCGTTCCCAGTGCGATCGTGGCAAGCATGGCGGCAATTCCATGTAGCGCCAATATATTGTGTGCTCCAAGGGTGGATCGCTGAAACTGAAATTCATGGCCGAGTAAATAGAGACTGCCAGTGATCGAGCAGGTAAGCATTCCCCCAATTACAAATGATCTTTGCCAACTGGGCATCTTTCCTAAGCGACTCATGCAGCAATCCTGATGGCTTGTGCGGAGAAGTGATCAAAGCAGGGGTGAGCACAATCTTTAGATAAGGCGAATACCTTGCTTAGCGCATCGGCATAAACACATTGATTTGCCACAATAGAGAAAGAATCAGAAAAATCTGCGTGGATATCAGATTCCCTCTTGGCTAAGGGGTTGATGATATGACTATGTTTGCGTTCTCTTTTTGAAAAGGACAGACTACTGGTGGCAATCGCTCCATTTTGAATGCTGCCGATTTCAATTAATTGGCTTGGGCTCATTGGATTGCGAATGTGAACGGGCCTTGGAGCGTCGCCAAACGCACGCAGATCACCGCCAGCATTGACACATCCAGACTCCACTCCATTGAACTTCAACACCTCTACAGCCAGGTCTACAGCAAAGCCTTTAGCGATACCTCCAAGATCAAGGCAGAGGGGTTTTGAGGATGTTATTAACTCAGGAGTGATGAAGTGAATATCTTCGATACCGCCGAAGTGATATTGCGAAAGATCAAGATGCTTCGGTAATAAGCCAGCCGCTACCAGTCGATGGCCAATGCCACAATTAAATAAGCCATTGGATTGTTCGCAAACCTCTTGAGCAATGTTGAGTATTTGAGCGGTCCAAGGATGGATGGCAATTACTGCAAGATGTGATCGTTGGTTGATTGCGCTGAGCTCACTGAGGGGATTATGAAAACTCATGAGATCTTGGACTTGCTTGATGGTAGTAAAGGCTTTTTCAACTGCACTGTGGCGCTCATGTTGATCAACTGAGATCTCGACAAAGGTTCCTAGAAGGGCTTGGCAACGGGTTGTCATTTTGCTTTCAACGCTGCTTCAAATAAAACGGTTACTCGTTTCACCCCATCAGTCAGATGCTTGCACGAGAGGGTGGCACCCCCAATATTCTGAATATCCTGATTGAGTTTGATCGGGTCGGCAGCCGATTTACCGATAAATTGCTTACGCCATGGCGCTTCAGCGACTTCATATCCATAAGATTCCACATATTCCAGTATCTCGACCCCTAAGACGCTACCGTTGGGGCCAATGCCAACGGCATAAGTAATCATTTCGTGCTTGCCAACTACTTCATCAACAATTAGCCAACTGCCATCAGCAGTTTTCCAAATCCGATCTCCTTGAAATGGGTGACGAATGCTAGATGCTTGTCGCATCCTTTCCTGAAGATCATCTGTAATGATGATGGGTGACTTACTTAATTGCTTGTTAGGAAATAATATTTTTTGTGCCTGCTCAACAGAAGAATATATTTTTGCCTGAGCAATGATGGGGATGCTCATCATTGCTAGTCCAGTAACTGTGAAGAGCTTAGGTCTAAAATTCATCATAGGGTGATCTGTTAGTTGAGTGGAAAGCCCACTTTGACGATGAATTCATTCACAGAATGGCTGTCCCAAACTCGAGCGTCTGAACATTCAGCCTCGCCACCACCCATGCAGGTTCCGCCAGCCAATTGGTAACGCCAAGCCCCTGTAACCCACCAATCTTTAGCGGCATAGTGCATATTAGGACCTACAAAAGTGGCACGTTGCACTTGATTGCGTAGATTGAGCTCTGAATAATCGTTATGAAAGCGCGCCTCTACTCCGGCAGACCACTTTGGGGCGAAACGATAGCTAGCGCCAACTAAGAAATCCAGCATGGATTCAGGAACATTGCCGTTCTCAATAAATTTAAGTCGTTCATTTGCAACCACGACGTTGCCAGCCAAAATCAATCGGTCATCAATAAAGTTGGATTGCAAGAGGAGTCTTGCTTCAAGCTCATCTTTATTGCGGCCCCAAGTCGGCTCAATATAAAGACCAATGCCTACAGGGGAAGTAACGGGATTGGTGATGCGGTAAATGGCTTCTAAAGATCCGCCTTCAATACCACTTTTTTTATAAGCAGTTGAGGGATCATGTGACGAGGGAACGCCAAACCCACCAGTGCAGCTTGGCGAATCACCACATGCCTCTGCGTTGGTGTAATTCTGGTCTGCATTGGTGTAATACGAATTGATGTAACCAGCGACTTGCAAATCATTTGTTAATCCATACTCGAGCTCTGTTCGGGCTGTCCATGCATCGTAGGTACCAGCAGCCTGTGCTTTATTGAGTTGTAGACGTTGCTCAAATTCAAGCTTGCCTTTGGGTTGAAGGTCTAGTGTGTAGATCCAGCCAAAAACGCCTTCACCCGCATGGGCAAAAGAAAAATGGAGTGCAGCAGCGAGTAAGCAGCTAAAAGCGATCAATCTTTTAATGGTTAATTTCATAGTCATATCAGGTTGGTGGTTGTAAAGTCTAAATGAGAATGGTTCTCAATATAGCATCAAATGAGAATGATTCTCAATTGACTGATATGACCATCTTTAGAAAAATGGCGGAATGTTTAAGGTTTATTGGCTTTGCTTGTAATATTTCTCCCATGAATGCAGAAGCGTTAGAAAAACTCGTTTTGATGAAGATGCCCTTTGGTAAGTACGCTGGGCGTGCTTTGGCAGATTTGCCAGGAAACTATTTAGCCTGGTTTGCGCGCGAGGGTTTTCCGAAAAGTGAGCTGGGACAGCTATTAGAGTTAATGCATACCCTTGATCACAATGGATTGCGTGGTTTACTTGCGCCTATTCAGCGCGCGCATGGCTTAGAAGCCAGGTCAAAATTACTTTGAACGAACGATTACGGTGACGCGATTGCGTTCATAAGTAACAGTTGGAGAATCGGGCGGACTGCTTTGAACCTGACTGGGAATAATTGGGCTTTGAGTTTGAATTTGTGTAGCAATCTTCTGAGCTAGTTCCCTATTGCGGTCATATTGAATCTGAATGCTTGCGACCCGACCTTCTTGAATGCTTTTGATGAGCTGATCTACCTTCGCAGGTGCGAAGTTATCAAAGAAGACTGGATACCAGCCGCCCATAAGGACCTTATTTGGTTTTGGTTCTATCGGTATCTGCTGTGACACATGTGATTCTCCATTCACGGGCAAATGAAAATCAATCCCTGTTTTTTGCATTAAGTCTTGATAGGTAATTGGTGGACTCATGCTGGCTTCGTTGGTGTTCTCAACCCAATAAGCCCAGGCCTGTTTTTTATTGGGGTCATAAACCAATTTATACAGATGGCTCGGAATAGTGACTCGACCTTTCCCAATACTTCCACTATTTCCGGTAGAGCCGGTAAAGACGTAGACATCCCCAGCAGTTCTCTTGATATACAGCCTGGTTGGCTCTTCTACATTCTTGGCCCAAATGCCCTGATTATTTTGTCGTGCCTGGGGCATCATGTTAGCCAAGGAGAAAGACTGGGCCATCGACCTTTCATTACTCATATCACCCGCTGGGGCATTGTGGCCGCGGTCGTAGCCACTGCCACGATAATCTGAGAGCAGTGAGCGTTCTGAGAACGGCAGTCGGGCCTCCTCATAAAACTGATTGCTTCTTCGGGGGTGTGGGGCTAGTAATTGTTCTCGACTCAGCTTTTCCACTGTATAGATAGGCTTCTTATCAGTCGGCGAGTAATAGATAGCAAAACTATCAAAGCAAAGATCGCGCCCAATTTGCTGACTAGTAGGAACTTGTTGATTTGGGAATAGCTCCTTGCATTCATCAAATAAGGCATAGGCACTGAGGGGTGCTAGTAGCGCTAAGAGGGTAATGAATGTACGAAAGAGTTTCATAGAAGCTAAGTGTAGGGTGTGCCGTAAGCGCTTTCCTCATTTTTGCCAAAGCTAGCTATAGGGCTAATAAGGGGCTAATCAGAATCTGGGTTTGCCGAGACCAAAAATTCCAATTCAGCGCTCTCTTGAAATCAGAAATGCTTTAGAAATAATGCCTTGCAGCATTTTTTGCTTTGTACTACCGGTAGAAATAAGAGCCCCTTTAAACACTAGATATATGGTTATTGAGTTCTATTTTTCGCTGAAAATCGTAAAAAAGTCCCAAATTAGTCATTTTTTTACACTATGAAATTAGTGGCCCCTAACATCTATAAGTTGTTGAATTCAATAGACTAATTATAAAAATGAGAGGCCTTATACGGGATCTCCCGTATTTCCATATCGAAAAGTTATCGAAATACAGTTGCTTATGCTTGACTTGATATAAGAACCTTCTTAGGATGACCCATGTTTTTAAGATATTGCGATGCAACATAAATCAGAGTATCGATTTTTGAGGGGTCGCAAAAAAAGAATGAGTAAATGTATAACGAACAATTTGAGTGAGATGCAGGATCCGCAACCAGTCATGCTGGCTGCTAAAGATCTGCTTGCACATGCAATGACCCCGGTTTACCGCGTCATTAATGGCTTACTCGTTGTAGGTGTCTTCATGGTTGTAGGCTTCTGGCTTTCTGGTAACGGCACCAATGCAGGACCTTTTGATCTTGCCCGTATCCTGGTTCCTGACGAAGCTCGCCATATGGTGTGGAGCAATGGTTTTGGCATGCTCGAACAATATAAGGCCGCAAACGAAGATAGCAATCAAGCTGCAAGTACTGAAATCGCTTCAGTGATCTACGGCAAATCAAATGCCGCCTCTGTTGGGCTCAATGCCGCTAAGCATCAGACGGTAGCTTTATTAATGCCATCGGTCGCTCAGTTGCAAGTGAAGTCGATCTCCCACTTGGCTGATCGTATTCCTACATCCAAGATGGATCCGCAGGCTTTAGACGGCAACTTAATGGGTTCGATTCAAAATCAACGCGCTGTTGCTGATTTTTTTGAGAAGAAATACAGCCTGGATCGCGCCAAGATTGAAGAGTATGTTTCGAATACGATTTTGATTGCCAAAGAAGTCAACATTGATCCTGTGTTGCTCTTAGCGGTGATTTCTGTTGAGTCTAACTTCAACCCGAATACAAAAAGTCATGCTGGTGCAGAAGGTTTGATGCAGGTAATGACTTCAGTGCATAAAGATAAGTACGCTTTATACGGCGGTACAGCCGAAGCGGTAAAGCCAGAGGTAAATATTCGTGTTGGCGCCTATATCTTGAAATACCTGATTGCCACCGCAGGCTCATTGCGTAATGGTTTGAAGTATTACGTTGGTGCTGCCAATGCAGAAGATGATGGTGGTTATGCTGATAAGGTGATAGCGGAGAGAAATCGCTTGATTAGCCTTTGCCAAATTCGTTCCACCAATCGTTTAACTCTGAACGGTAAGGATTTACGTTCTTAATTAGCGCTACAGTTCCTTAAAAGAATCTCAGTAAAAAGGCCACCTTCGGGTGGCCTTTTCTTAATGCCTCTATTAAAAGGCAGGGATCAATTTACGCCATGCAATTCAACATCAAATACGAGGGTGGCATTTGGTGGAATGACGCCGCCTGCTCCACGGGCACCATAACCCATTTCAGATGGGATGATCAGGGTGCGCTTGCCACCAATTTTCATACCAGCAACACCTTCATCCCAGCCTTTAATCACGTTACCAGCACCTAAGGGGAAGCTGAACAGCTGACCACGGTCTAGTGAGCTATCAAACTTCTGACCTTTATGGTCAGGGGCATTTTCGTCATATAGCCAGCCTGTGTAATGGACGTCGACATGATTGCCGGCGGATGCTTCTTTTCCGTCGCCTACAACGGTATCAATTTTTTTGAGTTCACTCATGATGGTTTCCTATTTCACGCAAATGGGATGGCTAGTATATTCTGAGCTCTATATATCCTGTTGGTGAACTCAATTTAACCGAAACGTATGACCAATTATTGGCCTAATTCTGCATATCAAACCCTGGCGGTCAGCCCTGATCGACAATTATTGGTGACCGACGACTTTTTGCGTACGTATATGCAAAGACCAGAGTTGAGTTTGGTTCCTGAGTCTTGCGCTAAGGAGCAATCCTTACATCAACGCTTAACAGAGAACCCACGAGCCGAGATTGCTGAGAGTGATATTGCTGCAATGGCCGATGAGGATATTCAAGAAAACTATCGCGTGTGGTTGCGGTATCGGGCGCGTATATTAGCGGCTCACTCTTTAGAGAGTTTCTATATGAGTTTATTCAAAGGTGAAGGTGTCGATGTACCCCCTTTGTTTGTTTCTCAGCTTGCCCAGATTTTTGTACGACATATCTTGGGTGAAGATGCTCATCCATTAGAAGCGCGTATGGGTGAACTCTTTTTTAGAACCCAGAAGATCAGCGTTATTGAAGACGGTATTGTGATGGGGGCGGATGAGGAGACGGTGGTACGTAATGCTCAGGCAGGCGATACCGGAAATATTATGGATTTGCTGAAGGGTAAGTCCATGACGATGAGGTCGGCTGATTTAGATGTGTTGCATGAAGACAATGCGGATGAATATTGGGCCCGGAATGCGCATTTTGACTTTGCGGTGCAACTCAATTTTGGTCATGAGCCGATTAATCATTTTTGCCGTGTTCTAGAAAAATGGATTCAGCATTTTTTAGGTGCCAGTGTCCGCATTACTCCCATGCAACAAATTACCGATCCTAAATGGTCCTGGCATGTGGGTTTAGACGCTGTAGCTACTGAAATACTCAATAAGCTCTTCAACAAAGAGCTGGTGGAAGCTGATGAGCTTGAGAAGATCATTTGCCTATTCCGTTTGGACTTCATTGATGAGGCTGCGGTGGCAAAAGCTCAGGCAGGCAAACCAGTCTATATGGCGATCGCGATGAATGAGCAGCAGCAGTTGAAATTGAAACCTCAAAACCTGTTATTCAATTTACCGCTAGCCAAGTCTTCTTAAAGATTTCTTAGGTCGAATGTACTTTACGATGCTTCTTGTTCTGGCTTGCGAGCCACAGAAGCGCTACCGCTGTCACAATGACCGGAACGAGTGAACCAATATTCAGAATGCTCCATCCCTGGGAAGTAATCAGCGCGCCGGATCCGAATGAAGTAAATGCCATGGTGCCAAAAACAAAAAAGTTAATAGCCGCCTGCGCCTTGTCTCGCTCATTGGGTTTGTAAGCAGTCATGGCTAAAGAGGTAGAGCCAGTAAATAAAAAGTTCCAGCCAACGCCCAGTAAAAAGAGCGCAATCAAAAATTGATGTAGATCTGTTCCGGTGAGCGCAATCACAATACAAATCAAGTTGAGAATGACACCCGCACCCATTATTCTCAGAGTACCAAAACGTTGAATGAGAGAGCCAGTAAAAAATCCTGGCGCAAACATGCCGATGACATGCCACTCTAAAACCAAGGCCGTATCTGAAAAAGGAAGCCCACAGATCTGCATTGCTAATGGGGTAGCGGCCATGAGTAGATTCATGACCCCGTAACCTAGGGCCGCGCCAATGATGGCAACCATAAAGACGGGTTGCTCCAAGATCACTTTGAGAGGTCGTCCATCTGCAAGAGAGTGCTGCGTCTTATATTCTTCAGGAAAGTGAATGCACTGCATGACGAAGATGCCAATGAAGCCAGCAATGGAGAGAGTCAAGTAGGCCCCCAGAAAGGCCGTGTCAAATAGGTCTCGAGTCCAAGAGGCGAGGTTGGGTCCGATAACGGCCCCGAGGATGCCACCCGCCAAGACCCAGGACACCGCCTTGTCGCGTTGTTTAAGGTCTGTGAGCTCTGCAGCCGCAAACCGGTAGAGCTGACCGTTGGCGCTGTAATAGCCAGCAATAAAGGTGCTGATCACTAGAAGCCAAAAGTTTCTACTGACCGCTGCATAAGCGCATAAGAGCGCTGAGAGCATCGCCACCAACAAACCCAGTTGAAAAGAGATCTTGCGGCCAAAATGATTTTGAGACTTAGCCACAATGGATGTCGAGAATGCGCCTCCAACGACGTAGCCCATGACGGGGAGGGTGGCCATCCACCCGACGGGGGCGAGACTAAGTCCTACTAGTCCATTGATGGCAATAAAGGTGACGTTATTAGTCAGGAATAGACCCTGGCAAATAATGAGTAGCACGAGGTTTTTATTGAGTAATGGGTGCTTACTGGACATACCTTGCAGTTTACGGGCAATTTACCGCGTGAGTTCTCTCGGTGGATTCCCTTAAATTGGGCTTCAGAGGTGGGTTTATGGGGTAAATCCAGCCATTTTCTTACCCCTGATGATTTAAAATAGAAGACTCGCCTCATTGGCAAAAGGTGCGCTAAAAGCGGCTTGCGGAATGCAGATGTGAGAGTGACAGGGTTAAAACCTGACTCTGTAAATTTTTCAATATTAAGGAAATATTCATGGCTTCAGAGAAATCAAAGATTATTTACACGCTGACAGATGAAGCGCCACTATTGGCGACTTGTGCATTTCTGCCAATCATTCGTACCTTTACAGCACCTGCTGGCGTAGAGATTGTGAAAAGCGACATTTCAGTTGCTTCTCGTATCTTGGCGGAGTTTTCTGATTGCCTTACCCCCGAGCAAAAAGTACCAGATAACTTAGCTGAACTTGGCAAGATGACTTTGATGCCAGATACCAACATTATTAAGTTGCCTAATATCAGCGCTTCCGTTCCTCAGTTGCTCTTAGCAATTAAAGAATTGCAAGCACACGGATACAAAATCCCTCATTTTCCAGATGATCCTAAGAATGACGAAGAAAAAGCCATTCGTACGCGCTATTCCAAATGTTTGGGTAGTGCAGTAAACCCCGTATTGCGCGAAGGTAACTCAGATCGTCGCGCACCAAATGCGGTGAAGCGTTATGCCCGTAAGAATCCACACTCTATGGGTGAGTGGAGTCAAGCTTCCCGTACGCACGTATCTCATATGCATGGTGGTGACTTCTACGCTGGCGAGAAGTCCATGACGATGACTAAGGCATGTGATGTGAAGATGGACTTGGTAACCAAGAGCGGCAAAACTATTGTGCTCAAGCCTAAAGTCTCCTTATTGGCTGGTGAAATTATCGACAGCATGTACATGAGTAAAAAAGCGCTTTGCGAATTCTATGAAAAAGAAATCGAAGATGCTTATAAGAGCGGCATGATGTTGTCCTTGCACGTGAAGGCAACCATGATGAAGATATCTCACCCAATCGTGTTCGGCCATGCAGTCAAGATTTTCTACAAAGATGCTTTTGCAAAACACGCTAAGTTGTTCGAAGAGTTGGGTGTGAATGCCAATAACGGTATGAGCAGCCTTTATGACAAGATCAAAACCTTGCCAGAGTCTAAGCGTGAAGAAATCATCCATGATTTGCATGCTTGCCACGAACATCGTCCAGCATTGGCGATGGTGGATTCCGCTAAGGGCATCACCAACCTGCATTCCCCAAGCGACGTCATCGTAGATGCATCCATGCCTGCCATGATTCGCGTCGGAGGCAAGATGTGGGGTGCTGATGGCCGTTTGCATGACACCAAGGCAGTGATCCCAGAAAGCACCTTTGCTCGTATCTACCAAGAAATGATTAATTTCTGTAAGACCCATGGCAACTTTGATCCAACCACGATGGGTACTGTTCCTAACGTTGGCTTAATGGCTCAACAAGCGGAAGAGTACGGTTCACACGACAAGACTTTTGAAATTTCTGAAGCAGGGGTAGCACGTATTGTTGCCGATGACGGCACTGTATTGCTTGAGGAAAATGTGGAAGAGGGCGATATCTGGCGCATGTGCCAGGTGAAAGATGCACCGATTCGTGATTGGGTGAAGTTGGCTGTTAACCGTGCGCGTCTCTCGAATACTCCAGCAGTGTTCTGGTTGGATGAGTACCGTCCACACGAGGCCGAGTTAATTAAGAAGGTGAATACCTACCTTAAAGACTACGATCTCAAGGGTGTTGACATCCAAATCATGTCTCAGACTCGTGCTATGCGTTACACCTTAGAGCGCGTCATTCGTGGCAAAGACACCATCTCTGTAACCGGTAACATTTTGCGTGATTACCTTACTGACTTGTTCCCCATTATGGAATTAGGTACTAGTGCAAAGATGTTGTCCATCGTGCCTTTGATGGCTGGCGGCGGTCTCTTTGAAACAGGTGCTGGTGGTTCTGCTCCAAAACATGTTCAACAATTGGTAGAAGAAAACCATTTGCGTTGGGATTCGCTTGGTGAGTTCTTGGCTTTAGCGGTATCGCTAGAAGATATTGGCGACAAGACTGGCAATCCTAAAGTGAAAATCTTGGCTCGCACCTTGGATGAGGCAACTGGTAAATTGTTAGATAACAATAAGTCTCCTTCTCCACGCACTGGTGAGTTAGATAATCGCGGTAGTCAGTTCTATTTAGCGATGTATTGGGCTGAAGCTTTGGCTAATCAAACTGAAGATAAAGAGTTGCAAGCTTTCTTCGCGCCTTTATTTAAATCTTTGTCTGAGAACGAGCAAAAAATCACTGCTGAATTCAAGGCAGTTCAAGGTAAGCCAGCAGATATCGGTGGGTATTTCGTGGCCGACCCTGAGAAATGCAAGGCAGTAATGCGTCCTAGCCCCACTTTCAATGCAGCTTTGAAAGCAGCTAGCGCCTAAATAGCAAAATAAGCTTAGGGCTGATAAGGCAAACCTTCGGGTTTGCCTTATTCTTTTGTAGAAAGCAAAAACAGCAAGTAACCAACAGCTAGGAATCAGCAGCAAGCAAAAAATGGCTATCAGTAGCAAAATAGGTCAATCACATTCATATGAGGCGCCGCATGCGTTTTATCGATAAAACCATTCTTGCAAGTGATATCACTCCTAAAGCGGTTTTTGAAAACCGGCGCAATTTAATTAAGGCCGCCGCAGCTGGGAGCTTTGGTATGGCTTTAGCCCCTTGGTTCTCAAGAGAAGCCTTAGCAGCGACCCCTGAAAAAATCAGCGCAGTATTGAATTCTGCTTATGCATCTAAAGAAGAGCTCACCCCGTATAAGTACGTCACAAGCTATAACAACTTTTATGAGTTTGGTACGGATAAGTCCGATCCAGCTGCTTATGCCAATACTTTGCAAACTCGACCTTGGGCAGTGGCAATAGAGGGCTTGGTAAAAAAACCAGTGACCCTTGATATCGACGATTTATTAAAGTTGGCGCCAATGGAAGAACGTATTTACCGTATGCGTTGCGTTGAAGGTTGGTCCATGGTGATTCCATGGGATGGCTATTCTTTATCCAAATTGATTAATAAAGTTGAGCCACTCGGTTCGGCAAAGTATGTGGAATTTATTTCTCTGGCTGACCCTAAGCAAATGCCAGGGGTTAAAAGCAACATTATTCAATGGCCTTATCGCGAGGGTTTACGTCTGGATGAGGCCATGAATCCATTAACTCTGTTGACCTTTGGCTTATATGGTGAGGTTTTGCCAAAACAAAATGGCGCACCAGTGCGGATCGTGGTGCCTTGGAAGTACGGTTTTAAAAGTGCCAAGTCTATTGTAAAAATTCGGTTTACTGAAGAAATGCCAAAGACGAGCTGGAGTCAGTTTGATGCTAGAGAGTATGGTTTTTATTCGAACGTCAATCCACAAGTGGATCATCCGCGTTGGAGTCAAGCAAGCGAACGCCGTATTGGCGACGCTAAAGGCATGTTTGCCCCCAAGATTAAAACCCAAATGTTCAATGGCTATGGCGATCAGGTTGCCAGTCTGTATACAGGTATGGATCTAAAGAAATATTACTAAATGACGAAACTGCACTCTGCTGTATTTGGAATTTGCCTCCTCTTTATTAGCCTGTCAGCCAAGAGTCAAACGAATGAAGCGCCAGTTAAAACGATTACATCATTAGATGTGCCACGCTACTTGGGTACTTGGTACGAGATTGCCAAATTTCCTAATTGGTTTCAGAGGAAGTGCGTTGGTAATACCAAAGCGGTGTATTCACTGAGGACAGAAGGTACTCTAAAAGTGATGAACAGCTGTAAAACTGCTGATGGTGATATCTCTGAGGCTGAGGGTACTGCGCGCCAGATAGGTGCCAAGGATTCACCTAAGCTAGAAGTACGGTTTGCTCCGGCATGGCTTTCTTTCTTGCCCCTGGTGTGGGGTGATTATTGGGTGATTGATTTAGATTCCCAGTATCAAGTGGCCGCAGTGAGTGATCCCCGAAGAGAATACTTGTGGATCCTCTCTAGAACACCGCAGTTGGATAAGAAGGCGTATGACGAGCTATTGCAGCGTCTACAGGTTCAACAGTTTGATGTGCGCAAGCTAGAAATTACTTCTCAGCAAAGCACACTAAAGAATTAAGTCCGGCTACCTGGCTCTGGTAGCGGAACCATCACTGCTTGACCTGGTGTGCTACAGCCCTGATCACAGCATCGCCCGGGTTGCTTATTCTTGGTAATAGCACGCTCTTGATTGCTGGTGAGAACACCGCGGTCTAACAATCTCTCCACTAACTCTACTTTGCTACCAATAGGGTACTGGCGATAGATTTCTTTTTTCATCGCTGCCGGTGAGCCACCACCATGCAAGCTAATGACGGAGTACCAACCGCCTTGATAGGAAGCAGTCAAATCTTCAATAAAGCGGGCTACTTCAATACGCTTGTCGTAAGGCACGGCTGGGTTTGCACGCAGCACTTCTGCTAGGGTGGCAGCAGTTGCCGGATTGTGATCCTCATCTGGACCAGGCAGAGCCACAATTAAGCCACCTGATACCTCATGAGCAAGACGATGCATATCATAAATTTGGGTGGCCAATAATAGTTTTCCAATGTTAGAGAAAACCGGTTCAGGCATAAATGATTTGCTATAAGGGTCTTGTGTGCCGTAGACACTAGCAGCAACACCACATGCATAAAACCCCTCGGTGATCTTAATCAAGTCAACCATAGGATCACGCAAATTCGATTTGGTTTCTGGATCAAATCCGTTAGCTTCACACATCAACGCCCCAGCTCCAATTAAGAGATCACCAAAGCCGGCTCTCGCTGCGATACAACTGTGTCGGTGATGGGTAGCATAGCTGTAGGTTAATACGCTAGAGTGCTCCCATTCACCAGCGTAGAAAACACGATCCCAAGGAACAAATACCTTATCAAAGATCACGACTCCGGTAGATTGGCCATATTTACTAGAAAAGAGTGGCTTGCCATGCTCTACCTTTTCTCCAGGTCGCCCAGCGGGACGAGCAACAATGGTGATACCTTTGGCATCTACTGGTACGGCACAACAAATTGCAAACGCCGCATCTTCCTTGCTCATATTGCGTCCAGGCATCACTAAGAACTCATGCATATATGGTGCACCAGTGACAATAGCTTTTGTTCCTGAAATCACTACCCCTTTAGCGTCCTGAGAAACGATATGCACATAGGTATCTGGGTTGGCTTGTTCATGAGGTCTAAGCGATCGATCGCCTTTAGCATCGGTCATGGCAATACCTAAAGCCAAATCATTTTTTTGCACGTGGGCAAGATATTCTGCGAATTTGGCGCGATGATCATTGCTACCATGCGCATCATCAATGCGAGCAGATACTTGACCGATTGCATTTAAGGCGTCATGCGCCAGATAGCGTTGAGCGCAACCTGTTTCCTGGCATAGGACCCGGACAGCCTCTAATTTATTTAGAAGATCGCCGGAGGATTCATTGATGTGCAACATTCTTGGCACAGTTTTGCCATCAGAACTTGCTAGCATTAATGGCGCTAACGCAGTGTCATGCACCATGTCATAAGTGACCCCCAAAGCTTGTACCCCAGGTCTTAACATCGCTTCATCTGCTACGGATTCAATGAGCCGTCCATCAACATAAACGACTGGCTTTAATTTTCGCAATGACTCTTGGTAGTCCTTGCTAGTCATAAATTGAGAGGTGCTTTGACTCATATCGGGCCTTAATGGGTTATTCAATTTGCTCATTTATCAAATCATACACATAAATTGAACAGTGTTCAATTATAAATAGATATGTATAATTACCCGATGATTCAAGCGCTTGCCTCCCCAAGAGATTTACGTCAACAAGCTTTAGCTGATGCTAGGCGTGAGCATATTTTGAGTGCTGCTAGAGCGGTATTTATTGAATTGGGTTTAGAGGCTGTCAGCATGCGAGAAATAGCCAAGCGAGCTGGTTATACCGCGGGAGCAATTTACAGCTATTTTGCTAGCAAAGAAGAAATCTATGGTGCTTTACTAGCTGAATCGCTCGAACGTTTAAATGATTTCGTTAATCTGGCCGCCATGGATATCTCCGTTGATAGGAAGAGTCGGCCTGCATTTGAAGAGCTCCGTAACAGTGCTTTAGCTTTTTATGAGTTTTACCGTGATAACCCGCGGGATTTAGATTTAGGCTTTTATCTCTTTCAAGGTCTTAAGCCTAGGGGATTAACGAACGAGTGGGACTCAGAACTAAACGGGCGCCTAAGAGCTGCTATGCAACACCAAGAGGCGGCCTTGATTAATTTAGGGTGCAGTAAAAAGGATCTAGATACTGAGTTAACGGCTATCTTTGCGCATATTGTTGGCGTCCTGCTGCTAAACCATACAGGCCGTATTCGGATGTTTGGTAAAGGTGCCGATGAATTAATAACACACTACCTCGATAACTTGGCACTTCGACTCCCCATTCAGAAATAATTACTACATGATGATTAACCAAGCGACAAGTGCTCTTATTCTGATTGATTTTCAAACTCGTTTGATGCCGAGTATTGATGAGGGTGAAACCGTCGTTGCTTCAGCCCTCTTCCTCGCTAAGGTGGCGCAAGTCTTAGAAATACCAATTCTAGGAACTGAGCAGAATCCGGCTGGCCTAGGGCCAAACGATGAGCGCATTAAAGTGTTTTGCGACCAGACTGTTGTGAAGCATTCTTTTAATGGAGTTGCAGATGGTTTGGCGGACTGTATTAGGGCAATCAATCCTTTAATTACACAAGTGGTTCTGGCTGGTTGTGAAGCGCATGTATGTCTGATGCAAACAGCCTTAGGTTTACAGGCAATGGGCTACGAAGTGGCAGTAGTTCCAGAGGCTAGCGGCAGTAGAATGCCACAAGATAAGATATTGGCCATGGACCGTATGGGTCAGCAAAAAATGGTTATGCTTGGCGCGGAAATGCTTGCTTTTGAGTGGCTTAAAACATCGGACCACCCCCAGTTTAAGAATGTTTTGCAACTGATAAAGAATAGATAAGCTAAGCTCGTCTTTAATAGAAAGATATTTGAAGAGGAAGTATGGAACATACCGTTTTAATTACTGGTGCAACAGCTGGTTTTGGTGAGGCAACTGCCCGTCGTTTTTTATCTCATGGGCATCAAGTCATTGCAGTTGGCAGAAGAATCGAGCGTCTGAATGCTTTAAAGGCATCGCTGCCTGAAAGTCAGAAAGCCAAACTGTTAACCATGGTTGTGGATGTATGCGATAGCGCCAAGGTGGATAATTTAGCAGCGTCTTTGCCTGCAGAATTTGCTAATGTCACTGTATTGGTAAATAACGCTGGCTTGGCATTGGGTTTAGAGCCAGCCCATAAGGCCTCTTTAAGCGATTGGGATCGAATGATTGATACCAACATCAAGGGCTTAGTGCATATGAGCCGGGCCTTTTTACCAGGTATGGTTGAGCGTAAATGCGGTCATATTATTAATGTGGGTTCAGTTGCTGGTCTTTATCCTTACCCCGGCAGCAATGTTTATGGATCTACCAAGGCATTTGTAAAGCAATTTAGCTTGAACCTTCGTGCTGACTTAATTGGTACGCCATTGCGTGTAACTTGTGTTGAGCCTGGATTGAGCTCCGGAACTGAATACTCAAATGTCCGCTTTAAGGGTGATGATGCGAAAGCGGAAAAAGTATATGAGGGGGTTCAGGCGCTGAGTGCGGATGATATTGCTGAGGCTATTTATTGGTCTGCCACTTTACCTCCCCATATGAATATCAATGCCTTGGAAGTAATGCCGGTTCAGCAATCATTCGCAGGAACAACAATACATCGGGGAGAGTTGTAAGTTCTAGGAATTGTCCTTGGATTTCTTCCACTGATAAAACTGGGGATAGACACGCATGACAACGGGCCCGTCAAAATCCCAAGATTTACAGGTTCCTAAATACAGAGGCGGCTTGTTTTCATCTTTATCAAATAGAGCCCCTGGAATAGATTGATAAGCTGCAGTCGCAATATTATTTAAGAGCTCACGTAAATGCGTGCAACCTTTAATTCCGCCCAAGTGTGTTTCAATTGTTTTGCGCCAACCCTTACCAATGCGCGCACCAATCAACGCATCCATCGGTGGAATGACTTCGGGACATTCGGGATGGGGATGACTATCCATAGATACTTCGATATCTTGAATGTGGAGGTGACTGTCGACCGTTACGCGTACCCACATATCGTGAATTGCTTCCCCTGGCTCCCAGGTTTTAGAACCGGTAGTAAAGGGGTGTGCCTTGATATCGACTAGATGACCTTCAATATCCCATAGACCATCCTCTCGGGCATACCCATTAAAAGTGACTTCGCGAGTATGAAGTGGGGTACGGGGTTTAGGATTAGAGAGCATCGCTGATTGATTGGTCTGAATAGGGTAAGCCTTCATAATAATGGCTTGTTTGCGAACTTGTTCAGATGCCGATAAATAGCGGTTCTCTGTAGTATTCTTTCCTGCATATGGCAAAACCCATTTCATTAGAAAAGATTCTTTTTAGCCAAGGCTTTGGAACGCGACGCTACTGTAGCGATCTGGTGTATGCCGACCTAGTAAAGGTCAATAGTGTTCTCGCGGACGATCCAGAAAAACGAATCCCTACTGAGGGGCTCGTTTTAAATGTTGAGGGTAAGGATTGGGAGTATCACGAAAAGGCGTATATCGCCTTTAATAAGCCACCTAATTACGAGTGCTCCCATAAAACTACCCATCATCCAAGCGTATATAGCTTGCTACCTGCGCCATTTGTGGAGAGGGGTTTGCAGTGTGTGGGGCGTCTTGACTACGACACAACAGGCTTGCTGCTCATTTCTGACGATGGGCAGTTTATACACAAAATGACAACCCCCAAGAAAAACATTGGCAAGGTTTACGAAATTACCACTCCCGATCCCATCACGCAAAGTCAAATAGATCATTTGCTGAATGGCGTGCTGTTGGAAGATGATCCTAAGCCTTGTTTAGCTACTGCTTGCAAACTCCTTTCGGAAAATAGTTTAGCCATGACCATTGTTGAGGGACGTTATCACCAAGTGAAGCGCATGATGGCTGCAGTGGGTAATCATGTAACAAAACTACATCGTACCGAGATTGGCGCTTATGTGATGCCGGAAGATTTAGCGGCAGGGGAATGGCGCTGGCTTTACCCTGATGATTTAAAGGCGCTTTCAAAAAGCGTTGAGCTCTAAATGAAGAATGCATTGCTACCCGAAAATTTTGATTTTCAGAACAGCATCCCATTGTGGCAGCTGGATGCTGCGCGCAAAAAGATTTCACAAGACTTTGTATTTGAAAACTTTAAACGTGCTTTTGAATTTATGGCTCTATGCGCGCAGTACGCCGAAGAGATTGACCATCATCCTGACTGGTCAAATTCCTGGGATAAGGTGAAGGTGCAGCTTACTACCCATTCATGCAATGGTTTAACCGAGCTGGATATTGCGATGGCAAAAGCGATGGATACTTTTGCATCTCAGGTGAAATCGTAAAAGCAATTAATGCTCATCACCCTCGTGTTCTTCTTCATTGATACTCATTAAAATGGTAGCGAGCAGGCCATACACAACTTCAGTAGAAATCATGCCATCTTCATCAAGTTCGTCAATTAAGTCATTCAGACAATCTTCCGTAGGCTCGTTGAGCAAAGTCATCGCGCATTCACACCCATAATCAAAATCTTCGTCGTTCTGGGTTTGGTCTTCGGTAGTCATATTTATCCTTAATAGAGGCTTCAGGATAGCAAATTACTGTTCAATTCGATAGACCTGGCAGCCTATCTAGGTGAAATTAATGTGCATCCGCAAAAAGCCAATAATGATTTATAGTAATTTGACAATAAAAAGATAGGAGATAGCATGCAACTGGACGTCAATGGTCAAATCCATCATATTGATGTGGAACCCAATATGCCCTTATTGTGGGCTATTCGTGAGGTGGTCGGTTTAACTGGTACGAAGTATGGATGTGGTGTAGCGCAGTGTGGCGCATGTACTGTCTACCTCAATGGAGAGCCAATCCGTTCATGTTCTGTGCCGGTTTCTATTGTTGGCAAAGCTAAAATTACCACGATTGAAGCGCTTTCAAAAAATAATTCGCATCCGGTTCAACAAGCGTGGATCGCTCTTGATGTTCCGCAGTGTGGTTATTGCCAGTCGGGGCAAGTAATGGCTGCAGCTGCTCTACTAAAAAGAATTCCTAAACCTACAGATGCTGATATTGATCAGGCTATGTCCAATGTTTGTCGGTGCGGTACTTATCAGAAGATTCGGGATGGTATCCATGTCGCTTCTGGTCAAAAGAAATTGGCGGAAGTCTTGGCGCTGTATGACGCTACTCCCGCGACACGCGGTTAAGGAGATCAACATGACAGCCAATACGCAAAACAATGAGTTGGAAAATGCTTCTCGCCGTGACTTTATTATTAAAGGCACGCTAGCTGGTGGGGGTTTAATGCTGGGAGTGGGCGCGATGCCTGATCTTGTTTTTGCACAAACAGCTAGCCAATATGATCCTAACTCCCCAACAAAATATGGCGATGCTGAGGTGAATGCTTGGGTTAGTATTAAGCCCGATGAAACAGTCATCATCAGAATTGCTCGTTCAGAGATGGGGCAGGGAACGCGTACAGGTTTAGCTCAACTTGTTACAGAGGAGCTAGAGTGCAACTGGAAGAAAGTAAAAACCCAGTCAGCAACTCCAGGTCATAGTCTTGCACGTAAACGGGTATGGGGAGAGCATGGCACTGGAGGTAGCCGGGGCATTCGGATTTCGGAAGATTATGTGCGCAGAGGCGCCGCTGCAGCCCGCATCATGCTTTTAGAGGCTGCCGCCAAGCAATGGAATGTACCCGTTACCGAATTGAAAGTAGACAAAGGCGTCATTACACATGTGCCAACAGGACGCAAAACAACTTATGGAAAAGTGGCGGAGTTAGCATCCACCTTAACCCCGCCTGATCCGAAATCTATCACCTTGAGGGATCCGAGGGACTGGAGGGTTGCTGGTCAGCCTTATGCGCGTATTGATACCGCTAATAAGGTCAATGGCACAAAAGTGTACGGTCTTGATTTACAGCTCCCAGGCATGCTTTGCGCCTCCGTGAAGTCTTGCCCTGTATTCGGTGGCAAGTTGGTCAGTTATGACGAAGCCAATGCGATGACTTTTCGAGGCGTTAAGGGCGTAGTCAAGATTAATGACAGTACCCTTGCTGTAGTGGCTGACACCTGGTGGCATGCGAATACCGCTTTAAATGCAATGCCTATAGTTTGGGATGAAGGAAAGAATGCAGCTGTTTCTCAGGATGGCATCGATCAAATGCTGCGAGCTGGCTTAGATGAGGAAGGGGATTTTTGGCAACGCAAAGAGGGCGATGCGCCTGCTGCTATTAATAGCGCCAATAAAAAAGTAGAGGCTATTTATTACACACCCTATCGGGCTCACGTCACCATGGAGCCCATGAATGCCACCGTCAAAATTAGTGGCGATCGTGCAGAGGCTTGGGTACCCACACAAAATGGTGAAGGCTCGCATGCGGCTCTCTCTGAGGCAACCGGTTTTCCTTTAGAGAATTGTGAAATCTATAAATTAGACTCTGGTTGTGGCTTAGGTCGTCGTGGGTCTACGCAGGATTTCACGACTTATGCTGCAAAGGTTGCGCAAAAATATCCCGGCGTTCCAGTGAAGGTTATTTGGAGTCGAGAGGAGGATATGACACACGACTATTACCATCCGATTGCGATGGCGAAAATGACCGCTGGTCTAGATGGTGCTGGCAATCTCACTGGTATGCATATTAAAGTAGCGGGTCAATCCATTAATGCCACTCTTGCCCCAGGAGTCATTAAGAATGGAAAAGATGAGCGTCAGCTCCAAGGTTTTTATGCGAAGGGTCCCGATGCACAGTTAGGCTATACATTTCCAACATTGCTGACGGAATATGTCATGAAGAATACCCATGTACCTGTTGGCCCATGGCGTGGTGTGAATACCAATCAAAATGGTATTTTTATGGAATGCTTTATGGATGAATGTGCGAAGGCTGCAGGCAAAGACCCAGTGCAATTTAGACAGGCGCTCATGCAAAGTCACCCCAAACATTTGGGCGTCTTAAATGCTGCTGCCAAGAAGGCAAATTGGGATCAGCCATTACCGGCTGGAACATTCCGTGGGGTCGCTCAATTCATGGGATACGCCAGTTACTCGGCATGTGTGGCAGAGGTTTCGGTTCAAAATAATGTGGTCAATATTAGTCGCTTAGTCTTTGCATTAAATTGCGGTCATGTTGTTAATCCCTATTTGACGCGTGAACAGATTGAAGGTTCCGTAGCGATGGCATTGGGCGCAATCTTTAATCCAGAGATTACGGTAGAGAACGGCCGTATTAAGCAGAAAAATCTAGATACCTACCCTTTACTGAAATTGGCATCCACTCCAAGAATCGAAAGTGTCTTAGTGCCAACGTATGACTTCTGGGGAGGCGTAGGTGAGCCAACGATCTGTGTAGTGGGCCCAGCAGTGGCTAATGCCATCTCTGCCGCAATTGGACGTCCTGTACGAAACTTTCCACTCAGCAAAGAGGGTTTGAGCTTAGCCTAGCTTTAGGACTGAGTTAAATCTATCACGACCCATCGGATTCTGATGGGTCGTTTAATATGCGCTTATGAAGTATTTAAAAAGCGCCTTATTTCTGATTTCTCTACTGCCCTTAGGTCGCTTAGTTTGGCTTGGTTATCATGATGATCTTGGCGCCAATCCGATTGAGTGGATTACCCGATCTACGGGTACCTGGACTCTTGTCTTTTTATGCATTACCTTGGCAATGACGCCCTTAAGACTCATCACAGGATGGGCTTCCTGGATCAAGTTGCGGCGTATGTTTGGCCTCTTTTGTTTTTTCTATGCTGCGATTCATTTTTCAATATGGTTTTGGTTGGATCAAAATCTTAACCTACAGGCAATGTGGGCTGATGTAATCAAGCGTCCATTTATTACGATGGGATTTATAACATTCGTTCTGCTTATCCCATTGGCCTTAAGCTCAAATCATTGGGCATTGCAAAGACTCGGAAGACATTGGTCTGTATTGCATAAATTAATCTATGTGATTGCCTGTACTGCCTTAATTCATTACTGGTGGCATAAAGCTGGCAAGAATGATGTAGGTACCGTCATGATTTATGCGGTAGTGATTTTATTTTTATTGACTTTTCGCCTGCCGATCATCAAAAAGCGACTACAACTTTTACGCAGTCAGTAGGGATTTAAAACTCAGTAGCGAAGCGCAGTATGAAGCGGCGCGTTTCTACAAAGCCATTTTTAATTTCCATATCGCGCCCATATTGCAAGCTAATTCTGCCAAATGGATAATAGGCTAAGGCGCTCAACATATATCTCTGAGTGTTGACCACGTTATTGAGGTACGTGCTTCCAACCGTAGTTGCGCCACCGGCAACATAAAAGTAAGAATATCCAAGGGTGTAGGTTTGATTAATTTTATAAATCGGACCTAATTGGGTTGTTGTAAGGGGTTTTTGATTTAGGGTGGTAGTTCTTGCTGAGAGGCAGGAGATAGCGCATTGACTATTACCGCCGAACCACATGGTGTCAACCGCGATCATGCCATCTAAATTCTCCACAATGGCCTGTTGGTAGCCCATTTGAATATCGGATTTATAGCGGTTCTCCCCCATGTTCACCAGTCTTTGGCTGTTATAACTTCCAGTGGGTGCAGTGAGGTAACCAGCAACACCGAAATACCTTCTTTTTTCTCTGTCAGCATAAGGCCAAATTGCCGTCGCAAATGTGAGATCCCCCATGCCGGTATCTTCTTGGTAATTCGCTAAAGAGCCTGCTGGCTTGATCGTGCCATACGGTAACTGCAAATAGGATATGGCTGGCAACTCACTTAGAGCATAAGAGGTGCTTACTCGCAGAATTCCGGTTTGAGTGCTAATGTCCGGACTCTTCAAGCTTGCAGATTTTGGGAGTGCGGTAGTAAGAACCGTACCGTTTCTATAGTAGGTACTGTTGTCCGTATTGACGTAACTAATCATCGCATGACTTTTACCGGGTAACGGGGCCACAATATCATTTGGTTGTAAATCAATTGCCCATATAGCAAAAGGCTGGACTAGCAAAATGATTGTGAGAAGTCGAGCGAATTTCATGTGAACATTTTAGTTAAATTATTGGTATTTACCGCAGTCGGATATGTGGGTTTATACGGGGCAGTATTTTTTGTCCCCTAAAATAGACCAATGAAACTCAATTCAATTAAATGTGCTTATTTCTTGCTTTCTATGGGTATCTCACTAGCGTCATTGGGGCAGACTAATTCGGGTATGACGACTTATTCGCCATATACCCCTGAACAGATCAGAGAATTTAATAAGCAAGGACTTTCACCGATTGAGGGGCCCTTTGGCCCTATTTATCCTAACGCCCAACAACAGCGTGCGGCTAAAAGGCAATCCATGGACTCGAAATACTTTAGTCAGCCTACGGGCGAAGAAGAGGCAGAAGCCTTAGAAACAGAATCTGCTGACCCATATCAACCCATGAGCCCAATGATTTCGTTTTAGACCCTGGGGTTGCTAAAAGGGTGCTTAGGCAAAACTTAAATCGGGAATCGAGTCGAGTTGTAATAATGCTTTGGCTGACTCAGGTGTTGCATTTAGCCAGTCATTAAAAAGCTCAGGCCTTAAAGGCACGACAGTACGTTTTTCATCTTCCGATTTATGAAAGCGCTTCATGACCGAATGATTGTCGGCATTAATAGTCAGCATTGAAAACGATACGATAAGTTCGCCCGATTCTGAATCTGTCCAGGTATCCCATATGGAGGCAATCGCCATGGGCTCCCCATTCGTTTGCCGAATCCCAGTGCGAACTGCTTTGCCGGATTCATAACAGGGTTCATAAAAAGCATCTGCTAGGGCAAGTGCATAGTGACGCTTTGCCCAAGCCCTTTTATAGGAAGGTTTTTCTGCTACTGTTTCCACTCTGGCGTTATAGGTTTTTCTGCCGAAATTTTCATCTTTTGCCCAAGAGGGTAATAGGCCAAAACGTGCCAAGCCAATCGCTGCACACTCGGTGTTGTGGCTTTTTAAGACAATAGGGCCCGGATAGGTTGGGAAGACATCATGGGTAGCTGAACTTGGCAGGATCAAGTCAAAATGGGTTTTGACCCAATCCACATTAACCGTAGTGAGGTATTGAACGCACATGTGCTTATTTTACTGCCTGAAATACTGATAGATCATGGTGCTGGTAATATTAGCCCTATATTTTAGAAAGATGAATATCCATGAAATTTGTAACCCATTTATTTAAATCCATAGCGGCACCTATTGTTACTGTAAGCCTGTTGCTAGGACTTTTTGTAGGATCTGCAGTTGCTCAGCAGAGTGGCTTGCCAATCAATGCAGCTGCTTCTGTTAATGGGGCAATCATTACCAATGATATGGTTGAGCAAGGTATTAAAATGGCCCTCTCTCAGGGACAGAAAGACTCTCCTGAATTACGTAAGGCTGTAATCCAAAAATACATTGAAGTGATGCTGTTATCTCAGCGAGCTGAAAAAGATGGCTTGGCTAACTCTGAAAAAGCCAACACACAATTAATACTCATTCGCCAAAATTATTTAGCCGACCTTGAGTTGGCTACATTCATGGCACAAAATCCAATCACTGATGCGGATGTTCAGGCTGAGTACAACAAAGAGCTGGGAAGTCTTGGGCCACAAGGAATGATTGTGGAATATAAGATCAGTGATATTGCGGTTGCCAGTGAGGCAGATGCACAAGCTGCTCTGGCCCGCATTAAAAAGGGCGAACCATTTGATAAGGTAGCTAAAAGCGTTTCACTAGCCCCCAATAAAGATCAGGGCGGGGCGGCCGGTTGGGTGCAGATTGGCCAGGTGCCACCTCCAATCGCTGCTGTCTTGACTAACTTAGCTAAGGGGCAAGTATCACCGGCGCCTATTCAGATGCAACAAGCCTGGTATTTAGTTAAGCTGGAGGATAAAAAATCCACTAAGCCACCTACTTTTGAGCAAGCAAAGCCTGCTATCCGTAATGGCTTAGCTCAGAGAAAGCAGTTTGAGTTTTTATCTCAAATTGCGAAAGAATCCAAGATTGTGATTCAGTAAGTAGCAAACTGTCTCAATCAAAAGGGCTCTAAGGAGCCCTTTTTGTTTGCTGCTAAATTCATGAGTCCCTATTGACGTTCAAGAGTCACAAAGTGAAAAGTAATATCACCTTCAGATCCTGGCGTACGTTCTATTTCTTTCCATGAGGCTTCATCAGGCACCTCAAAGAAGGTATCACCACCATCCACATCGATATCAATCTCGGTAATGTAGAGACGATCGGTCTTACCAAATGCTTGTTTGAATAGTTGTTCGCCACCGATGACAAAAACACGGGGCGAGTCATTTAAGCGATCTAATGCTTCATCTAGGGAGCCAGCCACTTCAGCGCCAGTGAGTTGTAATTTGGTATTACGGCTAACCACGATATTTCGACGTCCAGGCAAAGGGCGGCCAATCGATTCCCAAGTCTTACGCCCCATCACTACGGGGTATCCCATGGTCACACGTTTAAAGAACTGTAAATCAGCAGAGATTTTCCAAGGCATTTGGTTATCACGACCAATGACATGATTGCGCGAACGCGCAACGATCATAGAAATAGCAGGCTGTGTCATCAATTGTTTTCTTAAATAGCTACTGGAGCTTTAATATGTGGATGTGATTCGTAACCCTGGATTTCAAAATCCTCATACTCATAGTCAAAAATAGAGTCAGGCTTGCGCAAAATATTGAGTTTTGGCAATGGCATGAAGTCTCTGGATAACTGCAGATCAACTTGCTCCAAATGGTTGCTATACAAGTGGCAATCCCCACCAGTCCAAATAAAGTCACCTACGTCTAAATCGCACTGCTGCGCCATCATATGGGTGAGTAGAGCGTAGCTTGCAATATTAAAAGGCACACCCAAGAAAATATCAGCGCTACGCTGATAGAGCTGGCAAGACAATTTTCCATCGGCAACATAGAACTGAAAAAATGCGTGGCAAGGCGCTAAGGCCATGCGCGGAATATCAGCCACGTTCCATGCTGAAACAATAATGCGACGTGAATCTGGATTCTGCTTGATGGTATTCACCACTTCTGTAATCTGATCAATATGCTGACCATTAGGCGCTGGCCAAGAACGCCATTGATATCCATAGATGGGGCCTAATTCACCATCGGGGGCGGCCCATTCATTCCAGATGGATACGCCACGCTCTTTGAGCCAGTTATTGTTAGTACTTCCTTTGAGGAACCAGAGCAATTCATAAATGATGGACTTCAGATGGAGCTTTTTGGTCGTGACCATGGGGAAGCCGTCAGCCAGGTTAAATCGCATCTGGTGGCCAAATACAGAGATGGTGCCTGTGCCAGTCCGATCGGACTTTTGGACGCCTTTGGCAAGGACTTCTTTCATTAAATCGTGATATTGGCGCATAAGAATCTTGGTAAAAATAGGTTATTGAGAGATAGCTTACTCGAATGTGGGAGGCTTTACCCCAAGGACTTTGTGAAGCTTAGGCGAAGTAGTGGTGTACTGGAGTTGAATCGGTTTTTCTGGGTTCAGGTATTGGGCTGCAGCAAAGGCTGCTAAGGCTGCCTCATGAAATCCGGAAAGAATGAGTTTTTTCTTTCCTGGGTAAATATTAATATCCCCCACTGCATAAATACCCGGGACGCTCGTTTGGAATTTTTCGGTATCGACAACGATTTGCTTACGTTGGATTTCTAAATCCCAATCTGCAATAGGACCTAGCTTTGGAGAGAGGCCAAAAAAGATCAAAAGATCATCTACCGGAATAGATTTTGTATTGCCCTCGATATCAGTAACCGCTACTTGTGAAATTCGATCTTGTACAAGGTCATACCCAGTAATTTGTCCAATCATCAATTGGATTTGGTGATTTGCACAAAGTTCACGCATCTTGGCAATCGATTTTGGTGAGGCTTTAAATTCATCGCGTCGATGAATTAAAGTAAGACTCGAAGCTTTGTCAGCAAAATACAGTGACCAATCTAGGGCAGAGTCACCACCTCCACAAATCACAATCTTTTTGTTGATAAATTGCTCGGGATTTTTGACGTGATAAAAAATCTGCTTGTCGTCAAAAGCTTCAATCCCATCTAGATTCAGTGTACGGGGCTGGAAGGCGCCTACCCCTGCAGCAATAAACACTGTTTTACTTAAAAAGTGTTGGTCTAGTGAGGTGCTAATCAGAAAGCGACCATCAGGCTGTGGCTCAAGCTTAGTGACCTCTTGGCCTAGATGAAACTGGGCACCAAAAGGTTCAATTTGTTTGAGCAAGTTATTGGTTAGTTCCCGACCAGTGCAGACTGGGATCGCTGGAATATCGTAGATCGGTTTATCCGGATACAGCTCAATACATTGCCCACCAATTTCGGGAAGTGAATCAATGACATGTGCTTTGATTTCGAGTAGACCGAGCTCAAAGACTTGAAAGAGACCCACAGGACCGGCACCAATAATGACAGCGTCGGTTTGGATGGGTGAGTGCAACACGAATTCTCGAAAAGGGAATGAAGAAATTACTTTATGAGCTGATCAAGTTTATTTTTTACATCTTTCCATTCATCTGCATCAGGAAGACCAGCCTTAGACTTGGTAATCGAAGTCCAAGATGGAGAGAGATCCGCATTGAGTTTGATGAAGGCTTGTTGGTCGCTAGGCACATCGTCCTCTGCATAAATCGCATTGACAGGGCACTCAGGAACGCAGACGGCGCAGTCAATGCACTCATCAGGATCAATAACTAAAAAGTTAGGCCCTTCGCGAAAGCAGTCAACGGGGCAGACATCAACACAATCAGTGTATTTACAACGGATGCAGGATTCAGTAACAACGTAAGTCATGGTGGTTTTATTTCCAGAACCCCTAAATTGGGGATGCTAAGTTATAAAAGATCAATTTTAGCCGAAATAGCGCATTTTTCTGGCAAAAAGGTCAATTTACTTGAGGTAAAGTTTCCCCTATGAATACACCATCAAAACCTAAAATCCTAGTCGCCAGAGCGATATTCCCAGAGGCATTGGCCAAATTAGAGGAATCGTTTGAGGTTCGCTCCAATCAGGCCGACCTCATCTTTACCCCTGAAGAGTTGCAGAAAGAGCTCTCCAGCGTAGTGGGGGCATTAGTTGCAGGAAGCGAGCGCATCGATGCAAATGCCTTAGCTCAGGCAAAGAATTTAAAGGCAGTCGCTAATATCTCTGTGGGTTATAACAATTTTGATGTACCTGCAATGACGAGTGCTGGCGTGATGGCTACGAATACTCCAGATGTATTAACGGATACGACTGCAGATTTTGGTTTTGCATTGTTAATGGCAACCGCACGACGTATTACTGAATCCGAGCATTGGGTCAGAGCAGGCCATTGGGATAAGTGGTCGATTGTGAATAATCCCTTGGGTATGGACTTGCATCACAGCACGATTGGCATCATTGGTATGGGGCGTATTGGCCAAGGTATTGCAAAGCGTGCCTTAGGTTTTGGGATGAAGGTGATCTATTGCAATCGTAGCCGTCTTTCAGAGGCCCATGAAAAGTCTTGTGGTGCTACCTATGTTTCTAAAGAAGAATTACTTCGCACTGCCGATCATGTCGTTTTGGTATTGCCCTATACGGCAGAGAGTCATCACACCATTGGCGCAACAGAAATTGCCCAAATGAAACCGACTGCAACCCTGATAAACATTGCGCGGGGAGGAATCGTCGATGATGTGGCTTTAGCCCAAGCACTTCAAGAGGGAAAGATATTTGCAGCGGGCTTAGATGTATTTGAAGGTGAACCAAACGTACATCCAGACTTACTAAAGTTGAGCAATGTGGTTCTGGCACCGCATATTGCAAGTGCCACTGAGAAAACACGAAGAGCGATGGTAGATTTGGCGATAGAAAACCTACGCGCAGCCCTTGATGGTAAGAAGCCCCCAAGCTTAATTAATCAGGAGCTATTTACGGGCTAATAATGCATGGAGCTTATAAAAAATAAAGCCGAGGACTGACTCGGCTTTATTACTTTAGACGTACGGAAGTTTTATGTTTACTCTGCTTCAATTTCTTCCGAAAGATCACGAAGGGCTAATTCAATCCCGCCAAATTTTCCAGCAACCCAGTTGTACACTTTGCATGCAATCCACAGTAAACCGAAGCCCAATAAGGCATTGAGAATCAAGGCGGAGAGTACCGTAAAACCAGGGATGGCGCCGTCACGAATGAAGGCCACAAAGAGTGCCAACAAGACGATCGGAACTGAGAAGCAGAGATAAACCAAAACTAAGGTTTTGGCTGTGTGCATGGGGTCGAGAAAGACCAGTTCTTTTTTGCTAAGTTTCATAATGACGCAATCTTAAAGCAGTCCATCAAAAAGCGCTACATCTACCCAGTCGCCAGCGGCAATATTTCCTTGCTCATGACCAAGAATGACAAAGCAGTTGGCTTCACTCATGGAACGCAAAATGCCTGCCCCTTGGCTTCCTGTCAGTTTGACAGTGGGCTTTCCATTAGAGTCTCGCCCAAGGATGGCGCGTTGGAATTCGGTGCGACCTGGCTTTTTACGAATCGGTGCCTCACTAATCGCTTGCATTAGAGGCGGCTCAGTTTGATTTGCACCATTTAGCTGCAAAAGGGCAGCGCGGACAAATTGATAGAAGGTCACCATCACTGCAACGGGATTACCGGGCAGCCCAAAAAATAAGGTTTTGCGAGCCGGATTTTTTCCTGCTACCGGCTTGAGGATTCCAAAGGCCATTGGACGTCCTGGGCGCATAGCAATTTTCCAGAAGCCCACATCACCAAGTTCTTGCATGATTTGCTTGGTAAAGTCTGCTTCGCCAACAGAAACACCTCCAGAAGAAATCAGTACGTCAGCTCTCTTAGCTGCGGCACAGAAGGCTTCTTTCAAAGAAGCTGGTTCATCACGCACAATTCCGCAATCAATGATTTCTAGATTAAGGCGATTCAGTAATCCAGTCAGGCTATAGCGATTGCTATCATAGATACTGCCCGCATCTAATGCTTGACCTAATGAACGTAACTCATCACCCGAAGACAAAATAGCAACCTTGAGTCTGCGCTTCACTTTGAGGGAGGCGATGCCAAGGGATGCTGCTAATCCTAAATCGGATGGACGCAATAGGCGACCAGTAGCAATAGCCGGTTTCCCTTGCTGTAAATCTTCACCACGTAGACGACGATTCTCGCCTCGCTTTAATTGATTTTGCTGAAATGCAATTTGAAGATCTTCTTTTGCATTAGTAAATTCTTGAGGAATGACGGTGTCACACCCAACTGGCATGAGGGCGCCTGTCATGATCTTTAAGCACTCACCCTGTTGAATCTTGCCCTCAAACGGCTTACCTGCATAGGCTGTGCCGACTATTCGTAAGATAATTTCGGGCTTGCTGGTATCAAGGCAGGCGCCATCAAAAGCAAAGCCATCCATAGCAGAGTTATCCGCAGCAGGTACATCAATTGGTGAGAGTAAATCCTCGGCCAGGATGCGATCGATGGCCTGATCCAAAGAAACCACTTCAATATCGTTGGGGTCGCCAATCACTTTGGCTTCTTGAATAAGCTCTTCAACCATTTCAGAAATTGCTTTGCGTGCCTCATCAACATGGAGTGAGGAGGTGAGGAGTATTGGGCTATTTGGAGAATGCTTCATACCGAGGCTTCTTCTAGCGTTTTCAATTCTTCAGGAGTGTTGACGTTGGCAAATGCTTGGGCATCATCAAATACGACTGTGCTGCTATGTAATTCCTTGAACCAGTGATCAATTTTGAGATCGCCTTTTTGGAGAAAGGCCTCTAAAGATTTTTGTAAGTCACTGCGCATCAAGCAAAAAACTGGCTGTGCCCATACCTTGCCATCAGACTCTTTGCTAGAGGCATAAACCAGTTGATAATCACCGGCCACCATCTCCTTTGCCAGTTGGGAGGCTAGGTCAATGGGGAGTAGTGGTGAATCGCACGGAGCGGTAAGGAGAAAAAGGGTCTTGCACACCTTGAGACCTGCTGAAAAGCCCGCTAAGGGTCCAGAGAAGTCAGGTGTCTCATCCATCATCACGGGGTAACCATAAGTAGCGTATTTAGTGATGTTGCGGTTCGCATTAATGATGATGGACTTCACTTGATTCTGGAGTCTTGCAATAGTGGACTCTATTAAAGGCTTGCCATGAAACGGAATCAGCCCCTTATCAATACCGCCCATGCGCTGCGCACGACCGCCGGCCAGGATGAGTCCAGTAATTTGATCAGCGTGAATCATTAACCACCAATATAAGACATTTCAACCTTACGATGACCGGTTGCTAGTTTTGCAGTGTGAGAGCCTCGAAGTTCAGAATAATGATCATCCCGTAGCGCCCACGTATTCATCACGGCATTGGCAATTTCTAGATCACTTTTTCCAGAACGTAATAGAGTTTTGAAATCAAATCCTTCGTTGGCAAAAAGACAGAGATACATTTGCCCATCGGTCGAGATGCGGGCACGCGTGCATTCATGGCAGAAAGTTTGGGTCACACTAGAAATGACTCCAATTTCACCAGAGCCATCCCTATAGCGCCAGCGTTGTGCTACTTCACCCATGTAGTTAGCTTGCGCAGACTCCAAAGGGAAGACTTCATTTATTCTGGCAATGACTTCTTGGGAGGGCAGTACTTCTGCCATATTCCAACCATTTGAGCTGCCTACATCCATAAATTCAATAAAACGCAGTATCACACCACTACCTTTGAAATGCTTGGCCATGGGCACGATTTCATGATCGTTCACCCCTTTTTTCACCACCATATTGACTTTGATGTTTTCAAAGCCCGCTTCTTGAGCTGCCTTAATACCATCAAGCACATCGGCCACCGGAAAATCAACGTCATTCATTTTCTTGAAGATGGCATCATCTAAACCATCAAGGCTCACAGTGAGTCTTTGCAAACCCGCAGCTTTTAGTGCAACTGCTTTTTTACGCAGGATGCTGCCATTCGTAGTTAAGGTGAGATCCAGAGGCTTACCTTCAGGAGTGCGAACTTGTGACAACATCTCGATGAGGATTTCTAAATTCTTACGCAGTAAAGGCTCGCCCCCCGTCAGTCGAATCTTCTCGACACCCAGCGTTGAAAAGATGGATGTTAGGCGGGTAATTTCTTCAAAGCTGAGTAACTCGTTGTGCGAAAGATAAGGATAATTTTTGTCAAACACTTCCTTGGGCATGCAATAGGTGCAGCGGAAGTTACAGCGATCGGTTACTGAAATTCTGAGATCACGGAGCGTGCGTCCACGAGCATCTTGAGTATGACCGTGGGGCTCGATTAGTGGAGCGCCAAAAGACGGCGTTAGGCCTTTACCTTCATCGATGCGAATGGGAATGACTTTTTCAACCATATTCTCAATTATGGCGGTGAAACGGGGTTTCTGCCAAACCGCCCAATATCCTTTTGGGATAAAAGGCAGTCTGGAGAAAAAGCTTAAATACGCGTTAGACCGATTTTTCTTGGCCGCCGGTTTCAACTAAAACCATTGGACCATCAGGCAATGTTGCCGCAGGTTTGGGTGTTCTACCTAAATTCGCTGGTTCAGCCTGAATCTGGCCTTGGGCCTCAGCATGCTTAGAGGCATCCGTTGCTACCCAAATCATGCCAGCAGATTGCACCACACTATGCAATGGTGTTTCTTCGAGCGCCTGGAAGGCAACTTTTGGAAGCTCTGGCATTGGCTTAGCAATCACTTCAATTGCAGCCACTACTGCTACTGGAGCGCTTGCTTGCGAAGCTGGTGCAGGACGGTTTGACTGACGTGGAGCGCGCGGCGCACGTTCCTGTTTTTCAACTACAGGTTTTGCATTGCCAAAGCTATTCACAATATTCTGAATCGGCATTGAAGCAGATGCGCCACCCATTCCTACAGGAGGGCCTGAGAATGGAGTTGCTGCTGCAGGGGCTGCGATAACGGCATCGCCATTTTCCTCAGTACGTTCGCCACGTTGACCACGACCACGGCCACGACGGTTACGTCCACGACCACGGCGCTCATCACCTTCAGCACTAGGGGCGGCATCGCTACCAGGAGCAACTTCAGTTGCGGGGGTTATCGCCGCTGGATTTGCTTGACGCTCAGGTTTTGGACTAGCTTGATTACGGTTACCGTTACGGTTGTTGCGGTTACCGTTGCGCGTATTGGTAGTGCCTTCGGGAGTGCCCTCAGCAGCATTCGCTGCAGGACGTTCTACACGTTCACCATTGCGATCATTGCGTTCGCCGCGACGGTTACGACCCCGATTGCGATCGCCACCATTACCATTGCGACCTTGATTGCGGCCACGGGCATTGCTTGGGGCTGGCTTTTCTTCAACTGCAGGTGATGAAGAGAACAGTTTCTTGATAAAACCAAAGAGGCCGCCAGCGCTTTCAGTTACCGCTTTTTCAGTACGTGCTGGACGTGGCTGACTTACGGGTGCAGGTTGCGTTGGGGTAATACCTTTGACTGCTGCTTCTGGACGAACTTTCACCTCAGCATCTTTACGACTAACTGTGGTGTCGGTTTCGAGTTCACGAGCTGCTTCTTCAGCCATGACATAACTTGCTTTTTGATCGTCAAGACGTGGATCATCATGACGCAAACGCTCTAACTTGTAATGGGGTGTTTCTAAATGCTTATTTGGAATCATCAAGACATTCACTTTGAAGCGAGTCTCAATTTTGATTACTTCAGCACGCTTTTCATTCAAGAGGAAGGCAGCTACTTCAACTGGAACCTGTGTATGAATCGCCGCAGTGTTCTCTTTCATCGCTTCTTCTTGGATGATGCGAAGAACTTGCAATGCTGAAGACTCGGTATCGCGAATGTGACCGGTGCCGTTACAACGTGGGCAGGTTACGTGGCTACCTTCGGATAGCGCTGGGCGCAAACGTTGGCGTGACATTTCCATCAAGCCAAATTTGGAGATCTTACCCATTTGAACGCGTGCACGGTCATGGCGCAGAGCATCGCGTAGGCGGTTCTCAACATCTTTTTGTGCTTTGCTGGATTCCATATCAATGAAGTCAATGACGATGAGGCCACCCAAGTCACGTAAACGTGCTTGACGGGCGATTTCATCAGCCGCTTCTAAGTTGGTACGGGTTGCCGTTTCTTCAATATCAGAACCACGGGTGGCGCGTGCGGAGTTGACGTCTACAGAAACCAAAGCTTCAGTGTGGTCGATAACGATCGCACCACCAGATGGCAATGGCACAGTACGTGAGTACGCGGTTTCAATTTGATGCTCGATTTGGAAGCGTGAGAACAAAGGTACATCGTCGTGATAACGCTTCACTCTTGGCAAATTATCGGGCATTACTACTGACATAAATGCAGCAGCTTGCTCATAAATATCATCTGTATCAATGAGAATCTCACCGATATCTGGTTGGAAGTAATCACGGATTGCACGAATCACCAAGCTCGATTCGAGGTAAATCAATAGTGGCGCTGAATTGCCTTTAGCGGCTTCATCAATCGCTTTCCACAATTGCATGAGATAACTTAAGTCCCATTGCAACTCAGTGGCATCACGGCCGATACCTGCGGTACGAGCAATGATGCTCATGCCATCCGGCACTTCTAATTGAGACATTGCTTCACGGAGTTCTTGGCGGTCTTCACCTTCAATGCGGCGGGATACGCCACCTCCACGGGGGTTATTCGGCATT